>ERZ650308.247-NODE-247-length-29511-cov-7.674633_pt1 | contig 29511 bp, 32 predicted proteins | sample MGYA00376244_ERZ650308 | MGnify/ENA primary metagenome ERZ650308 (study PRJEB26733, sample SAMN07839295) | wastewater metagenome | biome: small river; feature: stream; material: water | place: USA: North Carolina | collected 2016-04-26 ... | reverse complement strand
GTTCAGACGTGGTGCTCTTCCGATCTCAGTCACCGTCCCCCCTACATAAAATCACAATGTAGTTTCGCATCCAGTCGCTCTACAAGCTGCGCTACTACCGCCCCGCTGTCTCACTACTCGGCCCCTCTCTCCCTGGCCTTGTAGCTCCACTGGTTCGCATCGGCGCACGTCCCATCAAGAAGCGCGACTTGCTCAACCTCCAAATGCGCCAGTTTGACATGCTTCCGCTGGCTGCCGGTGTACTGTTGTAGTTTCCACCGCATCCACGCACCTACATAGCCGGTCCAACCGCCTCCGCTTCTGCTGTCGTCAAAGCGGTTCAATGCCTCGATCAAGCCCAGCGTCGCTGTCGAGACTAGGTCTTCATGTTCCAGCTCCCGCGATGCAAAGCGTGAGGCGTACGCCTGAATCATCTGCTCGCATGCGACGATGACGCGCACGAATGCAGCCTCTCGCAGTGCTTTGTTTTTGGGCGTAGGGTGAGCCGCCGCCTCGTCTCGTGCAGCAATGGCAAGGCTAATTAGGCGGCGTGTCTCAGCGGACTGTGGATTCCTCGGTTTGCGGCTCCACTTCGGCATATGGTGAGGGGTGGCGCTGGGCTGTTCAGTGTTGTTCATGCACTGAACATGTGTTCATGTATTCACTATGTCCATAGCTGAAGATTGATTTCGGCTGTAGTTGTGTGCCTGCATTGTGCGCCAAGTGGGCGAACATGCGTTTTTTAGTGTTTCGGGGCTCGTGTTACTTCCGTTACCGACGGGAGAATATTATATATATTTATTATGTAACATTGTAACAGAGAAAATATTATATATATATATATGTATAGAGAGTCTTCTTCTACGTCATATATAGGGCAGCTTGGCCAAAATTTTCAAAAACCGTAGTTCTGTTACATGGTCCTCTTTGTTGGTCGGTTTGTTGCCATTTTCGCCGAAATTCGTGTTTTCCCGTCGCTGGGCTCGATTGGTCCGACCAATTCGTCAGACGGGGCTGCCTGTTGTTTCAGGAGCTGCCAAGCGGAAAATGGTGGGACAAGCGAGCACATGCCGTGTGGTCCGCTGTGTGTTGCGCGTCTATGGTAGGCCAGGTGTGTGTGCGCTGCTTGTGGTGAATATTCACCGAGGTTTGTGGTTTGCTGTGTGCCGTGTGTGTGTGTGCTGTTATGCGCTGTGCGTGTGTGCTGTAGGATTGGTGGGTGCTGCTGTGGTTTGCTGCGGGGGAATCGAGTTTAACAAGGTGCCACACCTGGCCTGCCATGGTCTTGGAAGCACAGCACGCAGCGCTCAGCTCTGGCCTGACGTTACTAATGCCAACTTGCCAAGCTCCATGTGCCACTCACATTCCTTTTAAGCAGAGGTGAACGACATGACACGAAATACGATCGGCATTCTTCAAATCGCTCTTGAGATCGCTTCAGCTAAGGCCAATGGTTGTGATGGGGGCGACTGCACCTGTGGTGAGGGGGAGCTGCCATTCGCGGTTGATGACTTGGATGGGGGCGACTGCACCTGTGGTGAGTGCGAGCTGTGGCGTCGCGCCCTCGAATCGTCGTCACTTGCGCCTGATGATGATTGCTTGGGCGGTTGCTGCTGCGGTGAGTGCGAGCTGCCGCTTGCGCCTGATGATGATTGCTTGGCGAAGGGCTGGGAGGCGTTTCAACCAGCGCAGCCCGAGCAACCGACGCAGCCCCAGAAACCCATTCTGTAAATCAACAACCCACACAACAAGCGAGGCTCAAATGGACACCACTTTCAAAGGACTACTAGGCAACACGATCGGCAATTTCACTCCAACCCCTCGCGGCAGTCTAGGCGGCTTGGCTGCCATTACCGGCAGTGCCAAACCCAGCAAAAAGATCGACGTAAAATACCGTTTGATCTATGGCCCGGACTTGGACGTGATCCGCGGCGAGGTGCTTCACCACCTGTCGGACATCCCTACCGTATGCGTGCGGCACAGCAAGCTCACTCTTCGGACGCCAACCACGTTCAAAAATCTGCGTGGTGTGTACGCATATCAAGCGATGCCCTTCAGCGAGCTGCAAAGCTTGATCTCGACTCGCATCGATTTTGTTCAGCCGCTCAAAGATGGCGGTTCAAAGCCAATCAGCGTTCCAAAGGACGTTGTAAGTGCTGTCCTAAACACATCCTTCCACGTTCACGCCCCGTCGCAATTCGGCCTTCGTGTCGTGGATAAGAACGAAGCGTGCATCGAGCTGAATGCTGCGGGGACAGTCGAAGCTTCGGAAAGCAACCTCGAGGTACTGCTGCTGCACGACCCAAGCTGGGAGGGCCTGTTGCTCTTCAACGTGCTGGCCGAGACGGTCGAACGTGGGGGACGTTTGCCATCAAACGAGATGGAGCCTGAGAGCGCGACCTTGACCACCGCTGACTGTAACGAGCTGGTGATCTGGCTCGCCCGTGAGTACGGAGTAAAGGCGAATGCAAAAGCCGTTGAAAGGACGCTCCGCCAGATTGCAGAGAAGCACGGTCGTTATCATCCTGTGCTTCAATACTTCGAATCACTGCCCCAGCATGACGGGGAGCCTCGCCTTGACACTTGGCTTGTGGATCTGTTCGGTGCTGAGTGCAGCTTGTGCAAGGGCGGTCACTGTGAGTATCTTCAGAAGGTGTCGCGCTGGTTTCTGCTGAGCGCAATAAGCCGCGCGTTCACTCCCGGTTGCCAATCCGACTATGTTCTCACGTTGGAGAGCAAGCAAGGTACGGGCAAGACCAGCGGGCTCGCAGCGCTCGTTGGTGGTGTGGCTGGAGACGTTTTCAGCAGCACGAAACTCGACTTTAAATCCAAGGACCGCTTCATTCAGCTTCGCGGAAACTGGCTGTATTGTCTCGACGAGTTGGCTTATTCGGAAGTTGACCCGGATATGCTGAAGGCCTTCGTGACCGATAGGGCTGACAACTATCGCGGTGTTTTCGCCACGGAAAACGGCAAGGTCAAGCGTCGCTGCGTGTTGTGCGCCACGGTCAATCCTAAAGAGGATAAAGCATATCTAAAGTCCGAGGATCGCCGGTGGTGGCCCGTGAAGGTCAAGGCCATTGATATCAAGCGCATTGAGGCCGAGAGGGACCAGCTTTGGGCGGAAGCTGTGGAAGCTTATAATGAAGCCAAAGCGAGCGGGGAAGTTTGGTGGCCGGAGAGCGCCGAAGATAAGGAGCTTTTCAATCAGCATATTGCAGCCGTTGCTGCATCCGTAGCGCCCTCACTTTGGGATGACAGAGTTCTCGATGTAGTGACGCGCCAGATCTGCGCGGACGTACAGCGGGCGATCGAACTTGCCAGGCGATTGAGGGAGACGCAGCTAGCGACGGGACTGTCAACGGCTGCGCTCGCCAAAGCGGCGGGGGGTCAGGACGTGACCAAGCGGACGCACATTACCGTCGATGGGGTGCTTGAAGCGCTCGGAGTTCCGATCACTCAACGGAGCCGCGTTCAGGGGGAGATCCGTGCCTCTCTGAAAAAGTTGGGCTTGAGCAGTCCAGAGAAGACGCACCGGGATGCGCTCGGGCGGCCTGGTCGGGGGTATCTCTTTGAGCGAGACGACCAGCGCCGAAGAGCTATCGCTGCCGTTTTAACTGCGGATTGCTTGCGAGCTTTCCCCCATGCAAGACGCTCTGAGATTGAAGCCAACTTTGTCGCGAGGCTGCTTGAGCCACAACTGGACGACGCAAGCTTCCTGAGCTGGGCTCGCGGCGAGAAACTTCGCCATGAGCACCTACAAACGTTGCCGGTGCTTCAGCAGATTGCGATCGATCTGGAGCTGGCAACCGCTGAAGATTTTGCCGTTCAGGAACCTGAGAGCGAAGACTGGTGAATATTCAGCTCGGACCTTACACCCCCGCCCTGACCGCCCGCACGCCCGCACTGTAGTTTCGTTACCAGTGTCAATACAGGCAGGCCATGGCCCTGCCGCATTCTGTCCAAATAAAAGGACAGACCGATGATCACCACCACTACCACCAAGCCCAACCGTGTTGAAAAGCTTCTCGCCCTCGTTCACTGCCCTGGGGCCACACCGGCAGAGCGGGATACCGCGAGATTGAGACTGCGCGAGATGAATGCTGCTTGCAAGTGTTCGATCTGCTCGCCGCAGCATAAGAAGCCCAGCTTCGAGCGGAGTGACTATCTCGAACGACAAGCAGCTCGCATCAAGTATCGTGCTGATCGGCCTGATGCTGTAGCTTGGGCTGCTGGTGTAGCACGCGATATCCGGGCCAAGCACGGGCCACTGGAAATTGAGGATTTCGGGATGACGTTAGATGCTATCATGGAGCAATACCCCAGCCCACATGCAGATAGGAACATTCTCACCTGGGAGCTGGGACAGCACCGCATGAAAGTTTCCGGCGGGTGGGTCGAGATATCGGTCGGACTCTGGAGAGTGTGTTGATGCTCCTCGCAGCAATTGGTTGCTTTCTTATTGCTGTGTATTTTTGGAACGACGGGCCACCTCCGCCAGCTTTGCCAGCTCGAAACGTGACATAAAGGAGAAAACGCACATGCCATGGTCAGATACTGATATCACAATCGCTAAATCGATCGAGAAGACGCTTCGCGAACTATCTGCTGACGCGCAATTCGTGGTGGTAGAGCTGTTGCACAAGAGCTACCAAAAACGCAAAAAGACAAGCGTGTGCCTGCCGACGAATCTTGCCCAACATGTGGCCGAAAAGCTCCACGCGGTGAAGGTGGCTTCGGGTTGGGCCGCGGTAACCCTACCTACCCCTGCTGACGAGGTGATGCTTGCGGCAATTGAAAAGAGTTTCAACGAACTCAGTGCAGCCGCTCAAGAAAATGTAGCCAAGGTTTTTCACCACGGCTATCTAGCCACTATGCAGCTAACCCGTAGCCAGCTACAAAAGCTGCGTAGCTAACGTACACATGGCCTGCCACTTGAGCACAAAGCACAGTACGCAGGCTGAAGGAGTCACCATGAACGCTCAAATTCTCTTTATCGTTTGCTTTTCTGCATCGTTAGCGGCCTTCGGTATCGCCCTTACTTGTGCAGGGCTCATGCTGATTCTGAAGTCCGAGCGGTAGCTATTGCACCGCGTAGAAGAAAAAGGCCCCTGGACCGGACTCCCACGGGGCTAGTCGGCCATTCTTGATGCCGGGGCAAAGCAGCGGGGCAGCTTCGGGCGTCACACCATACACGTCACTTGTAAGCGGCTGCTTGGCCACATTGTAATATGTGTGACTCGAAAATCCCCCACACTTCCCGTACTCCAAGACATCGCCAACAGACAGATTGCTGACATCCTTCTCGGTGCTTGTTGCGTAGAATGTGCGAGACATCTTGTACCCGAGCGGGTCGGTGGCCAGTACCCAAGAGTAAGCCACATATATGCGCTCTGCGCCAACCGGTGGGCAGTGGAGCTGGCAATCGACCGTCCATCGGGTAGGAGTGGTACAGCTCGCAGGCGCACGGTTCACGGCGATCGCAGGCGGTAGGGGGGGAAGGGGCGAGCAGGTAGCGGGCTGAGGTGTCGCCATATCTTGGGCAGGTGCCACCATATCCCGAGGTGCTACTGGCATGTCACTAGGAGCCATGTCGCTAGGGGACATGTCAGGACGCGCAAGATCAGCGCTAGGTGTGGGGGTTGGAGTGGGTACTGGAGCCGGTGATTTGCATCCATCGACAGCTTTCAGTGCAATCTTCACTTCGTCTTCGCCATTGTCGTCAGCCGTCCCGACAGCAACTATGCAGCCGTCTGGCCGACGGGCCGAGGCAATATATGACGGGGCAGGGGAAACTCGAACGCGAGCATAGCCTACACCCTTGTAGCGATAGATCTTTGCTGGCGAGCGTGCGGGCTCTTGGTTCAACGAGTCCACGCTGACAGTGACGGTGTCGGCGGGAATGCCGACTACAGCCACGTCTACACCTTCCTGACAGCCTATGAGCGTGGCAGCGGTAAGCAAGGCGACCAAGAGGCGGCGATGGGGGGCGATGATTGCGGCGTCTTTGTGCATGGGGTGACTCCTCGTTACAATTGACAGCATCGTTTCAATCGGTTTTGCAGTCAATACATAACGTGGCACATCGCTCCACCAGGAAGCTCAGTTCAGCCAGGGTTCGACCCTTCTTAGCAGAGAAGACGGGGGCGGCCGTCAGGCCGCTTCCTCCTGGTCCTCGCCCTCCTCGTCGGATTCCGGGGCTTCCATGAGGATTCCGCATTCCCCGCACATCAGGCGCGAGCCGGGCTTGGCCCAGGCGTGCAGCTCGCAGCTCGGGCAGGTGTAGCGGGTTTTGCTCGCCGCCTTCGCCTTGCGCTTCTTGCGCGCTTCGGCATCGCCCCACAGCTCGACATAGAGCGCCGAGAAGTCGGGTTGCGCCGCAAGTTCGGCAAAGGCGCGGGAGTAGGGGCCGCCCGAGACAATGTAATGGCTGCACGATTGGCCCGTTTCCTTGCCCCCAGGCTGGCCGGTGCTGGAAGGATGCAGCCCGATCGCGTGCATTTTCACCGCCCATTCCTTGTTGTGGTAGCCGGCGCGGGACGGCTTGCCGAAATGATGCTGCCAAAGGTGCGCCATCTCATGCGCCAGCGTCGAAAGGCTTTGCTCGTCCGTCCGGCTTTTGAAGTGCGACGGGTTCAACGCGATTTCGTCGGCGATCTCCGCGCCGTCCTTCGATCCGAACCGGCCGCCCGCGAAATATCCATAGGCTTTGTTTTTGCGCTGCAAGGTCACGAGGCAGGCCGGAAGCTCGCCGGCGAACAGGCGGTCGTTGAAGAAGGCATAGGCACGGTTCAGGCCGTCATAGGTCTTGAGGGTCGGATTGTCGGCGGTCATGGTGGCCTCGTTTTGTTTCGTACGATACAAAACTCTACCGCTATGCTGGATGCCCGTCAATGAAATTGTATCGTACGAAACAAAAAATCGACGCCCTCGAATGCTAACCGTCAAAAAACCTGGCCCACGGCCAGATCCCTCCCGCAGCTCTATCTAGCCCACAGTCCTCGTGAGTAGTACCGGGACACTCGTAATGCCCCTTGACATGCTCCCGATCGCACGGCAGCCCCAACCGCTGACAAAGCCACCGAACAAGGGCCACCGACGCCACGATCTGCGCCTCGGTGACGGCTAGCCCCGGATCAGTATCAGCGTCGGCGTCTTCGTCACACTCGACGAGCTTCCGCCGCGTCTCCCTAGATAGCTTCGCCCAGCCCTTCAGCTCGCCGGGCGTCCGGGCGATGTGCTCGATGCCTACGCTTTCAAGGTTCCAGCCGCTTGCGTGCCACGCCGCACGGTCTAACCGGACGAGCTGGACGACCTCGCCACCGCGACCCACGACAAAGTGCGGCGATGCCTTCGTTTCGGGCTTGCAAAAGCGCTCCACGCAGCGCTGCAACACTGGCCCACCATCAGTGATGTGAATCACAACTTTATTGACGCTGACACCGTTTCTGCTGGCGTTGTTCGGAGAAGCAATAAAAGAAGCACTAGGGTATTCGGCGGGCATCATCACACCCAAGGTGAATGTTCAGCTCGGCTATTTCGGAGTGGTCTTGGCAAGCTCCGCGCGAATAGCTGCCACGTCATCGCCAATCGCTTTGATCTCGGCCTCGCCGAGCGGCAACTCTTCGGCTGCTTTTGCTTGCTGACGAGCCTTCGCCGCCGCTACTACCGACGCCAGAAACTCAACGATGAAGGCAAGCAGAGTCGACATCACTTCACCCCCGCGACGCCACACGTCGCAACAGAACCAGCCACAAGCCCCGCGCTGATAGCTGGAGCGGCTGCGGTAGCCGTTCCCTTAACGCGGGCTTTCTGAAGCTCTTGAATGCTTTTTGCAGCCTCTTCGGCACTCTGAGCACAGGCAAGAGCCAGCTCGCAGCGCTCGGCCTTCTTGACAGCCGGTGCAGAGACGCAAGCCACCTTCGCCCGGTCGGCAAGCGAACGCATACGCACGATGTCATTCAGACCAGGACCACATGCAGCGACAGCGAAGCACAGAACGACGCTTGGAAAACGCATTACTGCACCTCACAAATATCAAGGCGTGGGCGGTCGCACGGCTTTATCGCCACTGAAGCCAAGCGACCAGACGGCAGCGATGACAGCGGCTTACGCGCGATCTCTGCATCGACCGCTCGCCGGGAAGCAGGGCAGCATTTTTCGTTGCCGCAACATACCTCCTCTTCACTACACTTGACCTCGCTGCACTCGCCCCGCTGCACCGATGGCACCACCACGGGACGTTGTAGGCGTGCTACCACCGTCGCACCTCCGACACCTACGCCAAACGCCAGCAGCAGCACCAGCGCCACTACGCCGATCTTGGCGGCGATTGACCGCAAAAGCGTCTCGTGCGTCTTGCTGCGTTCGTCGAGGTGGCCGATCTTCCCCTCGATTCGCTCGACGATCGCTTCGTGTTGGACGCGGGCCAGCTCGCGAGCCGCTTGGATGTCTTCCGCCGCTTCAGCGCCGCGCTTGGCTAGCGCCTCGCTCATGTGCAGCCGCGACGCGGCAAGCTCGTCTCGGATGTAGGGTAATAGGTGCCTAATCACACCCCAGCCGATAAGCACGGCAGTAGCGACGGGACCGACGGCAACACCGACGGCGAGCCACACATTCGTATGCTGCTCAACAGCAGCCCGCACCGTTTCGATGGTGGAAGGCTCAACGAAAAGCATGGTTAATCCCTCCACGAGCGCACAGAGACGCGGACAGTGTGGTCGAGTACGTTACTGTTCGTTTTCCAGCGAAAGACCTGCGATGCCATGAACACGCTTATCAGCTCGCCGTTGTAACTACCCGCAGACGTGTAAATACCGCGAGGGTTCGCTGGTGCATCACCATCAAAAGTGATATAAAGTGCGCGAGCACCCACACTGTAGTTTTCGAGCTGGGCCGAAAGTGTCACCTCTTGCACATGTGGGGGAACGTAGGTGGCGATCGATGGCGATTGCCACGTCGTGAAGCCCGCCGAGGCTGGGACGCACTGGGCTTCGTCGAGCAGCGTCGTCTCGTTGTCGATACGCTGAAATCGCTGAATTACCGACGATCCATTGCTGTAAAACGCAGCGATATACCGACGGGAATCGTCACCGTTTTTAAACAAATTCGACGGCGTCGCCGACGTGCCATCTGGCGTCGTGACGACTGGCGCTGTCGTCGAGATCTCCCAGACAATCACCCCGCCTAAGCACTTGGCGTAAAGATATAACCAGCTCGACGCTGGCCAGCTAACAGCGGGCGTTTCAAGGTCGGAGGGAGTTAGGTAAAAGCTTGGCGCAGCGGCATAAACGTACTTGCTCGTCGCCAAATCGCGGATCAGCATCGGCGCAACCGTGCCGATGATGCTAGCGCCGTCGCTACAATAGATCCTGCATTGAGGACGACTGAGATAAGCCGCCCAAAACACACTGTTTTGCGCTGATTCCCAGTCGTTGATGTGCGTCGCTGTAACCTTTGGGACGGTATTGTCCGCAAAAGCAGTGTGTGGTGAAAATGGCCAGGTTGGCATCGTCGATACCTCGACGGAAAGGTACGGCTACCGACGAAGATGCCGGGACTATGCGCCGGGAACGAACTCGGAAGGCACAGCGTTGTCGCTCGGGATCATCGCGTAGTCTCCGTCAGCAAGACCCACCGCAGCGTCGGCGACGTGGACGATCCCACCTCGCCGCGTCGCTAGTCCCAGCCTACCCGCTGCCGCCAGAGCCGCCGCAAAATCGGGACTGCCGCTCGATTTCGTCGGCTCGTAAACCGCTGCCCACTCAAAGACACCGCTTGCTTTTCCGCCGTCGCGGGCGACTCCCTCGGCAAAGAGGCGAGCGGCGTCAAACGTCCCGGTGTTCACACCCGACAGGTAAACAAAAGCCCGCCACCGACCCATTACCGACGACTCAGCCGCAGCCTCGGGGAAGTAGACACGGTACGTTTGGCTCGTCGCTGTGCCTCGTAGCTTCCCGTAGATCACGTACAACTGCCCCGACGGTGCTTGCAGACCTATAGCCGTGTCGACATTGTCGCTGGTAGTCGTGATTGTCACATCGAGCACAGGTACACCAGCACACCGGCCACCGTCTGAAACCCAAAAGATCCAGATTCCAGGCGAAACCATGGACATCGTCGCATTGCTGACGGTGCCAAGGTATTCGTTCGCTGTGCGAATCGAAGTCCTCGACGGCTCAAGCAGGGTCAGCGTCGAGCTGTCAGCGTAGCCAAGTAGCGGAGCTAGCACAGCGCGGATCATCTCTGCTGTCGGCGTGCCGTACTCACGAAGGCGCGAAATCACAGCCGCTCGACGAGCATCAAGCGTGCCAAACAGTGCGGTACGTGTGTCGGCGATGCCTAGATCCTTTTCCCATCGGCGCAAACGGTCAGAGCCAGCCGTGAGCGGCGTTGTATCAGCGTCAAGAGTATCAACCGCAGCGAGAGCGCTGATGTCAATCGTTGACGCTGTCGCGTCAAACAACGCAATCACATCGTCGGCCAGCATGTCACGAACGCCCGGCGGTAACGATGCAAGCAATGATTCGCGGGTTTCCGTCGGCATTTTACGCGCTCCTCACGACGACTGCGATGCAGCGCGGAATCGGTGGACCAAGGGTGTGCGAGTTGTCCAGCGTCACGTAGTCGGCACCCGTCGCTGACGCAGCACCGACCTTGATTGTGATACCTGTACCTACACCGACACCAGGCGACGTGACGACGACGCGCTCGCCGTTTGAATCAACGGCACGGACTACCGACGAAGCCAGCGCGGCAACAGTGACACGGTCTTCCCATTTGTCGTTTGCGTCGGCACAGCCTGACGAGCGCGACGGGCCGAGCGCGTCGATCGTCGACAAGATCGCCGAAGCCACAGGCACAGTAGCCGATCCCGCTGGATGCACTCGATAGCCCGCCGGGTCTGCGGGTAGCGCCGTTTCGAGGGTCAAGGTGTATTGTCCGACCATGGGAACACCGTCTTGATGCGCTGTCACCCTCGACACGAACGGAATCGGGCTGTAGCTGTCGATGGTGATGGCAATTCGCGGCTTGTTGCCGTTGTCGATCGCGTCTCTCAGCGTCGAGGGCAGGCCATCCACGACCAAGGTAGTCCCCGTGCCCGATACAACATTGACGGTGTAGGTGTCAATCCAATCGAATGCGGTTTGAGGCTGCACCGTCGCTGTTACGGTCAGCTCTTCACCGCTCACGACGCGCGGCTTGATCACGAAAGCTGTGTCAGTGCAGATTTTTAGGCTGTCGATCCAAGCTTGGATCTGCGCAATCTGCGTCGTCGACGGGATGCGAGCCGAGCCGCTGCCACCGAGCGTGGGCACCACAGTCACCGAGCCAGCGCCCTCGCGACCTGGGTAAACATAGGCGCGAAGCACGCCAACAAGCCCGCCGCTGCCGTCTTCTGCGCTCTCGGCCCACTCGCGATAGTCATAGGCACTGCCGCCGCGCGGGCGATTCTGAAGTCGCCGAACGATGCGGAGGGCGAGATCAACGTCTGATTCGACGGCGTAGCCACCGCTAAGCGCCGTCGTCAGCGTCACAGTCGATGCGAGGCCCGGCGGCGGCGAAACCCAGCGCAGCACGGTTCCGACAGGCAGGTTTCCGGTTTCACCCGTCGTTACCGCGTCGACGGTGATGGGCTGGCTACCACCGCCCGGCATCGTGAAGCCTGTACGCAGCTTGACCGATACCGTAGTCGAGGGGTCAGAGAGCAGAGCCCCGGTCGCGACGATGACGCCAACACTTCCCGTTGCTGTAGCGCCACCGCCGCGAGCGGCAGTCGCGCCGCGACGGCCATACTTGCCGCTTACATCGCTCGGCAAACCGAAAATGAATGCGAAATCATCGAGCCGCTGTGACGTGTTTCGCGTCCTCGTAACGCCCGCAGCGTCTGTGTAGACGTATGGCAACGCATCGTCATCAATGCTCTTCGCCGTCGCCAGCACTTCGCCGATAAGTGATGCCAAAGCCCGCGCAAACTGGCCGAAAAACGTACGCGGCCCCATCGGCGGTGCTTTACCCGTCGCCGGATCGACAAAGGCTGTCGAGAAATATGCTGCGGCAGCGTCGAGAACTTCAGCTTCCGTCAGAAATGACATTACAGGCTCACCTTCTGGGCACTGCTGCCCGTCGATGTCTTCCACGCCAGCGACAGCACCCACACCCCGGTGCGTAGTCGCTCACCGCTACCGTCGCCACTGCGTACCAGCTCGTCGGCTTTGAGCTGATCGAACAGATCCACGGCAACGCCACGCAGCCGCGTTCCCGTCAACCGTCCGTCTTTTCGGATGGTGTGCAAACCCGTGCCGACGCTACCGTCCCAACCGTAGCCGCCTTTGTGCGCGGCTAACGTCGCGAAGACCGCAAAGACGGCTCGCTCGTCGAGAAACGGGCTGCCATTAGCATCCCGCGAAAGTGAAAGCCGACCGGATTTGTCGAGGGTGAAAGATACATCCATCGACGGAAAGGTACGGGTTAGCTCTTGGCTTCGGTGTTGCTGCTGCCGCTGACGCTGAGTGTGCCGATCGGCATGGAAGCTGCCGACGACGTGCCCGGACCAGCCGGAACGGGGTGTGTATGACCATTCAGCCACGTCTTGAGCGTCGAAAGCTGGCTGTTTAGCTCGCTTTTCAAAACAACCGGATCGGTTCCCGTCGCCGAGCCGAGCAGCACCTTCCGGCCTGCCGCCGGGATCACGATGACATCGCCGTCTTTGTTGAGCAACACGCGCTGCCCAGCCTTAGCCCACAGCAAAACCTCGCCCTCTTCGATCTCTGGCGTGTTCGTGCTGTATTCGGCGACGGCAACGCGATTGCTCGCCCCACCACCTACCGCCACAGCCACGGCAACACACGTCCCGTCATTCGGTGGCTCGCTGCATAGCCCATAGTGCTGCGCACGCTTCGCGACGACAACGGACTCGGGATCGTCGGGGTGTCGATAGCCGTCACAGCTATAGATGCCCTTGGCGTCGCGCCCTCGAATCGTCGTCAGGCGGACCATTGAGGCGAGGCGGTTGCGTATCCAATCACGGATTGCAGGCACTATCATTTCGACGGTCCTCCCCCGACTGAATAGGCGCGGTAAATGGGTGGGTTTGGCAGTTCGCCGAAGGCTGCCGAGAGCAGATCGGGCATGCGCAGCGTCAGCGTCGTCTTGTCACCGTCGGTCTTCGACGATGTGCAACGGCACGACTGTAGATAAAAGTTTCCCGAGAGCCCCAGGTCTTCGATCTGGACGTTGACGACGCTGTCAGCAGCCCACCAAAGCCCGCCCTGGTGATGCTCGGCCACTTCGACGGTGATGGCTAGACTGTCGTAGAGATTGCGACGGTAAAGCCACTCTGCTTGCTTTTGCGCAAGCGAATTTGCGAACATCTCCCCGTCGGCGGCGCAAAGACGATGAACGAAGGGCAGCGCATCCTTGTGGTAAACACGGCCCACTTTCTTCGAGGCGTTCGGATCGTTGGGGTCTTGTGACCCCTCATAGCCGAACTGCTCACCGACGATAGTGACCTCGGTGTATCGCGTGCGTGCGTCCTCAGACACCGACGCAGAGAGCACGTTGTTTCCGGCGTCACCCTCGACACAGCGAAGGCTGTACGAAGCCTTGCCACCAATTGTGGGACGGTAGACGTTCAGATAACCGTCGGAGCTGACGTTGACTAGCAGGTTAAGCCGTCGGCAATACTCGACGATCAGATCCCAAGGTTTTTGACCGGGTTCCACTTGGATCACATGCACCGGATCAAGCACCTGTTGCGACGCGATAGCGGCAGCAGCGACACCTAGCTTGAGAGAGCGACGAAGAAGGGCAGCGTTTGCGCCAAAACGAAGGCCGCGAAATCCCCAGCTCTTATCAAACAGCGGCGACGTGGCCGGGTCGACAAGCTGCGCGTACGTTTTGCCCTGCAAGCGAATGAAGATCGGCGCGTCGCTGTTCTGAAGATGCCAACCCGGATCAGCCGTTGTGATATTCAGCACACACCCGCCATTAGGTGTCAGTGACGCCTCACGGCGGATCACCTTGCCTCGATGCTTCACCGTAGGTGCCCCGCCATTGACGGCAGGGTGCTGCATGATCAGCTCGACGCTGTCGCCAAGCCGCAGCTTGTCGCGGTATTTTCGAGGCGCGACGACGGTAAAGCGTTGCTCCTCACCGACAGCCATCACATCATCGGTGATTTCAAAGCTTTCGATCTCTTCAATTGTCTCGCCGTTGACGATGACGCGGGCTTGTGTTTGCTGCACGATCGACAGGTACGTTGTGCCCCACGCTCTATGGCAGGCCATGTGTGACCAACGCGCAGATCACTTCTCTGACCAGCCCCGAGCTGAACATTCACCTAGCCTCTTTGCGTGACGGTGCGCGACGCAGACACACATGGTCTACCATGAACGTGCTACTCGACGGCAGTGACGGTCACGGAAGGGTCGGAAATCAGAAGCGCAGTCCCGGCGGGGATGCGGAATGGGCGTAAAATGCGATTGTTCCGCAGGATCTCAGCTCGCGCATCGTTCGCCCTACTGCCATACAATGTCTGACAAAGTGCGGTCAGCGAGGTTGCAGCCGGGACGATGTAGGTGACGAGGGGTGGCCGACCGGCGAGGTAGCGTTGCTGTGCCTGCAAAGCTGACGAGATCGATAGCGCTGCCGCCCTCCGTGCCTCTTTGGGTGCTTGCAGCGCATCCAGCGCTACAGCTTGCGCAGACATCGCCGCATAGCTGGCTTGCACATCGCCAATCGTACCCAAGCCGCTTTCGGCCTGCGAAATCGCGACCAAGAAGCCCCCAGAAGCGTTTTGCAGTGCTGCCCCTGCCACCGCTACCCCGCCACCGCTTGCCGCGCTTGTTGATGCGCTGGTTTGCGCGTGGGCTGCTGCGGTCTGCGCCTTGGCGGATGGCGCGGGCTTGGGCGGGTCGTGTAGTCCTGTCTCAACGAAGCTGATGCTGTACTCGATGACGTTTGTTTCGTCGCTGGGTGTCTCGCTGGCTGACACGCTCTCGACGACGGCGCGGAAGTTGCCCCAGCGAGGATGGGTAACACGGCCTTCGGGCTGAGCCTGCACAATGTCGCACAGCCGCCGATAACGTGCCGTCACGTTCTGACCCATGATCACGCACTTCGCGCCGAACTTTCGCGGCGGAGCGCCCATTTTCTGATGCAGCGCACCTTGACGGCGGACTACCTGTTTTTCGACGATGCCGGTCTTGACATCATCCGACCAGCTCAACAGCTCGCCGAAAAGCTCCAGCCGCTCGCCGTCGATGGTGGTGAAGTCGAAGGCTTCAGCGTTTTTTAGGATTGGCGTCGGCATTAGTTACCCTTCGGTGCGTTGGGGTCTTGAGGAATGATGGCTTTCAGTGGGGCACGCTTCAGCTCTGCCGCGATACCTTCGGCGACTTGCTGCGCCATCGCCGACGGCAACTTGTCGAGGCTGCCTTCCAACGTCGTCAGCATTGCCGCGATCACTTCTTTGTCGCCGCCTGCCTTGCCAATGACTGGCACCAGGTCGCCTCGCTGGATAGCTTGCTGCGCCAACTCACCGCCGAGCGTCCGAGCGTGCTTGCTTCGCCAGTCCTTGCCCATGCTTTCGCGGTCTTGACCGATTTCGTTAAGCACGCCACCCTGAAGGGCAAGCGACCCTACGGCGAGGCCAGCGCTAAGGCCAAGCCCAGACGTTACAACCGTCCCGAGTCCCGCAGCGAGCGACGTGCCTGCGCCTGTGCCTGCAGCCGTTCCCGCGCTACCCGAAGCCGTGCCGCCACCTGCGAGCAGCTTGCCACCGATGTAACCCAATGCTTTGCCGCCACCGTAAAGCGCTGCTGTAGTGCCAACAGGCCCAAGCGCATCCGTCGCCGAATCCAAAGCCCCTTGAATCTTGCCACCGACGGCGCGGCCCGCAGCTTGCCGCTGTAGCTCGGCGTCAATGCGCTTGCCCTCGGTGCTGTCTCGGAAAGCCGCAGCCTCTTGCGCAGTTTTGCCCGTGTTTTGCGCAGCCGCAGCCGTCTTGCCGACGCTGTTAAAGTCCGTCCGCATAATCGAGAGGCCAAGATCACTGCCAAACTCGCTCATCAAAGCCCGTCGCATGGCCTCTTGATTGCCGCCGAACTTCTTTTGAGCGATCTTCTTGATGCTAGCGAGCGCTTCCGTTGGGTCGGTAAGCTGTCCGTTGTCGTCAATGACACGCTTTCCCGTCAGACGTTCGATGTCTAAAGCCCGCGACTTGACCATCGAAAGGGCTTCGCCGCCAACCTGCTTTGCTTGATCGGGACGTAGTCCTTTGGTCATCGTGGCGATCAAGGCTTCAAGCTTCGCCTTGCTGGCGTCTGACTGCGTCGCCACCGTCGCGAGTTGTGGCCCAAGCGCCGCCAAGGTGTCGCCGAGAGCAGCCGCGCCCCCCACCGTCCCGAGACGGTCGGCCATGTCACGGATGCGCCCCAGCTCTGCGGGCAGCTTCTCGGCCTCGACGCCAATTCCATGCAAGGCCACAGCAAGCGGCAACTCGTCGCCAAGCTCACGGCCAAGGGCGAGCGCGTGATCACCGAGGGCTGCGACAGATCCAGCCGCGTATTTGCCGTCGTAAGTGGTCCGACCGAGGGCCTTTGAAAAATCGGCGAGTGCTAACGAGCTTGTAAGCGTCGAGCGCTCGGCCTTCTCAAAGCCAGCTTTTAGCGCATCGCCAGTCGTGCCAGCCGTGCGAGCAAGCCGGGCCACGGTTAGATCAAGCTGCTTGGCGTCGGCCATCCCCTTCCCGAAGTTGATCGTCGTTGCGGCTGCGGCTAACTGCATCGCCGATCCCACAGCGCCCGCCATGCTACCGGCCACAGCTTTACCCGCTCTGACCGCGCCGCTGCCGATACTGTTGATCGCGTTTTCGGCCTTCCTGGCGTCAGAAACTACGGCGTCGGCACCGTCGAGGCTGATCTGGACTGAAGCTTTCTCACTAGCCATCGGCTTAGCCTTTCTTCTTCGGCGCTGGGGTTAGAAACTCCGTCGCTGCAAGCTGTGCAAGGCGAAACCGCACGGCATCCTCATCGTGGACGCTATGCACGGACTTCACCCGAAACCACTCGCACAGCGTAGCCCCGGACAGCTTGACCGCTAGGCCGGGGCTTTGGGAAAAAGCCCCTTGGCCTCGTCCTTGATTTCCGCAGCGTTGGCGACAACTTCGGCGTATTCGCTGCGAATCAGCTCGCGGTACTCTTTGATCAGATAATCAAGCTGTTCACCGACGAGGCAGCCCCGTAACGTGTCTGTGTTCTTGCCGTCAACAAACGCCCGTCGCAGGTCTTCGGGATCGCGCATCGCTGCGACGGCAAACTGAAACAGCGCTTCGACGACAAGATCGGGAGCGTCGCCAAATTCTCGACGGCTCATGACGTAGGCTTCTGCTGCTCGTCGCGTTTTGGCTTCAGCCGAGAGCGAAAGCGGCAGAAGTGCAACGTCAACCTCTTGCACCGTCGGTGCCCCGCCTTGCAGGTCGGGCAGCGCGAGCGTCAGCTTGACGATGCGCGGTGTCATTGCGCTGCCGCCACGCTGAGCAAGCAGATTGCCGAGCGTCGCCATTAACGCACCTTCAGACGGTCGGGAGCGACGCCGGAGATCGTCAAATCACCCGTTCCGTTGCTGTCGCTCGACACATCCTCGGTGTCGAAGCCGCAGTTTACGAGCAGATACTCATCGCCGTTGCCGAGCGTGTAGCCGATATTGACTTCACCGGTTGCCTTGGCCTCTTCGATGGCTGCCATGAGAATCTGCTTGTCAGCGTCGAGAGCGCACTGAAAGGAGAAAGTATACTCTGGCTGGCCCTCGCTGCGGTCGCGGCTGCCGTCGGCAAACATGTGGATCTTCTGTGCCTGCTTACGCGACACCTGAACATTTTTGACACCCATCCCACCGACGGTGATGCTGTTGATGCTGACGGGAATACGACCAAGACGTGCCATGTGCTAGCCCCCGAAAAATTAGGTTCTCTCGGGGAAAGGTACGGGGTGCCGTCGTGGTAGTGCTGTGAGTAGCGCGTCTATGGTGGGGCAGGTAGTGTCGGCTTGGTGGACTGAACGATCGCGGGGGTGGGGCCAGGAGCCAGGCTGAATATTCACCTGGCCGACGGCGGGTTCTCGGAGCGAACTAGCCAGCGAGGCCGGATACGGCGAGGAGATCGAGATCGGCTAGAGTGGTCCAGGGCACGTTAATGTCAAGGCGCGTCGGGGTCAGCACAACCGCTGCCGTGATGGCGTCGCGGGCTTTCTCGGCACCGTCGAAGAGGTCGGCTTCGTCCATACGCACACACCAGCGATAAACCGCAGCTTTGACACCGTTCGGCGTCACGGCGTTGGCCGTTCGGGGCTGGCCTGACACCTTGATCTTCTTGCCCGCGAACAGCGACGCCAAGTAGCGGGTCAGATCGTAGCCGAAGTAGTCGAGCGTCAGCGTCGTCGACAGCTTGACGAGCTTGCCGTCCTTCGCGCCGCGTGGGGCGAAGGTGTTGCCACCCCAGCTCACGGCCAGCCGTCCGGCGCTGTTCACGACGACCGGGGCAGTGTGATACGTCCCGATCGCAGCGTTGCGCTCGTCAAGCGAGAGACGATCCGCCGGATGAATCGAGGGACAAGGGGCGATGTCATCGCCGAGCAGCTCAAGCCCGTTCCAGTTGCGGCTCACGTATGTCTCAGCAGCTACGGCGGCGCAATAGCGGGCCGACAGTTCCCACTCAGCATTGGGCGAGCACTGCGCCAGAAGCGTCACAAACCGCGTGTAGGCGTCAAGGCGGGGTGAAGTGGACGCGGGCAGGTTGGCCGAGGCCATCGCCGCGTAGCTCACGGCCTGCGCGAAGATCGCAACCTGACCCTTGCTGATCGGCGGCACGGCTTGAGCAACAAGATGCGAAGCGATGCTTCCCAACTCGTTGGCACTTCGGAAGAACAGCGACCACGCCTTATAGCTGTCATCCATTCCCGAGAGGTTGGCCAGAGCGGTCGTCAGCGCCGGAACGCCTGCACCCGCAGTGCCCACAGCATCGGTAACGGTCTGACCACTAAGTCCGGTTTCCGTCGAGCTAACTTGCAGCGGACGCACGGGGCGACCGTTGACATAAAACAGGGTCACGACACCGGATGGGGTGCCCGGCTGCGCGGCCCGAATCTTGAGCGAGGTGCCGTTGATCTTGCTGACGATGCTGGTGCCGGTCGCAGTTGCCGCGTCGCCGTTTGTGACGGCCACGGTGACGGACTTGCTGCCGTCGCTGATCACGCAAGTTCCAGTGGCTCCGGCGGCGTTCGCGACAGTCATCGTCCCCATCTTCGCGGCGACGCCAGACAGGCCACGCGAGCCGAAAGTGACCTCAACAGCGCCGTTGTCAAAGTCGCCCTTATGCGGCGCGGTCAGAGTCAGCGCCGCCGAGCTGCGGCCAATGGTCGCCGGGGCATCACTGAGCAGGTTCCATGCCGTTTCAATGGCGGTGGCGATCGTCGCGAAATCGTCGGATTGCCTGAATCCGACGGTCACGCCACGACCGCGAAGACGCACAGTCACGGTGTCAGCAGACAAGGCAGCCGTACCAGCACCGAGGACGCCCAGCGTTGGCTCGGCAACGATCTCGACGTTGAGCACTTGCGCAGTGCCAGACGACGGGGCTGTCAGCGGCAGCGCCCACACTTCAGCACCGACGGGGAACTGCTTCTTGGCGGCGGCGTAGGCGTGCGAGAGCATCGACTTCGGGCCAAACAGCACGTTGGCGTCGGCTTGCGAAAGCACCCGCACCGGCACGTCGCTGACGGCTTGGTATCCGGCGGTAAAGTAGCCGGTGAGCAGACAGCGATTGTTGGGCGCAGCGATGCCGGGGTCGGAATCATAGATCACCGACGCATAGACGCCGGGCTCGTAGACGCCGGGCAGTTTCAGAAGGTTGAACGGGGTGTCAGCCATTAGCTTTCCTCACGAGAGGGTTGTTCTCGTAAGAAAAGGTACGGGCATCGCTGCACGCTGCGCGTCTGTGGCAGGCCAGGTGTGACCTCGCTTATGTGCGCCACACAACAACCGCCGCTCTACTGCCCTGCGTCAGACGCGCAGCGCACAACAGCCACGAGCTGAATATTCACCGCTCCCCAAACGGACCCTAGACTACTTGGCGTGGCGAACCGTATGCCGTCGAGAAGCTGCACAGCCCAGCATCAATTTCGATATCGCTGGCTGTGGTCCTCGAAACAGCGACGCGGAGACGACCGGCCACGATTGGCGGCTGCGGCGATCCGATGTCAACAGACGTAAAATGCCAGCCGGTCGAAGGATCAAGATCCCGGTACGTGTCTTTGCTAGCTGGTAGCGTCACCGACGATGAGGCGAAGCTGACCGCGCTTCCAACAATCAAGCCCATCGTCGCGTCGACAGTGCGTGTAAGCCCAGAGCCCGACAACGTCCCGCCCGTCGCTATGTAGTTGAGCTTGTCCCACTTCGGCAGCGGCCAGAACTCGGTCAGCTTAGGCTGCACCCAGATTGCACCGTCGACGGCTAGGTCTTCGTCCTCGATTGCGAACGATGCCTTGACGATGAGATCCAAGCCCCAGACGTAAACACGGCGGTCTTCCAGTTCGCTGATCAGTTCGCTGCCACCGATCTCGATGCGCTCCACACCTTCGATGCCGTTGTCAAAACTCAGCCCACCGAACAGTCTGCGTAGATCGCCAACAATGCGATAAACACCCGGATCGTCGCTCACGCCGTCGCCACGTACTGCGGCAGGCGCGGCCCGAAGGTTGGACGATGCGATGATGAGCTTGATCCCCATCGTCGCCGCGTACAGTGTCCCTGGCTGGTTGTCGTATGACTCGATTTCATCCCCGACGAACTGCACACACACCGACGGCGTTTGCGCTGCAATTCGCGAAAGGATGCCATCCTCATCGCCTTGGCTGGTTTCCGTGCTGGCGTAGGGCTCAACGGTGCGAAGGTAGCCGGTCTGCTTTTTGGCTAGATTCGTGCCACCAGCGCCATAGGTCCAGCTTGTCGAGACTTTGAGCCAGCGCCCACGGGCCGATGGATCGAGCGTTGTCGAGGCAAGTACGGTGCTGCCGTCGTCGGTGGCAGTGCTGTCAATAGACCATTCGTAGATGTTCGCTTCGCTGGTCACGTAAGCCATAGCGCCGTCTGACAGCACGGTCACGTCAACAGCCACAAGAGCGGTCAAATCCGCCACCGCAGGGCGACGCCAACCGAGGCCAAGACGTGTGATGCGACAGATAGCAGCCTCGATGGTGCTGATGTAGTTTTCTGGTCCCATCGTCGCTACCTCCTCAAGAAGTGATCAAGCGTGATGTTGGCAAGCCGTCGCCGCACTTCTGACGACACTTCAAGGAATCGCCGCTCGGGCAGTCTCGCGCCATTTCCGACGGTGCCGCCTGTGAGGAGGACGCCTGAAAACGGAACGTTGTTTACGACGGTGGCAAGGGTGGCCGACGCCTTGACCGAGAAAGCACGACCAAGCGAGCCCAAGAGCTTGTGCTTCTCAGCCTTCTTAGCGCCGATGTTTACAGCCTTGCCTGCCGCGAGCTGCTGCTTGGCACGGTCCAGCTTTCGCTGTAGGCTGGCGACGGTCTTGTTCTTGGGCTTTACCGACGACCCACCGAGCACGGCGCGAAGCTCCCGCCTCGCCTCGTCGTTGCCTTTTCGTCGAAACGTCTGATCAAGCTTCTTCGCGGCGGACGCTCTAACCCGTCCCGACGCTGTGATCTTGCTGGTGCCGGTCTGTTCGTACTTCTTTCGTGTACTCTCTGCCCACGGAGCCAGCCCTTCACCACTGTCGATTTTTTCAACCGCCACAGCGCGGACATAGCTGCCCATGCGCTGCATCAGCTCGTCGGTGTTCTTCGCGGCCTCTTGCAGCTTGGCCAGTAGGTCAACGCTGCTCGTTTTCTTGACCTTGATCCGCACTACCGACTCCCAAGCAGACCCGATCGTCGGAACGTGGAATAAACAGCGCGGCGACCGCCGTAGCTGTTGTCAATCTGCGACGGGAAACGGTAGGTCGCGTCGCGGCCCGGCAGACTGTCGCTGGCCTCAATGTCCCGAAGATCCTGCTTCGCGACGCCGAAAGCTTTGCTTACATTCTCGGGAACCGTCTTACCGGCTGCGGCTTTTAACCACAGGTAGTATGCACCGAGCTGTCGAGCGATTCGCACAAGCTTTTGCGGTGGGTTTGTGCTCAGGTCGGCGTAAAACTTCGCGCAAGCTGCGTCGACATCGCCGATCGCGTCAGCAATCGCAGCGTCGAGGATGGTGTAATTGATCCCGCCGGTTGTGCGGTCTGGGCAAAGCTCGGCAGCCTTAGCCGGGCCACCGACTTCGGTGATGAGCTGATCGCGGGTGAGTAGGGCCATGGATTCCCCGAGAGCCACACACGTCGGTGTCGTCGGGATGAGGACGGCGGCGTCTGGGGCTCTCGTCGGAAAGGTACGGGGATGCTAGGGGCGGGGACGGAATCAAGAGCAAGCATCAGGGCCGTTTGGCGCTGGTGCTTGATCTCGATTAGCCGATTTTGATTCGCACGGCGTCCTGCGGCAGACCAAGTCCAACACCGCCGAACGCATCCCAGCCGTAAGCGACAGCGCCAAACTTCCGGCGGATCTCCTCATTGGGGTCGATGCCGCTGATATGGAAAGTCGGGGGACGCTTCGGCGAGACGACGAACGCAGCCTTGATCGGGGTGCCTGGCGAGATGAGGTAGCAAAACTTCGAGCTGTCCGCGTCGCTGTTGACCAGCATCTGCCAGTGAATCACGTCCTCGATCATGCCGGAGAACATCGGCGTACCCGAGGCCACACCACCCGCGCCAGCCGACGGAATCAGCGATCCGAACACAAGCTGCCGAGCTTTCAAGGTCAGTGCCGCCGTCGGGCAAATCAGGATCGGCTTGCGTAGCTCGGAGTTGCGCACAACACCGTCAACCCAGGGGATCTTCGCGTACAGATCCAGCGCAGTCGCCAAACCCGTCTCATCCATCGAGGTCGCGGTGGTCGTGTTTGAGTAGGTGCCCTTCGAGGCGTCGTTCGGATCAACCGGGTGATCCGTCGCAAACATGGCCTTACCGTCGAAGCAGGTGCCGTTCGCGTTGATCGCGGCTGCGAGCTTAATGTCCCACAACAGCGACGCACGCTGCATGATGGCCGGGATTTTGCCCGAGATCACTCCGTAGACATCCTGGGTATCGACGTAAACCCGCGAATCCTTGACCTTGTGGCGGGCTCGGCTGATCTCGATGTACTGAATCACCTCGTCAACTTCGCCACGCTCGTCGCCGAAGGCCCACTCTTCCGGCGCATTCGACACGGGCGAGAACGGATAGCGCACAACTTCGCCGCTGGTGCCGTCGCCGTTGTCAAACATCCCGGTCACTTTTCCGAGGATGTTGCCATTGGTCGCGCTGCCGTCGTCGACAAACGCGATCTTGTTGTAAACAGTGCTCTCCGACGTACCGAGAGCAGCCAGGGCGGTATTCACGCCGTCCTGAAGATTCGTAAGGGTCTGAGAAGAAACAACGCCTTTCATGGCTTTTTATCTTTCTCCGTCGCCACGCTTAGGCGGGCTCGACGATAACTTGGTTGGAGTTGACAATCGACAGGAGACGCACGGTTACGTCATTGGTCGCGCTCGTCGCCTTGACCTCGATGTCCGAATTGACATAGACCGTGGTGCCAAGCTTCGCCGCCGTCGGAACGTCGCCGCTCTTGACGCCGACCGTGTAGGCGCGACGAATGAACACCATCGGAGTGGGCCAGGTCTTGTCGCTGACTTCATCGCTCGCGTCGTAAGTATCAGCAGCAACGCCGAGATAGACGCTGTTTGCAACACCCGTGGTCGCAGGCTGCACCACGCCAGCAACGTGCATGCACTGGGTGCCCTTATAGATCTTGGTTCCGGCTTTTTGGACGTAAGCCTTTGCCGGGGCACGATCTGGGCCGTAGAAGGTGACGCGGACTTCGGAAGATGCGGTAGCCATTCTCAAAACTCCTAGAGGCGTCAGCGACGCCGGTTAGTTACTTGTTCTTCGCCTTCGCCGCTGCGAAGCTCTCGGCGGTCAGCGACAGCCCGGCACGTTTTGCAGCGTTCAGGATGTCAGCCTCGATCTGGTTCACCTGCTTGGCATCGCCAGCGTCGCCGAAGTTCGGCTGCTGCGTGCGCTGCGACGGGGCAGCGGCGGGCGTGTAGGCGACCGAGCGCGAGCTGAAGGTCTTCGCCGGGAACAAGTAAGGCGACTTGCCAGACTTCAGCGCTGCGACGAGCGCGTTGCGCTGTGCCATCGGCCACTGACCGGCATTGCAAGCTGCATCAGCACGCTGTTCGGCACTCTGCTCCTCGGCTGCCTTGGTCTTCTCACCGAGGGCCTTTTCCAGCTCCTCGACGCGGGAAGCAAGGCGCTTCGACTCTTCGGTCACAGCTTCGAGGGCTGCGTCCTTGCCGCCATCGCTCGCGGACGAAGCAGACGGGGCCAGCATGCCGACGATCAGAGCCATCTTGTCTTCGGGGCTCGCGTCGCCAGACAGGAACTTGATCAGCGCATCGGCGATCTGCTCGGGGGTCGCATCGGCACCGAGGCCGAGCTTTTCGGTGATGTTCATGGTGTTGGACACTCCACGGGAATTTGTGTTCTCTTTGGAACAGGTACGGACAACACGGGTGACGCGCAGCGAATAGTCGCGTTTGAGTGTTTTTCTGTTCGACGGCACCGGGACGATTGACAATTCACACAGCTCCCACTTCAGGACATCGATCGTCCCATCGCTGTTTTGCCGGTCTTGCTGCGGAATGAAACCGACGCTGACTGCTCGGAGGAAGCCAGCGCGGACTTTGCGCAGCACCTCTTGTGCCTTCGCGTGCGTGTCAAACTCGACGACGACTTCGACAGCCGCCGCCGTCTTGACGATCTCGACTACGCGGCCAAGCACATCGTCGGGGCTGCCGTCCTTGTTGTGGTTCCACAACACGACAGGGTTTTTCTCGAATGACGCACTATCACAGCCGAGCGACATCAACCGAGTCCCGTGGCGATCAAGATCCGGCGTCGACGCGACGAAACGCACGCGGTTGTCGGTCGGCGTCGGGGCTGTCGTCGGGGCAAGGCGAAGGCTATAGTTTCGGGTTTGCATCATCGTTTCCTTCCGGCGCTGCCGTCGGGGCTGAATGTTCAGCTCTTTCATCGAAGCTCAGCGCGGGCAGCGGGGCGCGGAGCTGTAGCTCCTCACGGACCTGATCCAAGTCCAGTTCGACGCCGAGAGCCTTAGCAGACGTAAACACCTGCACGCGCTGCGACGGTGTCTCGTCGCTGATCGTCATCGAACAAAAGGGCGCTGCCTCGACGATATCAGCGGGGGTGATGCCGGGAACGAAGCGGGCAAAGGCAGCGGCCCACCGCTCGGCGTTAGCCGCGCAGATGTGGCGCAGTGTTCGTGTCAGCGCCTCACACAGCACGACGCTATCGAGGCGAACGATCTTTGTCTCCTGCCCTTCATGCACCGTCGCCGCCGCATATGATCCGTTTCCACCGATCTCGGTCTGTAACGTCGAGGACAGGATATTTTTGGACTGCTCGCTGCGGACGATGGCGAGCATCTGTGCATGCAGCGGCGCAAGCCCTTGCGGCACGGGGCTGTGTTCCAACGTCCCGAGCGAGCGCGGAATCATTGCGGGCTTGCCAGTGCCCACAGCTTCAAGCAGCTCTAAGGCTTCTTGATTTTCTCCGTCGGTAAGTGCCCTGCTGTCGGTACGTTCTAGGTAAGGCGTCGGAATACCAAAAGTATCGACGACGATGCTTAGGCGCTCAAGCGGAAGTGCAGCGAGGTAGCTTAGCCACGCATTAGCCCAGCCCCACCCTCGAAAGCGTGTCGGCAGCGACGCAGGCCCATCGCCGCGAATATACAGAAACTTGTCAGAGTCATCGACGGGAACATGGCTGCCAGGGCCGAGCACCAGCCAAGGCGAATCATCGACGATATCGAAGGCTACCGCTCTCGGCGGAAGCGGGGCGATCTTGCGAATGACCTCGCACCCCTGAATCGCGACGCTGCCGCGCCCGATCGGGACGTGTAGTGTGACATCCTCACGCCAAACCAGCTCACCGACGGCATAGCCACTCATCCCGAAGACGCCAAGCTCTGCGCAAGTGCTGCGGAAGTTTTCGATCTTTGAGAAGGCTTCGCGCACAGCGTTGGCGACGAGAATGGCCAGAGGCCGCGACGATGTTGGCGCAATGCGAAACGGCGCGGTAGCTAGGCGACTACGCCGAATCGCGTCGAGTCCTCGGACGTGGCTATCTTCTCGCACAAATCGCGAATCAAGGTCCGCCTTGCGGTCAGTCCACCCCTGGACGGTCGCCCGTCGGTGATAGTCTGCGATTGAGCCAAGCGTGATCTCGGACAGGTTCGCGAAGCTGTAGGCGTACAAATCTTGCCCGACGCCTGTAAAAATTTGGTCGTACTTGCTCTCGGGCTGCACAACGACGGCTGCGGCTTGTTTGCTCTCGGGATGGTTGCCGCTAAACGGCTTCCAGGTGCCGACCGGCGCGACGTTTCGTGCAGCTAGGCCAGCTCGCACAACGCGCTGCACCATCGCCTTCGCGTCAGCCTCGATCGTCGCTGGCTGCGAGCCTACGCCTTTGCCCGTCGCGATGCGGTAAGCGCTGCGTGCAGCATTTGCCGCCGTCGCTACGCCGTTTACGATGACGCGAAATCTATCTGTGATACCCATCGAAGAGACAGGTACGGCTACCGCCCCGCGCCCCGCAGGCTCACAAGCTGCGCGTTCGACTCGGTGGCAGGCCAGGTAGTGCTCGCTGTCGGTGTTGGGGTGCGGTTAGCCGAGAAGCTGAATATTCGCCTTGCAGCGAGACTACCGCCGACGCCCGATCACCGCCTTATGCGTGGTCACAATAGCAGTCGGATTCTCGGTCAGCCGTCGCTGTGCCCACCACTGCACGTAGCGGAACGTGTCTATCAAGTGCGCCCAGCTCGACTTGGCCCGAAGGTTCCCCTTCGCGTCGACGAAGGCATCGCACTTCACAAGGGCTTTGTGCATCTTGTAAGCCTCGTTGGTAGCAGCCACGTAGACCCGATCCTCTTTCAGCCACTTCCTGCAAGCCATGTTGCTCGCACCTTCGAGCGGGTTCCGAGGGTGTACGCTGTCCATGTTGCGTTTTTCCGATGGGTAGTCAAAAGCCCACCGTCGCCTGTTCAAAATCTCGATCGTCGGTGGCTCGATTCCGTGCTTATGCCTTGCACCCTGTGAGCCAGCCGAACAGTCGGGAATGATCAGGGTATTGTCAGCCGTGTAGCCCGCAGCCTCGACGGCATCAAGTAGATCGTCCTCGGGTAGCGAGCGGTCGCCCGAGGTCGCTGCCTTTCCATCCATCCAAATCGCCCACACGCACCATAGCTGCATCTTCGCCCACTCGCCGCCCGGCGCTAGCAGCTTCCACACCGTCGCTGTGCAGTCCCATTGGTAGTCTTGCCCGCACACGTAGTCATACCTGCGGCCCGTCACACGCTCAGTGAAGTCCGCTGTGATATCTGTGTAGCCGAGCTGCGGCACCGGGACGTGGTGTTTTGATGGGTCGTATGGTGGGCTGAATAGCTTTTGACCAGCTTCCTTAACGATGCCGTCGTCAATCGTTGCCTCTTCGTCGCCGCGAGCATACCGAATTGACCGGAAGATCGGCCCCTTGGCTTCTTGAGGCACAGCAGCATTTTTGAAGCTCTCGACCCTGAGCCTTTGTACCGCTGGCGTTATGCCGTCAGCGAGGTCTTTTTCCAAACCTTCGATAAGCAGCGTGGTCCAGTTGCCCTTTCCATTGCCCTCGGGTGTGTTCGTCGCCAAAAGCACAAAGCCCCATCGGTCCTGGGTTGCTCTAACCGTCTTCTCGTAAACCTTTCGCGGGAATAGCGCCGCTTCGTTGATCGCGACGACATCCATACGCCCCGCGAGGAGCGTGTCTACATTATCGGTCGTCAAAAATTGCACTTTTGCGCCCGTTGTAAAGCACACTTGCCGCATCGGCTGCTCACGGCGGAAGCCCCAGCCCCGATCGATGATCAAGCTGTCGAAAATCTCGTCGATCTCTTTTCGGGACGGCACCGTCTGCGTCACGATTCGAGCCTCGATCGGTGACTCCGCGACCGTCGGACATTCGAGACACGTCAGAATGACAGCGACGACGATGAAGTAAGTTTTTCCACCTCGACGGTCATCGTAGCAAATCCCCGCACACTGTGGGTGCTGCTTGCCCTCACGAAACGCAGCCAAACGGCCCGAGAGCCATCGGAAAGCCTGTACTTGGCTTTCCATCGCATCAACAACTAGGACGCCCCTACCACGGTCGCGGGAGCCGTCCAGCTCCCGCTTGAACTCTCGCCGCTGCTTGTCCCACACACCGCCGACGTGCATCAGCACATCAGCGCAAAGAGTGTAGGCGTTGCCGTCGGCGTCGCGCAGCAGTTCCCCCGCCGCAATCTTCCGCGATGCGCCTGCCTGTGTTGTTGCCACGGGCAGCGTGTTGTCTAAGGCGTCCCTGTCGCCAACGACCCACTCTTGGTCCAGCCGGTCGCGCAGCTTCATTCCCACCGGGACGTTTTGTTGACCGAGGTGCAGTCGTCTGACCACTGCCGAATAGTCGGTGTATCGTGTCGTCTCGACGCTTTCAGCGAGCAGACGATCGATCTTCGTATCAATCGAAAGCCTGGGCATTACGTGGCCTCTATCTCGTCGATGACGCGCTGTAGGTCGTCGGGGCAGGCCAAGAAGCCCGCTTGGCAAAGCGACTTCAGCCGCAGCGCCTTCTGCTCGTCTGGCCCCCATCCCGGCGCAGATGCAACAGTGTGCAGATATGAAGCTACAGCAGCGTAGCACCATGGCACAATTGCCACAGGGTCGTCAATGGGCGGTGCATCTAGGTCGATGTGGTCGTCAATGCCTTGACGTAGGCGACGCAGCTGCATCACCTTCTCGGCCCGCCTGGCTTTTGCCGACATCTTGCCTAGCTCGCGGCACAGCGTCCCGATCCAGTGCAGACGGATAGGGTCTACAGTCTCCACCGCGCACCGCAGATTGACGACCGCTGCCCATGACTCGATAGCCCCAACCCCCTGCGGTGGCAACGGGACGTTTGTTAGACATGGTGTGGGGATGTGGTCCAGCCCATTGCGCCGGGCTTCGGCCAGCTTGATCTGCTGCGAGCCTGACAACCTCTTACCTGTTTTTGGGTCGCGCGACGGCATAGTGCCCACCTCCTGACCGAAAGGTACGGGTTTACCGTCGGCAAATGCCCAAAAGGTGCCAAAGTGCCCGATTTGGGCGAGCCGCTCGCGAACTTTCAATGTTTTGTGAAAGAAGCAATAGGACGCGATTAGAGCCGCGATAAATCGAGGGGATGCCGGACTACTCACCTTGCATCAAACGCTAGCCCTAGCGCGGCTGGCTGCGATTTATCGTGCCCTTTTGGTTTCCCATCGAAACGCGGCGACCGTCTCCCGCCACAGTCGGCGTACCCCC
>ERZ650308.246-NODE-246-length-29602-cov-8.327851_pt1 | contig 29602 bp, 28 predicted proteins | sample MGYA00376244_ERZ650308 | MGnify/ENA primary metagenome ERZ650308 (study PRJEB26733, sample SAMN07839295) | wastewater metagenome | biome: small river; feature: stream; material: water | place: USA: North Carolina | collected 2016-04-26 ... | reverse complement strand
TGGACCCTCGTTACATTTCGAAGGACCACTACGAGACCGCAACCTTGGTCAAGTCGATCCTTCAGAAGAACAAGGAACTTCAGGAAATCATCGCGATTCTTGGTGTTGAGGAGCTTTCTGAAGAAGACAAGATCACCGTTTCACGTGCTCGTCGTATCCAGCGCTTCCTATCGCAGAACACCTACATGGCAACCAAGTTCACCGGTGTTGCTGGTTCGACCGTTCCGCTAAAGGACACCATCGAAGGCTTCTCTGCCATCGCACGCGGTGACTTTGACCACGTTGGTGAGCAGGCATTCTTCAACCTTGGTGACATCAACGATGTTCTCAAGGAATGGGACAAGATTCAGAAGGAATCAGGTAAGTAATAATGGCCACCCTTCGTGTTGAACTTGTAGCAGCCGACCAGGCCGTATGGACTGGTGAAGCCAAGATGGTCATTGCTAAGACCGTCGAAGGTGAGATCGGTTTGCTACCTGGTCACGAGCCGATGCTCGCCATCCTTGGCGCCGGCGAGGTTCGCATCACCCTTGAAGACGGCAACGTCATCAAGGCAAATGCCGAAGATGGTTTCTTGTCTGTCGAGAACAATGTTGTGACCGTAGTGGCTCGCAACGCAGCTCTCGTCTAAACCTTCAGCAGTATTGAAAAACCCCGGCCAATGGCCGGGGTTTTTTACTTCTCGGTTCCGCGAGGTTTTACGTTTGGTCGTTCGCGGCGGTTAGCGGCCGGAACCCACTTCACGTCGCCACCGTGGTTCACGTTTGCATAGCGAGCTAGAACGAAGAGCAGGTCGCTGAGACGGTTCAAATACTTGACCGCAAGAATGTTTACTCCTCCGTTGTGGTGGCCCTTTTTGGCTGGCTCGGTGCCGTATGCCTCGATTGCGTGCCAAGTGGCTCGCTCGGCTCGGCGCACCACGGTGCGGGCAAGGTGAAGGCCAGCGGCAAGTCCTGAACCGCCAGGCAGAATGAACGAGTCAAGCTTGCTCAGGTCTTTGTTGTAGTGGTCGATTGCCTCTTCGAGCGCATCGATCCAAATCGCGTCAACACGCAGCGGTTCATACTCGTAGTGTTCGTTGAGAGGGTTTGAGAGGTCAGCACCCAGGTCAAACAGGTCGTTCTGAATCTGCGATAGCAGGTGCAGAGTTGCCTCGTCGAATTCGTTCTTAGCCAGGCTTACAGCCACGCCAATTGCCGAGTTTGCCTCGTCAACATCGGCGTATGCCTCGATGCGCGGGTCGGTCTTTCTAGTGCGCGAAAAGTCGCTCAAACCGGTCATGCCTTCGTCGCCGGTGCGGGTGTAAATCTTAGTTAGTTTGACCATGCTCCAAGTGTAGGTCGGTGTCTTGGCTGGGCTTCGCTGATTGTCGAAATAGCATTGAGAAATGCTGTTCTTGTTGCCGCCATCTGAAACCAAAGCTAAGGGCGGCGGCGCGCTAACCATCGACCAGGTTGCCCTCACCTTTGGTGGTTTGAATGCGACCCGCGACCTAGTGCGCAACGCCGCCGGGCTTGATAGCGTTCTCACCGCACCCACAATGCCCGCGCTTGATCGCTATACCGGCACCCTTTACGGTGCCATTCATGGGCGAGGCCTCAAGGGCACACCAACTCAGCACAACCAACTCTCGACCCTCGAGCGCGCTGGGGCTAAAACCTCGGTCTTGGTGCAGTCGGCGCTGTTTGGCTTGATCCCGGCAACCGATCTGATTCCCGAGTATAAGCTGAGCCCCACAAAGAATCTTGGGGGAGTGAACCTGAAGAAAGTTTGGGGCGAAGCTCACCTGGCAATCTGGCCTAGGTTGCAAGGTTTAGTCATCGACCTGCGGTCCAAGTCCTATGCCGATCTAGCGCCGATTCCAAGTTCGGTTGAGCACTACACGGTGGCCGTATTTGTTGAGCGAGAAGATGGGTCACTCGAACAGTTGAATCACTTCAACAAGAAGGCCAAGGGGCAATTGGTGCGTGCCGCTTTGACCGCAAAGAAGGCTCCGGAAACCATCAAAGATTTGCAAAAGTGTGCAGCCGCTGCCGGATTGAAGTTGGTCGTCAAAGGCTCCGAGTTAACCCTGATTACCACCAGCGCTACCTAGGCGCTTCGGCCGTTTCCCTATTTTGTCGAGGTCTCGTCAATCATCGGTTCGATCATCGGTTGAACTTCTATCGGTTCTGGAAGTTCAATCACACCTTCGACTAGCGAGACTATGAAATTCACCGAGCCCTCGTTGCCGCTTAGGGCAAAGCCCGGCACCAACCACGATCCAAAATTCTTGTCCCAAACGTTTAGCAGCAAAGGTTTTGCCGAGTTGATAGTTACCGTGACCTCGGTTGGCTGCTGTTCGGGTTGCGCAGGTGTCGCAACATCTCTGTTGCTCGCAGAGTAAACCGGGTATTCGCTTTGAGCTGGGTTTCCATACCAGCGCCAGTCTGTCAGGCGTTGAACGGTAGTCTTGGCTGACACCGTGCCATAGGTGCCGCGATCGACTACACGCACCGAGTGGCCACCCGCCCAAGCCAGGCGGCCCGTCGAGTCATAGCCAATGTTCCAGGTGATGGCGGTTTCTTGCCCGGCTACCTTCAAGCTTGCGCTGGCCCCGGCCGACCACTCGTCTTTGTAAATGGTGATGTCTTGCTTGTTAACCGAAAGGCCGGTTGCGTTAAACACGCGAAGTGCATCTCGAAGAATCTGAGCTTCGCTTGGCAACAGCTCGGGGGTTGGTTTTTGCTCAACGTACTCGGCGCAGAATTCAGAGCCGTCCTCGGCCAGCTGTGTCGTCTTGCAGGCAGGTGCCGAGCTGGCCACGAAGCTGTTGAAATACCAATTGCCGGTTCCGCCCCACCAAATATTTACGCTCGAGGCGGTTCCATCCTCGGTGCCGATGAAATACGAAGGACTTTCAGTGCTCCACTGGCTGCTTCGCTGAACTTCACCAGAAACTCCCAGCGCGGCAGCAGCGCGTACCAGCACCGACTCTGGTCTGCCTTCGAGTAGCAGTTGATAAACATGAGCCTGTCCGGCTTCGTCGCTCAGGCTCGAACCAGCAACGTAGGTGTAGTTGACCGGGTTGATCATCATTTTGTCGCCGGCAAGCTTGCCTTCGGCGGCGTCAAGCATCGAGGCTTTTCCAACTTGGTCAGTCGACAGTGAGATCAGCGGGCTTCGTGGCAGCACGCTGGCGCTGATAAGTAGAGCCACCGAAATTGCAATCAGTGGCAGCGCGCCTTGGGCCAACCGTTTTGTGAACATAGGTTCAGTATCGCCTATAACAACCCGGCGCGTGATCTTGAACCATGCCGATTGCCTGCATCATGGCATACATGGTGGTTGGGCCGACAAAGCCAAATCCTCGTTTTCGAAGTTCTTTGCTTAGCGCGGTTGATTCAGTGCTTGTGGCCAGCCACTCAAATTCGCCTCTCGTCTCAACCGGCTTAAAGCTCCAGACCAAATCGCTGATGCTCTCGCCACTCGACTGCATTTCTAGGATGAGGTTCGCGTTTTTGATTGTGCTCAGAATTTTGGCCCGATTTCTGATGATTCGTGCGTCTAGCATCAATCGATCAACATCCGAATCCTGCATCTTGGCGACGCGCTGCAATTCAAAGCCATGAAACGCCTCTCTAAAACCCTCGCGGCGTTTCAGGATTGTCAGCCAAGACAGCCCAGCCTGAAAGCCCTCGAGGGTTAGGCGCTCAAAGATGGCCTGATCGCCTCGAACTTCGACACCCCACTCGGTGTCGTGATACTCGCGATAGAGCAGGTCATCGTTCAACCAAGAACAGCGGGCCAATCCATCTTCAAATTGTTTTGTAAAACTCATTCTTTGGCAGTCAAGCCTTCTAGTTTGAGTAGCCAGCGCTTCGTTGGCAAGCCATCGCCACCCGAATAACCCGTGATCTTGCCCGATGCACCTAGAACACGGTGGCATCCGACGATGAGTGGAACCGGATTAGCACCAACTGCACCACCGACAGCCCTTGAGCCCTTGGGCTTGCCGATTGCCGCGGCTATGTCGGCATAGGTTTTGGTCTCACCAAAGCCGATTTTGGCAATCTGCGCCCAAACAGACTTTTGAAATTCTGTTCCCTGCAAATCGACCGCGAAGTCGAGCACCTTGCTTTTGCCAGCAAAATAGCGCTTCAACTGCTTCTCTGCTTCGGCTAGCACCTTGGCCTTGCCCAGTGGCGCGATTGAATCGGCGCCCATGGTCAGGAACACGATTTTTTCGTTTTTGGCATAGAGGGCAATCGGCCCAATTGGTGAATCGAACTGTGCGCTTGCGTCAAAGTCTTTTCTAATCATGTTTCCAACCTAGGTTTGCCTTTGCTCTATCCAAACACGAAAGCCGGATCTGTAGAAAAGATCCGGCTTTCGTGAGTGTTGATAACTACATCGCTTTCCATGCTTCATCGAGGCAAGAGCGCAAGATCTGTTCGATCTCGTTGAACTCATCGCGGCCGATGGTTAGCGGGGGAGCGAGCTGAACAACCGGGTCGCCACGGTCGTCAGAACGGCAGTAAAGCCCTTCCTCAAACATGCGGTGCGACAAGATGCCTCGAAGCAACTTCTCTGACTCGGCGTCGTTGAAGGTCTCCTTGGTCTCTTTGTTCTTGACCAGTTCAATCGCCCAGAAATAACCTTCGCCGCGAACGTCGCCAACGATTGGCAGGTCCTTCAGCTTTTCTAGGGTGCGACGGAACTCCGGAGCGTTGCGAGCCACGTTGCCAACCAAGTCCTCTTCATCAAAGATGTCTAGGTTTTCTAGTGCGACTGCGCAAGAGACCGGGTGACCACCGTAGGTGTATCCGTGTGGGAACAGTGCGGTGCCGTGCTTGAACGGTTCAAACAACTTCTCGGCAACCATCAATGCACCGATCGGCGCGTAAGCCGAGGTCATGCCCTTTGCGCAAACAAGCATGTCAGGCTCGAAGTCATACATGTTTGAAGCGAACATGCTGCCAACACGCCCGAAGCCGTCGATGGTCTCATCTGCGACGATCAACACGTCATACTTGTCGCAAATTTCACGAATCTTCTTGAAGTAGCTCTTTGGTGCGGTGAAGCAACCACCAGAGTTTTGTACCGGCTCAAGGAAGAATGCCGCAACAGTGTCTGGGTCTTCGAACAGAATCATTTCTTCGACTCGATCAGCTGCCCACTGGCCAAACTCTTCTTCAGTCTCAAACTGATCCTGAGCACGGTACCAGTTGGTGTTTGGCACGCGGAAGGTTGATGGAACCAGTGGTTCAAACGCCTTCTTCATCGATGGGATGCCAGTCAACGACAAGGCGCCGTGAGACGTGCCGTGATAGGCAACCGAGCGGGTCAAGACCTTGTGCTTCATTGGCTTGCCGGTCATCTTGAAGTACTGCTTGGCTAGCTTCCAAGCTGTTTCGTTTGCCTCGCCACCGCCGGTGGTAAAGAACACTCGCGACAGGTTCTTTGGCGCGTATGAAAGCAGGCGCTCGGATAGCTCAATACCTGGCTTGTGGGCGTGCGACCAAAGCGGAAAGTAGTCGAGCTCTTTCATCTGCTTCGCTGCAGCTTCGGCTAGGCGTTCGCGTCCGTGACCGGCATTCACCGAGAAGAGGCTCGAGATACCGTCAAAGTAGCGCTTGCCGTTTTGGTCCCAGAAGTGGTGGCCCTGGGCGTGGGTGATGATTGGAATTTCACCGTTCTTGGCATAGAACGGGCTGTGGCGGGTGAAGTGCAAAAACATGTTGTCTTTTGCAGCCTGCTGCAGCATTTTGGGGGTTGCTTCCTGACCTGCTCGTCGAGCGTCCAGAAGCGGGGTGGCGGATTCTGCTTTCTTACGATTCCAGATAGCCATTTGATATCACTCTTTACATTAGGTTTTTCAGGGGAATCATCTGGTTCCCCAGTTGTATACCTGCTTCGCGACCTTCAAATACACGAACGTTTCGGTAGAGGTCACTCCGGGCAGTGTCCGGATCTTTGAATTGAGCAGTGCGATGAGATCGTCATCGTTCTCGCACACCACTTCAACCAAAATGTCAAAACTTCCAGCTGTCATTACTACGTAGTCGACCTCGGGCATCTCGGCCATCGCTTCGGCAATCTCACGAGTGTCGCCGCCGCAGCGCACGCCAATCATTGCCTGACGATAGAAACCAAGTTGCATGGGGTCCGTTACTGCAACTACCTGCATTACGCCCGAGTCGGTTAGCTTTTGAACGCGTTGGCGAACCGCCGCCTCGCTGAGGCCAACCTTCTTACCGATTTCGGCGTATGAGCGGCGACCGTCTAGCTGCAACTGCTCAACGATCGCCTTTGATACGTCGTCTAGTTGGCTCGATTTGGTGCGCATTACTCTGGACATGATTCGAGTTTGGCAGTCAAAACGGCATTCCGCAAACGAATCCGCACCTGTTTCGCGATATTGCGACTGATTTGATAGCAAAATGTTGCAAATCGGTCCGATATTCGTGACTAGAATCGCATCAACAGCGCAATTGCTCGAAGAGGAGTCACAAGTGTCGGTTCGCAAACTAAAGAATTTTGTCAACGGCGAATACGTTTCTGCCAAATCTGGCGAGACCAGCGATGTCATCAATCCGGCCACCGGTGAGACCTATGCAACCGCGCCAGTTTCTTCGGCCGCCGATGTCGCCAGCGCATACCAGGCCGCCGAAAAAGCTTTTGAAGAGTGGAGCCAGTTCACCCCGGGCGAGCGCCAGTTGGCTCTGTTTAGAATCGCGGATGCCCTGGAGGCTCGTGCCGAAGAAGCCGCAGACGTCGAGTCAGAAAACACCGGAAAGCCGCGCAGCACGCTCGTCGAATACGAGATGGCGCCATCGGTCGATCAGATTCGATTCTTCGCCGGTGCCGCAAGAAACCTAGAAGGTCGCGCAACCGCCGAATACGCTCGAGACCACACCTCTTCAATCCGACGCGAACCCATCGGTGTCATCGGCCAGGTGACGCCTTGGAACTACCCGCTAAACATGGCGGTCTGGAAGTTTGCGCCGGCAATCGCAGCCGGAAACACCGTTGTGTTGAAGCCATCAGACACAACACCCGCATCGACTCTTTTGCTTGCCGAAATCGCCGCCGAGTTTTTGCCAAAGGGCGTGTTCAACGTCGTCGCCGGAGACCGCGACACCGGCCGCGCGATGATCGAAAACGAAATCCCTCAGATGGTCTCAATCACTGGCTCGGTTCGCGCGGGAATGGAGGTTGCCAAGTCGGCAGCCACCGATCTGAAGCGAGTTCACCTTGAACTAGGTGGCAAGGCACCGGTAATAGTTTGTGCCGACGCCGACCTTCAAAAAGCGGCAGCACAGATTGCCATTGCAGGTTTCTTCAACGCCGGTCAAGACTGCACCGCGGCGACCCGCATCCTGGTTCATGAATCGGTGCACGACGAGTTCTTGGCGTTGCTGGTAGCCGAGGTCAAGGCAAACGCCACGACGGGTGACCCAAGCCGCGATGACATTTTGTATGGCCCGGTCAACAATGTGAACCAGCTCGAGCGAGTTCAGGGCTTCATCGACCGGTTGCCTGATCACGCAAACCTTGAAACCGGCGGTGTGCGTGTTGGCGACCGCGGCTACTTCCTAGAGGCCGCAGTGCTTTCGGGCTTGAAGCAAAAAGACGAGCACATTCAGAGCGAGATCTTTGGCCCAGTGGTTACGGTGCAAAAATTCAGCACGGATGAAGAGGCACTGCGCTGGGCAAATGATGTCAAATACGGTCTTGCCTCATCGGTCTGGACTCAAAACCACACCCGTGCCTTGCGATTCTCAAAGTCACTCAACTTCGGTTGCGTCTGGATCAACACCCACATCCCACTGGCGGCCGAAATGCCTCACGGCGGTTTCCGTCACTCTGGATACGGCAAAGACCTCTCGCAGTATGGCTTCGAGGACTACACGCGCATCAAGCACGTCATGTCTTACATCGGGGAGTAAGTGAGCCGACAAGCTTGCTTGATGGGCGAGCGACGAGTCGATGTTGAGCGAAGCGAACACATCGGGGAGTAAGTGGGCCGACAAGCTTGCTTGATCGGCGTTACTTTTCCACAGATTCGACCCAGTAGGCAGGTCCGTCCGCAGGCCCATTGAACACTGGATAAATGCAGCTTGCCTGGATTCTTCCATCTCTGGTTCTTGGCGCCTATCTCGGAGCCACCACTGGGTCTTGGTACATGCTGGCCATGTCTGCCATGAGTGGACTAGTTGCCTGGTTCGTCCGGCAGCGGCAGGCTTATCAACTCGACCCAGATGCGGTAATCCGTGAAGTCGGCAGACACCATTATCTTGGCGAAAAGAGATTGCCCCGAGCTCAGGTATTTTGGCGCAAGGTCTGGGTTCAAGCAGCCACGGAACACCTTTCGAGTCAACAAACCCGTCGCATGAATGGCGAGAGGCTGGCACAGCTTCAGCGCCAATGTTTCGCCGATTCGGCACAGTCGCGACTTTGGCTTGGACTACGCAATGGCGCCCATCTCACCATTGACCTGGCTGGATCGGTGCCGCACCTTTTGATTGTCGGCCCAACCGGCTCTGGCAAGAGTGAACTGTGTCGGTTGTTATCGGTTGGGTTGGCTAACGTGACTGGGGCGCCATACGAGTTGGCTTTCATCGACTTCAAAGGGGGAGCGACGTTTAGGTTTTTGAAAGAACATCCCAGTGTGGTCGGCATGGCCACCGACCTTGAAGATCACAAGCTCTTCTCGGCAGGCCTGGCGGCCGAGTTGGCAAGGCGAGAGAGGCTTTTTGCGGATGCCTCGTGTTCAAGAATCGACGAGTATCGGCAGCACGAACCTCTGAAACGTATGGTCGTGATCATCGACGAGGCCACGACCTACATGCGGTCGGGCCCAGTAGCTGCCGAGTTGGTCGAGTCGCTTGCGGCCAGAGGACGCAGTTTGGGTGTGCATCTCATCCTCGCAACTCAAACCCTGACTGGTTTGCCAAGGCAGGTGTTGGCGAACCTTCGGCTACGAATTGCGGTCGGCGATGTCGACCCGGTCGACCTGATGCAGATGGGAATGCATTCGAGAACGGGCAACCAGCGGTTGCATCACGAAAAGGACTGGCGCTCAGCCAAACTGCTCGACGAAAATTCGCGAATTCAAGAATTCGTTTTTCCGCTTGGCGCAACCAAAAACTGTGGCAGTATTTGAGTAGATGCGCTTTAGGGTGCATTTGGTTGTGTTGGTCGGGCCAATGTTGGCCCCTCTTGTATAGGAGTCACGGCAATGAATAAGCCTCTTCCAGAAGACCCAATGATGCGCGACTTGGTCAAAATGGCCCGCCGTCACCAAATGACTCGACGTGCGGCTCTGGCCGGCGCGGGCGCAGCAGCAACAACTCTTGCTCTCGCCGCCTGTTCGCCTGGTGGTTCAACTTCAACCGCACTGACCCCGGCAACCGATGTTTCTGACACCGAGAAGACTCTGGTCTGGCACAACTGGCCGGCATACATGGATGAGTCAGAAGACGGCAAGACCTACCCGACCCTCGCTCGATTTGAAGAGCAGTCTGGAATCAAGGTCGAATACAAGATTGAGATCGACGACAACAACAGCTACTACGGCAAGGTGAAAGACCAGCTCGCGCTTGGCCAAGACATCGGTGCCGACGTTGCCTGCCCAACTGAGTGGTTGGTCGCTCGTCTAGTCAACCTTGGCTATGTGCAAACTTTCGATGAAGAAAACATTCCTAACAAGGCCAACCTCGCACCTGCCTACCTAGGAAACTCTTTTGACCCTAAGCGCGAAAAGTCGCTGCCTTGGCAAGGTATTCTTTCGGGCATCGGTTACAACAAAAAGGCCTACAAGGCTGCAACCGGCAAAGATGCCCCGACCACTATGGCCGACCTATGGGCGCCTGAGCTCAAGGGCCGAGTTGGTGTGTTATCTGAGATGCGCGACACCATTGGCTTGATTCTTTTGGAGCAGGGTATCGACATCACCAGCGAGTCGAGCCTGACCCTAGACGCATTCATGAACGCACTCGACTTCTTCGAGGGCAAGGTCAACGACGGTCAAATCGCAAAGATCAAGGGCAACAGCTACCTTGAAGACCTAAAGAACGGCGACACCATCGCTGCCGTCGCCTGGTCTGGCGACATCACCGTTATCAATGCCGAGACCGATGGCGACAACTTTGGTTTTGTCTTCCCAGAATCTGGCGCAACTATTTCTGCCGACTCGTTCGTAATCCCGATGGGTGCTACCCACAAGAAGAACGCCGAAGCGCTGATGAATTACTACTACGACCCAGTAAACGCTGCCGAGTTGGCCGCTTGGGTGAACTACGTTACCCCTGTGGTTGGTGCAAAAGAAGAGGCCATCAAGCTTGACCCGGCCTTGGCTGAGAACCAGCTAATTTTCCCAAGTGCAGAAACCTTGGCCAAGACCCACGCTTTCCGCGCCTTGAGCGGTTCTGAAGAGCAAAAGTTTACTTCTGCTTTCCAGAAGATTTTGCTGGGTGCATAAGTTGGCAACAGAGTTTGTTGCCAGAGGTGCAGATCTAGAACTAATCGGTATCCGCAAGGAATATCCGGGATTCACAGCAATCGAAAATCTCGATTTACACATCCCTGCGGGTGAATTCTTTGCGTTGCTCGGCCCATCGGGTTGTGGCAAGACCACAACCTTGCGTTTGGTTGCAGGCTTGGATGAACCGACCAGCGGCCAGATTTTGATCGGTGGCAAAGACATCACGGCAACCAAGCCGCACGAGCGTCCCGTCAACACCGTATTCCAGAGCTATGCACTCTTTCCGCACATGAGCGTTCTTGAAAACGTGGCCTTCGGCTTGAAGCAACGCAAGATCGAAGACCCGATGCCTAAGGCGCAAGCGGCTCTAGATTTGGTTGAGCTTGGCCACCTGGCCTTGCGTAAGCCTCAGCAGCTCTCGGGCGGTCAGCAGCAGCGTGTGGCTCTAGCCAGAGCGCTAGTCAACCGTCCATCCTTGTTGCTGCTCGACGAGCCGCTCGGTGCACTTGACCTCAAGCTACGTCGCCAGATGCAGATCGAGCTCAAGGCCATCCAGATGGAAGTGGGCCTGACCTTCTTGCACGTGACCCACGACCAAGAAGAAGCCATGGACATGGCCGACACGGTTGCCGTGATGAACAAGGGTCGCATCGAGCAGATGGGTGCGCCTGAAAAGCTTTATGACCGACCAAAGACCGTTTTCGTGTCGAAGTTCTTGGGCCAGTCAAACCTCTTCGTCGGAGAGGTTGCCGAATCTAACGCCGAGTCAGTGAGCATCAACGTTTCTGGCAACAAGATCACCGTTCCAAAAGCACGTGCCGAAAACCACACCGGCACGATTGCGATTGGTGTTCGCCCTGAAAAGGCCTTCTTCCACGAAGAAGAGCCGCAGCGCACCTCAGATTCGAACCTGATTGGTCCAGGCGAAATCATTGACATTCGTTTCACCGGCGTCAGCAACCAGTATTTGATTGAGATTCCGGCCATTGGCAATGTAACGGTCTTCGCTCAGAACGTTGGCAAGAGCCCAGTGGTAGAACTTGGAGCCAAGGTTTGGGTTAGCTGGAAGGTTGAGCACAGCTTCGGTCTAGCGGATCTTCCGGCCAACAGCCAAACCGAATCAATTTCGGTGATCTAGCGATGGCATTTGCAGCGTTCGGCCAAAACACTGGCCCATCGGCAAAGGCTCCAACCAAGTCAGGTCGGGTCGCGTGGATTTTGCTCTTACCCGGACTTATGTATCTCGGCCTATTTTTCTTGACACCACTCTTTTCGCTGATCATCACCTCGCTTCAGGTTCCCGATGCAAGCGGCGAAATCGGTAGATACCAGTATGGTTTTGCGATTGAAAACTACTGGTTGGTAATCGAAAGCTATTGGCCGCACATCCTTCGATCTTTTGCCTACGCCCTGGCGGCTACCGTATTCGCTTTGCTGATCAGTTACCCGCTGGCCTATTTCATTGGTGTGAAGGCACGTCGTCGCCCGCTGCTTCAAGGCCTGATGCTCACCTTAGTAATCGCGCCATTCTTCATCAGCTTCTTGCTTCGCACAATCGCCTGGAAGCAGATCTTTTCGAACGAGTCTTGGATCGTCAACACCTTGCAGAGCACGGGGCTCCTAGCCGGCAACCAGTATTTGGTTGGCACGCCATTCATGGTCATCTTTGGCCTCACCTACGCGTTCATCCCATTCATGACGTTGCCGATCTATTCAACCCTCGAGCGCCTCGACATTCGTTATCTTGAGGCCGGTGCCGACCTGTATGCCAGCCCGGCAACCACTTTCCGCAAGATCACTCTGCCGCTTTCACTGCCTGGCATCATTTCGGGAACTTTGCTTACCTTCATTCCGATTGCCGGCGACTACGTAAACGCCAGCCGCGACTTCTTGGGTTCGACCGAGACCGCGATGATCGGAAACGTTGTCGAGACCAACTACCTTCAGATCAACGACTACCCGGCAGCTTCGGCGCTATCCGTGTTGTTGATGTTGGCGATTCTGTTGCTCGTGACCTTTTATGTGAAGCGCAGCGGAACGGATGACCTGCTGTGAGAAAGTTTTCGTTTGGAAAATACGCGCTAGCGATTTACTCGCTTCTGGCAATCATCTACCTTCTGATTCCGATTGGTTACACCTTCGCGTTCTCGTTCAACGACTCGGTCAAATCGAATATTTCTTGGCGCGGATTCACCTTCGACAAGTGGACCGGCGTTTGCAACCAGCAAGGCGTTTGTGAAGCTTTCGCCAACTCGGTGCTGATCGGTGTGATCTCTACTGTGATTGCCACCACGCTCGGCACCATGATCGCCATCGCGCTGGTTCGATACCGTTTCAAGTTCCGCTCTGCGGTTAGCCTGCTGCTCTTCTTGCCGATGGCAACGCCAGAGGTAGTGCTTGGTGCTGGCCTGGCATCTCAGTTCTTGAGCATGGGCACCCAAAAGGGCCTGTTGACCATCATCATCGCGCACGTGATGTTCTGCTTGAGCTTCGTAGTTGTCACGGTCAAGGCGCGTGTTGCATCGCTAGACCCATCGCTCGAAGAAGCTGGTCGAGACCTTTACGGTTCGCCAACCCAGGTCTTCTGGAAGATCACATTCCCGTTGCTTTTGCCAGGCATCATCTCGGCTGCGCTGCTCGCGTTCGCACTAAGCTTCGATGACTTCATCATCACCAACTTCAACGCAGGTCCCGAGACAACGTTCCCCAAGTTCGTTTACACGGCTGCTGCCCGAGGCATCCCAGCCGAGGCAAACGTGATTGGTTCGGCGGTCTTCATCCTTGCGATTGCAATCGTGATGACGGTGCAGATTCGCACCTCAATCAAGCAAAAGCGCCTCAGTAAGTAACGCCGGCAACCAAGATCGCATAGGCGTCTGGGTGGGTGCTCTTACCGTTGACGGTGCCAACGAAATCGTTCTCTGAGTTGGCCACGCCGGCAACAATCACATTAACCTCGGCCTTTTTTGAACCAAGATTTATCTTGGAGTAAACCGGGTTGGTGGTTTTGCAGACAACCGTGAAGTCGGCAAAGGTCGTCGCATAATCGGCTGTTCGAACAATAATTTGGTATTTCTGCGAGGCGGGCTCAGAGCAGGCGAAATAGACCCCGTCGTCATAAGCCTCGCCATTTGGCACAAAAGTGCCGTTATTTGACTGGGTTCCTCCGCTGCCGTCTGCCTCATTAATTTCGTATGTGCCGCGCGCAATTTCACCCGTCAGGGTTTTTGGATAAAACCCTTCGCCCACCGAGGCGTTGGCGGTGATGGTTGGGGTTGCGGCACCGGCTATTGCCAGTGCGATCAGCAGCGCCGAAATGGTGAGGTTGGTTTTCTTGAATTTCACGATGCTTGGGTAGAGCACTCGCGCAAAAAAAGCGACGATTCCGGCCACGAACGCGGCGTAGGCAACGATTGCGCCGATTATCTCGGTGGTCCTTGTTTGGAACACGTAGATGCGCAGCAAAGCCCAAGCCATGCCGGCTATAGACACAAAGGTAAATACCAAAACATACGTGCTCGCCGCACGCCACTTGCTCTGGCTCGGCCTGATCAGCCAGCGTTCCACCGGGTAAGCAATTACGAAAATGACCACCAGGATGAGTGCCACGCTGAAGGTGATGGCATCGAGGCTATTCACGGCCCAAACCAGCGTGTGATTCAGGGTATCCAGTTGCCCCTGTTGGATGGCGCCGCTGATGCCGATCCAAAGCAGCACCGGAAAAAACAGTGCGCTCGAGATAGCAAAGGCACCAGACAGGCGCGCAAGAAAAGATGGTTGTGAATCAGACATGAAAAATCCCCCTAGACCTAAAGCCTAAGGGGATTAGTCAAAACCTTTTAGAGGCTCTTGATTCCTTCTTCTAGGACATCGATGGCCTCGTTTAGCAAGGCGTCGCTGATTGCCAAAGGTGGCAAGAAGCGAATCACGTTGTAGTAAGTGCCGGCATTCAAGATGAGCACGCCGTTTGAGTGGCAGTGCTTCACTAGCTTGTCTACGGCAGCCTGGTTTGGGTTCGAGGTGCCAGGTTCAACAAACTCGATCGCCATCATTGCGCCGCGGCCACGAACATCGCCAACCACCGGGTACTTGGCCTTCAGTTCGTTTAGGCGAGCGCTGAGCAGGGTTTCGATCTGCTGGGCGCGTTCGATAACGCCTCCAGCTTCGATCTGCTTCAAAACGGCTACGGCAGCTGCAGCAGCAACCGGGTTTCCACCGAAGGTTCCGCCAAGTCCGCCAGGGTGTGATGCATCCATGATTTCGGCGCGACCGGTAACCGCCGAGATCGGCATGCCGCCGGCGATGCCCTTGGCGATGGTCATTAGGTCAGGCTCAAAGCCCTCTTCCCAGTCGCTAGCAAACCAGCGGCCGGTGCGGGCAACGCCCGACTGAACCTCGTCGGCAATTAGAACCACGCCGTTCGCGTGGGTCCAGTCGCTCAACGTCTTCAAGAAGCCCGGTGCCGGCACGATAAAGCCGCCCTCGCCCTGAATCGGCTCGATAACTACCGCTGCTAGGTCTTCAAGGCCAACGCGCTTTTCAATGTATGTGATTGCCCGTTGCGCGGCCTCGGCACCGGTCATGCCGGCTGGGTCGCGGAACGGGTAAGACATCGGAACGTGCTGAATGCTGCCGGCCATTGGGCCAAAACCGTTGCCATAAGGCGCGGCTTTGAAGTTCATCGAATAGGTCAAGTTGGTGCGACCGTGGTAGGCGTGGTCGAAAACGACGATGCCGTTCTTGCGAGTTGCCTTGCGGGCAATCTTGACCGCGTTCTCAACGGCCTCAGCACCCGAGTTGAACAAGACCGACTTCTTCTTGTGGCTACCAGGGGTGTTCTTGTTTAGAAGCTCACAAACCTCGACATACTGCTCGTATGGGGTCAGGGTGAAAAGGGTGTGGGTCAGGTTTGCGACCTGCTCCTGCACGGCCTTAACCACAGCGTCGTTGGTGTGTCCGATTGTGGTTACGCCAATACCCGCGCCAAGGTCGATCAGGTGGTTTCCATCGGCGTCAACCACGATGGCGCCATGCGCCTTTTCGATGTAGACAGGAAGTGCGGCACCGGCTCCGGCCGATACAGCATCAAGGCGGCGCGCATGAAGTGCCTGCGACTTAGGGCCGGGGATTGATGTGACTACTTTGCGCTCTTGCGCGACTGGAAACTCGCTCATAACTAAAAGTCTAAGCCTCGGGTTTGGCTATCCAAGCCCATGACCGAAAACTCTCAGTGAAGTGGCAAGATTGACCCATGCGTCGCGTGATTATTCTTGGTTCAACCGGCTCGATTGGCACCCAAGCCCTCGAGGTTATTGCAGCAAATCCTGACCGTTTTCAGCTGGTTGGTCTTGCCGCTGGCCAGAACAAAGAATTGCTCGATCAGCAAAGCTCAGAATTCGGGGGAGTGCGCGCGGTTCAGGGGGCCGAAGCTGCTACCCGCTTGGTCGAAGAAACCGACGCCGATGTGGTCGTCAACGGCATCACCGGCTCGATTGGTCTGGCACCAACTCTTGCAACGCTCAAAACCGGCAAGACTCTCGCGCTAGCGAACAAAGAGTCGCTGATTGTCGGCGGTCGGCTAGTAACCGAAGCCGCAGCTCCAGGTCAAATAGTGCCGGTCGACAGCGAGCACTCTGCGCTTGCCCAGTGCCTGCTAGGTGGCACCAAGGCCGAAGTCCGCAAGCTCATTCTCACCGCTTCGGGCGGCCCTTTCCGCGGTTGGTCACGGGAGCAACTGGATGCCGTTACTCCGGCTCAAGCGCTAGCGCACCCAACCTGGGTCATGGGCAAGGTCGTCACCACTAACTCGGCAACTTTGGTCAACAAGGGGCTTGAACTCATTGAAGCTCACCTCTTGTTTGACATTCCTTTTGATCGCATCGATGTCACCGTGCACCCGCAGTCGGTGGTTCACTCGATGGTTGAATTCGTGGATGGTTCGGTTTTGGCTCAGTGCTCGCCACCAAACATGAAGCTTCCGATCGCGCTTGGAATGTCTTGGCCAGACCGTGTGCCCAATGTTGCAGCAGCTTGTGACTGGACTCAAGCCGCAACCTGGAACTTTGAACCGCTCAATGAATCGGTTTTTGGTGCGGTTCGCCTGGCTCGCCAGGTCGGCTCCGCCGGGCTCACCTATCCCGCCGTTTTCAACGCCGCAAACGAAGAAGCAGTCGAGGCTTTCCACGCGGGCAAGATCGGCTTCAATCAGATTGTCGACCTCGTAAAGCGAGTCGTCGACGCGCATGAGGCCGACAAGGAACTCTCTCTGCAGTCGGTGCTTGCGGCCGAGGTCTGGGCCCGAGATCGGGCCAACGGCTTTATTGCCCAGGCTTGCTAGGCAAATTGTCAGACACCAGCGTTAGGGTTTAGTCGTGACCGATTCTCTTCTCTACGTTCTAGGCATTCTGGCTGTTGCAGTAGGCATCGGCTTCTCAATCGGGCTGCACGAGCTCGGGCACCTTCTTCCAGCAAAACTTTTTGGCATCAAGGTGCCTCGATACGCAATCGGGTTCGGCCCAAGGCTTTTTTCTAAGCAAATTGGCGAGACCGAATACTCGGTTCGCCTAATTCCCCTCGGCGGCTTCATCACAATGATCGGCATGTATGTGCCGTCGAAGCCCGGCCAAAAAGAGGGTCAAGGTTTTTTTAGTGGCATGATCACCAGTGCCAGACACGCGCACGAAGAGCACGTAGGTCCTGGCGACGAAAGTCGCATGTTCTACAAGCTGCCGGTCTACAAGCGCTTGGTCATCATGTTTGGTGGCCCATTCATGAACCTGATCCTCGGCACGGTACTGATGTCGGTGGCATTCTCGGGCATCGGCGTTCAACAGCGCTCACTCACCGTGGGCGAGGTCAGTCAGTGTGTCATTTTCGACCCGACCATTCAGCAGGTTTGCCAGGAGTCTGACCCACAGTCGCCAGCCAAAGTGGCTGGGCTTGCCGCCGGCGATAAAATTGTGTCTTACGCAGGTGCGCCGGTTGCTGACTGGCAGGCCCTCGCCGACCTAATGAAAACCTCGGTAGCCGCCGAGATCGTGGTTGAGCGTTCGGGCAAATTAGTCACGCTAAACATCACTCCGGCAACGGGTTTGCGCGGCAAGGTTGGCTCGAATGGTTCTCTCGAAGTTGATGCCGACGGCAAGCCAATCCTGATCTCGACTCCGGTCCTAGGCATCGCCCTCGGCACCGAGCTAAGACCACTTCCGCTTGGCACCTCGCTAACTCAATCGGCCGCTTCGGTTGGCCAGGTTTTTGACATGATTGGCCACTTGCCTCAGCAACTTACCGAAACTGCCGTCGCAACCTTTTCTGGCGAACCGCGCAAAACTTCTGGCGCAATCTCAATCGTGGGCATCGGTCAAATTGCCGGTCAGGTTTCATCCTCCGAAACCGCCTCGGGGCTCGAAAAACTTTCAACGGGCTTGCTGATTCTGGCCTCGCTTAACTTCGCACTATTCGCCTTCAACATGTTGCCGTTGTTGCCGCTTGATGGCGGGCACATCGCGGGTGGCGTTTACGAATGGATCAAGCGTGGCATTTTCAAAGTCTTGCGCAAACCGGCCCCAGGCCCGGTTGACACCGCAATCTTGATGCCGGCAACCTGGTTCGTTTTTATCTTGCTCATGGCAATGAGTGCGGTTCTAATCGTCGCCGACATCATCAACCCAATTAGCTACTAAAGGTTGTTTATGATTGTGGCAACAGCAATCGAAAGTGAGCTCTCGTGGCCGCCACAAATCTAGGTCTTCCAAAGGCACCGCCTCCTGTTCTTGCGCCGCGTCGCAAGACCCGCCAAATAATGGTTGGCAAGGTTGCCGTTGGTGGCGATGCCCCAATCTCGGTGCAGTCGATGTGCACCACACCAACCACCGATGTCAACGCAACCCTGCAGCAGATAGCCGAGCTAACCGCTTCGGGTTGTGACATCGTTCGCGTGGCCGTACCAAGCCAAGACGATGCTGATCGCCTTCAGCTCATTGCACGCAAGTCGCAGATTCCGGTGATCGCCGACATTCACTTCCAGCCAAAATACGTCTTCCAGGCAATCGATGCCGGTTGTGGTGCGGTTCGCGTAAATCCGGGCAACATCCGTCAGTTTGATGACAAAGTTGGCGAGATTGCCAAGGCAGCAAAAGACGCGGGTGTTTCAATTCGCATCGGTGTCAATGCTGGTTCGCTAGACCCTCGACTGCTGCAAAAATACGGCAAGGCAACCGCCGAGGCGCTGGTCGAGTCTGCCGTGTGGGAGGCAAGCCTTTTCGAAGAGCACGATTTCCACGACTTCAAGATTTCGGTCAAGCACAACGACCCTGTCGTAATGGTCAAGGCCTACCAATTGCTTTCTGAACGAGGCGACTGGCCACTGCACCTCGGCGTAACCGAGGCTGGACCGGCTTTCCAGGGAACCATCAAGTCATCCGTGGCTTTTGGGGCTCTTCTGGCACAGGGCATTGGCGACACCATCCGAGTTTCGCTGTCGGCTCCACCGGTTGAAGAAATCAAGGTTGGCTCGCAGATTCTTGAATCGTTGAATCTTCGACCTCGCAAACTAGAGATCGTCAGCTGCCCAAGCTGTGGTCGTGCGCAGGTCGATGTTTATACCTTGGCAAACGATGTCACCGCCGGCCTTGAAAAACTCACCGTTCCCTTGCGCGTAGCCGTCATGGGCTGTGTCGTCAATGGTCCTGGCGAGGCACGCGAGGCAGACCTCGGTGTTGCTTCTGGTAACGGCAAGGGTCAAATCTTCGTGAAAGGCGAGGTCATCAAGACCGTGCCCGAAAGCGAAATCGTTGCAACTCTCATCGAAGAGGCAAACCGCCTCGCGGCCGAGATGGACCCATCTCTGGTTGGTAGCCCTACCGTGGTGGTTGCTCAAAAGTAATCGGGTGAGCTAGGGGTAAACTGGCACAATGCCAATTCGCCTCTCGAATCTTTTCCTGCGCACTCTGCGTGAAGACCCAGCCAACGCCGACGTAGCCGGCCACAAGCTCTTGCTCCGCGCAGGCTACATCCGCAGTGCCGGTGCAGGCCTTTACACTTGGTTGCCGCTCGGCCTAGCCGTCAAAGCCAAAATCGAGCAGGTTATTCGCGAAGAAATGGCAAACGCCGGCGCTCAAGAAGTTTTCTTCCCGGCGCTGTTGCCACGCGAACCTTTTGAGGCAACCGGTCGCTGGACCGAATACGGAGACAACCTGTTCCGTCTGCAGGACCGCAAGAAGGGCGACTACCTTCTAGCTCCGACCCACGAAGAGATGTTCACCCTTTTGGTGAAGGACCTTTACTCGAGCTACAAAGACCTACCGCTTTGCATCTACCAAATTCAAAACAAATACCGCGACGAGGCTCGACCTCGCGCAGGGCTACTTCGCGGACGCGAATTTGTCATGAAAGACGCCTACAGCTTCGATGTCACCGATGAAGGTTTGCGCAACGCATACCAGGCTCAGCGTGATGCCTACGAGCGCATCTTCACTCGTCTCGGCGTTGAATACGTAATCGTCAAGGCTGATGCAGGTGCCATGGGTGGCTCGGCATCCGAGGAGTTCTTGTCACCAAGCCCTATCGGTGAAGACACATTTGTGCGCTCGCCGGGTGGTTATGCAGCAAACGTCGAGGCAGTTGCGACCGTTGCGCCTCAGGCTTTGCCAATCGACGGCCAGCCAGCCGCCGTGGTTCACCCATCGCCGAACACTCCAACTATTAGTTCATTGGTCGACCTAGCAAATGCTCAGGTCAAGCGTGCCGATGGCCGTGAATGGACCGCGGCTGACACCCTGAAGAACGTAGTTCTTGCGCTTACCTCGCCAGAGGGCAAGCGCTCGCTGGTTGTTGTTGGCCTGCCGGGCGATCGCGAAGTCGATGCCAAGCGCGCCGAAGCTGCTTTCTCGCCAAACGATGTCGAGCCAGCCACCGAAGAGGACTTTGCGAAGAACCCGGCTTTGGTCAAGGGTTACATCGGCCCAGTCAAGGGTGGCAAGGCAGTTCTCGGTCTAGAGGGCACCTCAAAGATTCGCTATCTGCTAGACCCACGCGTGGTTGATGGCACAGCCTGGATCACCGGAGCAAACGAGTCTGAGAAGCACGTCTTTGACCTAGTCAAGGGTCGCGACTTTGGTGCCGATGGCATCGCCGACATTGCCGAGGTTCGTGCCGGTGACCAAGCCCCAGATGGCTCGGGCCCGCTTGAGCTTGCTCGAGGCATCGAGATTGGTCACGTTTTCCAACTCGGTCGCAAGTATGCCGAGGCCCTTGACCTCAAGGTGCTCGATGAAAACGGCAAGCTCGTTACCGTAACCATGGGTTCATACGGCATTGGTGTTACCCGCATGGTGGCAGTTTTGGCCGAGGCAAACCGCGACGACAAGGGTCTGATCTGGCCCGAGGCCGTTTCGCCAGCCGACATCTATGTTGTCGCTGCCGGCAAAGATGAAATCGTCTACGAAACCGCCGAAAAACTAGCCGCCGAGCTAGAGGCAAAGGGCAAGACAGTGATCTTGGATGATCGCCTGAAGGTCAGCCCAGGCGTGAAATTCGGCGATGCTGAGCTGATCGGTGTGCCAAACATCGTGATCGTTGGCAAGGGTCTCGAGAACGGCGAAGTCGATCTCTGGGATCGCCGATCGGGCGAGCGTCGCGCGGTCAAGCTAGAATCGGCTCTGGCTGAGTTGCTCTAAAACTCTTTCGCTACAAGCTTCAAATCAGTAAATTTACAACTAACTAACGGCCTGGGAGGCATTTTCATGGACATCGACTTGAGCGTTCTGAAGTTCATCGAGCGAGAGAAAGAAATCCCATTTGCCGACTTGGTTTCGATCATTGAAGCTGCCATTCTTGCGGCCTATCACAAGCACGTCGGCAACACCGACCCAGCCCGCGCAGAGCTGAGCAAGTCGACCGGTCACGTCACCATCTACGCGCCGACTCTCGACGAAGAAGGCAACAACGTTGGCGAAACCGAAGTCACACCAGAGAACTTTGGTCGCGTTGCTGCGGCAGCTGCCAAGCAGGTCATCTTCAACCGCCTCCGCGAAATCTCGGATGAAGGCATCTTCGGCGAGTTCCAGGGCAAAGAGGGCGACATCGTCGCCGGCGTTATTCAGCAGGGTCAAAAGCCTTACATGGTTTACGTCGACCTCGGCACCATCGAGGCAATCATGCCGCCAGAAGAGCAGGTTCCGGGCGAAGACTACTCGCACGGCAAGCGCATCCGTGTGTTTGTGACTGCCGTTAACAAGGGCACCAAGGGCCCTCAGGTTACCGTTTCACGCACCCACCCAAGCTTGGTTCGCAAGCTTTTTGCTCTTGAGGTACCAGAGATCGCCAGTGGGGTAGTCGAAATCGTTTCGCTTGCCCGCGAAGCCGGTCACCGCACCAAGATTGCTGTTCGCGCTCACGAAGCGGGCGTCAACGCCAAGGGTTCTTGCATTGGCGAGCTTGGTCAGCGTGTTCGCGCAGTTCAGGCCGAGCTAAATGACGAAAAGATCGACATCGTTGACTACAGCGACGACCTACCGACCTACGTCGCGCACGCACTTTCGCCAGCCAAGGTTTCTAGCTCTTACACCTTGGATGCCGCAACCAAGTCGGTACGCGTTTTGGTCCCAGACTTCCAGCTGTCGCTTGCGATCGGCAAAGAGGGGCAGAACGCTCGACTAGCTGCCAAGCTAACCGGCGCCAAGATCGACATTCAGCCAGACAGCATCCTCGACGGCGAATAGTTCTAGCCGTTTAGCGCAGCAGGGGTTAGAATGGAAAGAACCTGCGTTGGTTGTCGCCAGCGTTCCGAGCGTGCAAATCTAATTCGCGTGGTCGAGCAGTCAAATTCTTTGATTTTCGATCACAACAAATCTTTGCCCGGCCGCGGGGCTTGGCTTCATCAAGCGCAGCAATGTTTAGAGTTAGCAATTTCTCGAAGAGCGTTTTTTCGAGCTTTGAAACTTAAGAGTCAGCCCGACACATCAGGGCTGGTTTTCACTAAAGAACAGGCAGAAACGATGTTGGCAAACAAATGAGTAACTCGAAATGAGTACCCAACAGCTTTAACGGCCTGCCCTGTCTAGGGAAGGCCCCAGACAGGAGAAACAAAAGTGGCGCTACCACGCGTATACGACATCGCTAAGGAACTTGGAATCGATTCCAAGGTTGCCCTAGCCAAACTTCAAGAACTCGGCGAATTCGTCAAGAGCGGTTCTTCAACCATTGCCCCTCCGGTAGCTAAGAAGCTCCGCGACGCATTCCCAAACGCAGCACCAAAGGAAGAAGCCCCAAAGGGGGCTCCTAAGGCTGCGCCAAAGGCCGAAGCCGCACCTGCTGCTCCAGCAGCCCCGACTCCAGCAGCGGCCGCTCCTGCAGCACCTGCGTCTCCGGCAGCAACCCCAGCGGCATCGGCTCCAGCTCCGGCTACTCCAGCCGCCGCTGCGCCTGCAGCTCCGGCAGCAACACCAAGCACTTCAACCCCAGGCATTCCTCGCCCGGGCAACAACCCATTTGCTGCATCGCAGGGCATGGGAATTCCTCGTCCGGTAAGCCGTCCAGGCAACAATCCATTCGCACCTTCACAGGGCATGGGACGTCCGGGCGCACCTCGTCCCGGCACTCCTCGTCCAGGGGGTCCACGTCCGGCTGGTGCCGGTGGTCCTGGTGGCGCAGGTCGTCCGGCTGGTGCCGGTGGCCCTGGTCGTCCAGGTGGTTTCTCAGGTGGCCCACGTCCTGCAGGCGCTGGTTTCCAGCGTCCCGGCGGTGCTCCGGGTGCCGGTGGCGCCCCAGCAGCCGGTGGTTTCTCACGTCCAGGCGGTGGCCCAGGTGGTCGCGGTCGCGGTGTCGGCGGCGGTACCGCGGGTGCATTCGGTAAGGGTGGCGCACGCGGTCAGAGCAAGGCCCGCAAGTCAAAGCGTGCGAAGCGCGAAGAATTCGAACAGAGAAGCAATGCTCCATCACTTGGTGGCGCGATTGTTCCACGCGGTGACGGCTCGACCGTAATCCGCATTCGTCGCGGATCGTCGATCCAAGATTTCGCAGACAAGATTGAGACCAATGCGGCACAGCTCATCACCGTGCTGTTCCACCTCGGTCAGATGGCCACCGCAACTGCTTCGCTAGACGAAGACACCTTCCAGATTCTCGGCGAAGAGCTCGGTTACAAGATCGAGGTCGTTTCTCCAGAAGACGAAGAGCGCGAGCTATTCGAGGGCTTCGGTCTAGACATCTCGACCGACTACGACGATGACGAAGATGACCTAGTGGCTCGTCCACCGGTTGTCACCGTTATGGGTCACGTTGACCACGGTAAGACCCGCTTGCTCGACACTATTCGTAACTCGAACGTCATCGCAGGCGAGGCCGGCGGCATCACCCAGCACATCGGTGCCTACCAGGTGCACGTTGAGCACGATGGCGTCGACCGCGCGATCACCTTCATTGACACCCCGGGTCACGAGGCGTTTACCGCTATGCGTGCTCGTGGTGCACAGGTCACCGACCTTGCCATCCTTGTTGTTGCAGCCGACGACGGCGTTATGCCGCAGACCATTGAAGCGTTGAACCACGCTCAGTCTGCCGGTGTGCCAATCGTTGTCGCAGTCAACAAGACCGATAAAGAGGGCGCAAACCCTGCCAAGATTCGTCAGCAGCTCACCGAGTTCAACTTGGTTGCCGAAGAATACGGTGGCGATGTCATGTTCGTCGATGTCTCTGCTCTAACCGGCAAGGGCATGGCCGAGCTTCTAGACGCAGTTCTGCTAACCGCAGATGCCGCTCTAGACATGCGTGCTAACCCAAACAAGGATGCCCGCGGTGTTGCCATCGAAGCCAACCTAGACAAGGGTCGCGGTTCGGTTGCTACTGTTCTGATTCAGTCTGGAACCCTTCGCGTCGGTGACTCAATCGTTGCTGGTGCTGCTCACGGTCGTGTGCGTGCCATGTTCGATGAGAACGGTAATGCTGTCGAAGCTGCCGAGCCAAGCCGTCCGGTTCAGGTTCTCGGTCTGCAGTCTGTTCCTCGCGCCGGTGACACCTTCGTGGTTACCGACGATGAGCGTCAGGCACGTCAGATCGCCGAGAAGCGCGAAGCGGCTGACCGCAACGCACTTCTTGCCAAGACCCGCAAGCGCATCAGCCTCGAAGACTTCACCAAGGCACTCGAAGACGGCAAGGTTGAGTCACTCAACTTGGTCATCAAGGGTGACGTTTCTGGTGCGGTTGAAGCTCTTGAAGACTCACTTCTCAAGATCGAAGTTGACGACTCAGTTCAGCTGCGCATCATCCACCGTGGTGTTGGTGCAATCACCGAGTCAGACGTCAACCTTGCAACCGTTGATAACGCAATCATCATCGGCTTCAACGTCAAGCCTGACAACAAGGCCAAAGAGCGCGCAGACCGCGAGGGTGTCGACATTCGTCAGTACTCGGTCATCTATGCGGTTCTCGACGACATCGAGAAGGCACTCAAGGGCATGCTCAAGCCAGAATACGAAGAGGCACAGCTTGGTACCGCAGAGGTACGCGAACTGTTCAAGTCTTCAAAGGTCGGAACCATCGCTGGTTCGATCGTTCGCTCTGGTTCAATCAAGCGCAACGCTTTGGCACGCGTTCTTCGCGACGGCAAAGTTATTGCTGACAAGCAGAAGATCGAATCGCTAAAGCGCTTCAAGGATGACGCCAACGAAGTTAAGACTGACTTCGAATGTGGTATCGGCCTTAGCGACTTCAACGAATTGCAAATCGAAGACATCATCGAGACCTTCGAGATGCGCGAGAAGCCGCGAGTCTAAACGTGGTCGATCACGCACGAGCTCGAAAGCTCGCAGAACGAATTAAGGTATTGGTGGCCGAAGCTCTTGAGCGCGCGGTCAAAGACCCCGACTTGGGCTTCGTCACCATTACCGATGTGAAGGTAACTCCTGATCTGCAGCACGCCAAGATTTTCTATACGGTCTATGGCACTGAGGCAGAGAAGAAGCAGTCAGGCGAAATTATCGAGCAGAATCGCGGCCTAATTCGCCGCGAGGTTGGTCGAGGTCTTTCTATTCGTTTGACGCCGACGATTGAATTCGTTTCTGACGAGATCCCGGTTATCGCGGCTCACCTCAATGACTTGCTCAACGAGGCCAAGAACCGCGATGCCGAAGTGCATGCCCTGGCCGAGAACGCGCAGTTCGCAGGCGACGCTAACCCATACAAAGAGCCAAAGAGCCACGACGAAGAAGACGACTAATGTCTTCTGGTCTTGTGCTTATTGATAAGCCGCAGGGCTGGACCAGCCACGACATCGTGGCCAAGCTTCGCGGAATCGCAGGCACTCGCCGAGTCGGTCACGCCGGAACTTTAGACCCAATGGCAACCGGATTGCTGCTGCTTGGCGTGAACGCCGGCACAAAGCTGCTCACATTTTTGGTTGGCGAAGGCAAGACATATGAGGCAACCATTCGTCTTGGCGCAAGCACAATAACCGATGACGCCGAGGGTGACTTTGTTGAGTTTGGTGACGTCGAAATAATTCGAGCAATCACCGTTGAACAGATTGAAGTTGCACTTGGTGCCCTTCGCGGTCAAATCATGCAGGTGCCGTCTTCGGTTAGCGCAATCAAGGTTGATGGCGAACGCGCCTATGCCAAGGTTCGCGGCGGTGACGAGGTAAAACTCGCAGCACGCCCAATCACGATTTCTCGTTTCGAAATGACATCTGCGCCAAAGGTTGTTGAAACCGAAGCTGGGGCATTTGTTGATTTCGATGCCATCATCGAATGTTCAAGCGGAACCTACATTCGTGCGCTGGCTCGCGATCTCGGCGCCGCGCTCGGTGTCTGTGGTCACCTGACCGCACTTCGTCGCACTCGAATTGGCAGCTACAGTGTCGAAGATGCCGTGCCGATGGCAGAGCTCACTCGAGAAAACCTCAAGATCACTTCGATGTATGACTCAGTGAAAGATGCATTTGAACTTCGCGAACTAAGCGACCAAGAAGTGATTGACCTTCGTCATGGCAAGCGCATTGCAACTTCAGGCGCAACTTCTGCCGAGATCGCTGCCGTGCACAGTGGCGAACTGATTGCCATGCTCGAACCGGCTGGTTCACAATTGAAGTCATCTGTAGTTTTCGCATTGGAGCAAAGTTGATCGATTGGCTCTTGAATTTGCAACTCGCGCTCGACGGGGCGGTTGCCGCGTTGCTGCTCTGCTTTGGCTTTGCCAAGCGCAAGCCGAGCTTGGTTTCTCTTTCGCTGGTTGGCCTAGTTGAACTCGGCCTAATTGCCCAGTTGGTTATGAGCATCGTGTTGGTTGCCGGGGGAGCCCGCGCCAAGACCGATACCGTCGAATTCTTTGCCTATTTGCTGGTCGCCCTAATGATTCCTGCCGCCTCAGCCTTTTGGGCATTGGTCGAGCGAACCCGCTGGTCGACCATGGTTCTGGGTCTTAGCGCGGCCACGGCGGCCATCATGCTGGCCCGAATGCAGCAGATCTGGCTTGGCTAGCTCAGACAATTAACCTTGCGTTCACTTTCTGACTAGGTTCTCTTCACATGGCAATTCGAAGATTTAGCCATGGCCCAAACCGACACCAAAGACGCGCCTCAGCGCCGAGTGCTTCGAGCCAAACCTTTTGCCAAGGCAGACCGCATCTTCTATAGAACTGCGACCGTAGCTGCCAATTCTTCTATCGTTCTCGTTTCGCTGATTCTCATCTTCTTGGGCATTCGTGCCTGGCCGGCTTTTCAGTCGCAGGGCATTGGCTTCGTCTTTGGATCAACCTGGAACACCAGCGTTGAACCAAGCGTGATGCAGATTGGCCCAATGCTTTGGGGTTCGATCTTGCTTTCGATTCTCGGTGTTTGCCTGGCGGTGCCGATGGCAATTTCGATTGCCTACTTCATTGTCTTCATGGCTTCGAAGAAACTCGGCTCTGCAGTGAGCGTGCTTGTCGATTTGCTTGCGGCGTTGCCATCTATCGTTCTCGGTCTTTGGGGTCTTCTGGTGTTCTCACCGGTTGCTGCCGACTGGGCCAAGATGTTGCACGACGCGCTTGGTTTCATCCCGTTGTTTCAAAACACCGGCGACAACTTCTTGCGTTCGCCGTTCATCGCATCGTGGGTTGTCGCTGTAATGATTGTGCCGATCATCGCGTCTATCACTCGCGAAATTTTCAGTCAGCTAGACCGCGAACTTATTAGCGCATCGCTTGCGCTCGGCGCCGGTCGCTGGTCAACTCTTCGCCGCGTGATCTTGCCAACCGCTGCCGGCGGAATCGTCGGTGGTGTGCTCTTGGGTCTTGGTCGTGCGCTCGGTGAAACGGTTGCTATCTATTTCGTTTTGAACCTTGTCTTCGACATCAACATCTTCAACATTCTTGAACCAAAGGGTGGTTCGGTCGCTTCGATGATCATGTCGAAGTTTGGTGAGGCTGGCCCTGATGAGGTTGCCGGCTTGATGGCCGCAGGTGTGGTCTTGTTCTTGGTCACCCTGTTTGTGAACATGCTTGCGTCATTTATCGTTGCGAAGGCTCAGCCATGGAGAAAGTAATGCCAACCCCGGTTGCGCGCCCATCAACCGCTGAACCTTGGAAGAAAATCGCTCCGGCTAGCCGCCTGATGCTCGGCATCGCCTCGGTCGTGCCAACCGCCATCGGCGCTCTTGCCGTGCTGCTCGGGCTTCGCTTCGAGCTTGCGCTGCTCTTTGTATTCTTGCCAATTCAGCTGATTCTGGGCATCATCGCCGGTCGTCGCATCTCAGGCAAGCGTGGCCAGGCCGATGCCACTCTGCAGGTTCTAATCATCTTGTTCGCGGCAACCGTGTTCGTTTTGCTCGTCTCTGTTGTCTGGTCGGTTATCGACTCTGGCGCAAAGGCGATTAGCTGGCAGTTCTTCAGCCAGAACAACGTCTACATCTCGCCAACCACATCGCTCGAATATGGTGGCGTTGGTCACGCAATTATCGGCACCCTTTTGGTTGTCACTTTGACCACCGTTGTCACCGTGCCACTCGGCATCGCAACTGCAATCTATCTGACCGAGACTCGCGGTCGCAGCCGCGGTGTTGTGCGCACGCTGATTCAGGCCATGAGTGGTTTGCCATCTGTTGTTGCCGGTCTGTTTATTTATGCACTCTTCATTGCATCGGGCATCACGCAATATGTTGGCTGGGCCGGCTCACTTGCGCTCATCCCGTTGATGTTGCCAACCGTCACCCGCGTTGCCGAAGAGGCGCTGTTTTTGGTGCCTCAAGAACTTCGCAACGGTGCACTCGCACTTGGTGCTCCAGCCTGGCGCGCGTTTTCGATTGTCACAATGCCGGCAGCAAAGTCGGGTCTAATCACGGCCGTGCTGCTTGGCATCGCTCGAATCATCGGCGAGACCGCGCCGCTCGTGATCACAACCTTCGCCGCCAACTCGACGAACTACAACGTGTTCAACGGCCCGATCGCAACTTTGCCGACCTACCTGTATCAGTTCACCGCCTATGGCTATGACACATCGATTCAGCGAGCTTGGGGAGCGGCGCTAGTCATCTTGATGCTCGTCGCAATTCTGTTCGTCAGCGCTCGTGTAATTACTCGCAAAAAGAAAACCTCGAAGAAGGTCAAATAAATGGCAAACCTATCGGCAGAAAACGTAAACGTCTGGTTCGGTCAGCGTCACGTTCTGAAAGACGTGAACCTGGTGTTTCCGACCAATGAGGTCACCGCTTTGATTGGCCCTTCTGGCTGCGGCAAGTCGACTTTCATTCGAACGCTCAACCGCATGCACGAGCTAATCCCATCTGCTGGTTTCGGCGGCAAGGTTCTCCTCGACGGCGAAGACATATATGGTGAGGGCGTTGACCCAGTCAAGGTGCGCCTCAAGGTTGGCATGGTGTTCCAGAAGCCAAACCCGTTCCCAACCATGACGATCAAAGAGAACGTGCTTTCAGGGCTAAAGCTATCTGGCCGCAAATCCGACAACGCTTCAGAGCTTGTCGAGACCTCGCTTCGTCGCGCATCTATCTGGAACGAAGTCAAGGATCGTCTGAACGACCCGGCAATCTCGCTTTCTGGCGGACAACAGCAGCGTCTATGTATCGCTCGTTCGCTGGCGATGGACCCAGAAGTTCTTTTGATGGATGAGAGATCGGAAGAGCACACGTCTGAACTCCAGTCACTTAG
>ERZ650308.245-NODE-245-length-29673-cov-7.779999_pt1 | contig 29673 bp, 39 predicted proteins | sample MGYA00376244_ERZ650308 | MGnify/ENA primary metagenome ERZ650308 (study PRJEB26733, sample SAMN07839295) | wastewater metagenome | biome: small river; feature: stream; material: water | place: USA: North Carolina | collected 2016-04-26 ... | reverse complement strand
GACGCTCTTCCGATCTGCCGCTTAGAAAGTTAGTCCTTAAAAAAGGCGCCCGTAATAAGGCGCCTTTTTTATTTAAAGTATTAGGTATAGGTTAGGTAGATTATAGACCTTCTTCCTGTATATATACTCATGTTTCTGAGTGAAAACATTTAATACACTCGGGAAATTTAGAAAAAGACATCATAAAAATTTCATAAAAATAATCTATATCTATTTCTTCTTAGAACGGTTTATATTAGAGAATGTAAGAAGTTAGGCAGTGTAATTAAAACGTGCTGTTACAAATGATGAAGAATCTGATGACTCAATAAAAGTTGGTTCGATAGTAAGAGTTCCACCAGAACCATGAACTAAAACCCATCCCCAAGATTCACCTGTTGGGAAAGTTTCATTTACCATGATATGACTGGCATAAACGTCCATATTTAGCTTATTTTTGTACTCCACTAATATGTCAGTTTCTTTTACATTTAGAAGCTCTAGCGAAATATAAGATTTTACGGGTAGTTTAAAAGAGCCTTTTAACGACTTACCTTTTAACAACTTACTTGAAGACACGTTACCCTCTCCATATTCTACGGTAAAGTTAGAAGTTTCCATGCCTTTTACATCCCCATTTTCTAGGCGAATATAAAAACATAAATTAGCGCCATTCGATGATTTTACTGTGTCCATATTTAAAGAATAACAAATGAAAGTTTTTATAAGAAGTTTTCAATTATTTTTTCAATTATTTTATCAATACTACATTTAGACTGTACTGAGGAGAAAGTACATTTAACATATTATTAGTGTACTCTTAAACACATTTTACTGAGGAGAAGTTAAAAAAGTTCGGTTATACATACGGGAGATTTGAAAAGTCATCATAAAAAATCTTACTTTTCAAATCCATATCTATTTCTTCTTAGAACGCTCTACAAGAGGTTTCTCTTCTTTCTGATCTACTAGTACTAGAAGCACCTCTAAAATGCTTCCTAATAGCTTTGTGTTTGAATCTCCATAACAATGCAACAAGCTTTGCTTGTGGGCACTGTTTACTTCCACCGACTTGACATAGCTTATGTCAAGTCTAGGAAGTTATTGATAGGCATTCTGTATACGCTCTAGCATGACCGCCTTTTTAGAAGAGTCCATGACTAAACCTTCTTAACCTTATTGCGAATGTTAAAGATGCTCTTACCACCTACATCATCAGTCAAATAATATTCAAGTGCGATATCCACTCCATTATCATCCAGAATTTGTAAGGTAGCTGACTCTTGGTTAATCCTCTGATTATTCAGAAGAATCTTTCTAATAAGCTCCATATCAGAGGCAGCGACGCTGATTTCATCTTTATACAGGACTGGAATGAAAGTACCTGGAATAGCTGGAGAAAGTGATACAGAAACGAATCCTGCTATATCTAGAACAGTCGATGGGATAGTCAGTAGATACAGACCAGGGGCATTCACTGAATCAACCTCTAATAGCTTTCCAGTCAATGTATATGAAACTGTAGTTCCATTACTCTTTGTAACGTATGCAGAAGAGGAAGTGAATGAGGCTGGAACTAAGCCAGTTAATGGCGCATGAAGTGGGCTGGTTATTAGAACAGTAACAGTGGTTGTAGTTAGCTTTTGCATTTCTCAATTATGCGAGTACTCTCGCATAATTGGAACTAATCGTGCGCGAAGCGCACGATTAACCTACAAGAACTAAATGGAAGCTAAGGCTATGAAAAATATTTTTAATTTAATAAATATTTATTAGTAATAAATATTTTTCTGATGTATATTTAGCGTATGGAAAAGAAAAAACGTAGCTACATCAAAAGAGATCAGTTCGAGAGTGAGGAAGATTATCAGAGATTTATTAAGGCCCGAAGGAAAGGATATAATAGAAAATACTATATCCCTCGAAGGAAGGAGAAAAGTCTTCTAACTGCTGGAGAGAATATATTGGAGGGGAGTTCTGTAGTAATTGTCGAGGGAAAAGTATTCTCTATATCTCAAATGTACGTGAGTACACGTACATTTGGAACAGTGCTCTAATTAAATTTGAGCTAGATACAAACGCCGGTAGATTAATTTCTACCGGCGTTTTTATTTGAATATAAGTAACTTTAATATACTGTGAGTATATGGACACAATTTTCATAAATGAGATACCGGCTGATAATGAGTGTGTTTGTACTTATTGTTTAAGGAACACTGAAAATATATCTAGGGACTATATAAGAGCTATGACCTATGACAGAAGGTGTAAAATAATTTATAATTTTTGTGAGAGGTTACAAAAGGTGAGCAGTGATTTTCAGTTAATAGCACCTTTAAAATATGAGGAACAATCTATTTCTACTTTCATAAAACTTTATAAAGAGCCTTCAACATCAAAAAATATAAGGCTAATTTGTACCAGATTTTTTCAGTTTGAGTTTCTTTCCAAGAAAATTTTTGAACAGAAGCTACCAAAAATAGATTTATTTTACGAAGGATACCTGGAAGGTTTGACCCACGAAACAAAAATACTTTATATCCAATACCATGAAGAATGCCCCTTAAATATAGAAAAAAGTAACTTTCTTAAAGTTCCGCTAATCTACTAAACACACACATCTTAGAATTAATTTCAGATTAATCTTGCCGCGCAGCGGCAAGATTAATCACGATGGGCGCAGTTAATAAAATAGACCTTTGATTAATAGTGCTCTCGACGAATCTATAATTCGCTTCTTATTGGACCTATTGATAAATTCTTTCAGACACTCATCACTAAGACCTAGAAAGTAACAATAGACTGAGTAATCAGTAAGCTCAGTCTTGTAGATCGCAGCCTGTTCTTGCATAACTGCGACATCAATAACGGGTACTTCCTCCTCTACTAACTGTTCAATTTCATCTAAGAATGACCAGGCTAGTGTTGTATAAATGCCCATTTCTAATGCCGCCTGATTGAAAGTATTTGTGATGGTCTTGATCCACTCTTCTTTATTACAGTTGAACTTGATTGATAGACCATCAAATTGATAGAGAGTAATAAAGAAATCATCATTGCACTTATCAGTAAGCTTATAGATAGAGAGCATTAGCTTCTGCTCGTATGACTGACAGACTCTCGCCATAAGAGAAAGGATGTTATCCTTGGTTACTTTGAATGACTTACCGTAAGCATCGACGATACTACCAGTATTCATATAGAAAGACATTGCCTCAGTGCGGGCTTCTAGAATATCCTTGATTAGGTTGATCTCTAAGAACTTCTCACCCATACCTTGACCTAATTGATCATTTAATCTAGCTATCAGATTCTTCTTAGACATGCCGTAGACAAGGCCATAAGTAGCTTCCTTAATATAACCCTTGGCCTTAACTGAATCGGTTTGTAGAGCGTCCTGGATAAGATTCCAGAAGGATTTACCACTGGCTAGAAAGGATTGTAGACTCTCTACTTTCCATAGCTTCGCCACGATAGCTAGGTGAAGATTTCTAGCATCACATTCAAACCATCCTCTAGTAAGAATCTTTCTTACTTCCTTCTTTAGACCAGTAATATTGGTTCCATATCCAAAGAGTCTATCAGTGTTGTTATTCTTCGAGGGGCGGTAATAAACTTTTGGTTGATCTGCAATACCATTTAGAATCGCTAGCTGTTGACTTCTAACCTCTTTATTCTCGATGAATCTAGTTACTTCTAGTAAAGCTGAATCAAGATTCTGCTCGATAATTTCTTCAAACAATCCAATAGGAAGGCTATTCATATAGGTAGCGATTTGCTGAGACACTTCATTATCTAGTAGATCAACAGCATTGTTAACACTGACTTCGATACTGTCAGTATCCTTACGATTTAGATAATAAGAATAGGGCTTACCACTAACGAAGTAGACCTTACCATTGCGCTTATTCGATAGATATCCAGTTAGTTCTTCTTCTACCATATCTAGAACCTCTTTAGAGAAGCTGAAATTAACTTGGCGGCAGAAACCTGTAGTAATCCTGATCAACCTGTCAGGATTTGCATCCATTACCAAACGGTTATTAACAATCTTTTCAAACTCATTTAGCTCTCCGGCAGTTGCGAAAAGTCCAGGATTAAACGATCTGCCAAGATTGTCTGTATAAATAGTAGCAATCTTTTTACTAGAAATCTTATCAGAATCTTCGAGAGTATTTAAATCATTGTCCTCTGTTTTACGGGTATAATACAGAGAAGAAGAATCTAACAAATCACTAACATTACCTAACATAGATTCTCCATTTATTACATTAACAAGGTGAGTTAGATACGGGCCACTTTTAAAAGATTTACTATTCTTCTGTAATGCTTCCTTACCAACAATTTTTGCTACAGTCTCTTGATCAAATAAAACAGCACCTGTTGACTTGCTAATAGGACTGAACAAAGCATATTGAAGGAACTTTTCATGAGTACCTTTTGCGCAACAATTATACTCGAACATACGTGGAAATACTGTCGCTAGGCTGTTTCGGAATTTGGTTGTGACTAACTTTTTCATGATGACTAAATAAAAAATACACCCTTACTTTGATTTAAAGCAACAAAAAAATAATTAAATTGTATTATTTTTTTCATTTTTCTTTTATCTCCGTCGGTGCTAGAAAATGACAAATAAATAGAGTCATATAAATAATTTGTATTTAATTGTCATTTTAAGTTAAGTAGGTTAATTCCATCACTTTTTAGGTTAACTCTGCACGTACTCCGTTGCTTTTACGGTGGTACTAAAGTTGTTCCATCCTTCAGCTTGCTATGCTGATCCACTTGATTAACCTTCGCCTTACGATATGGAATGTCTTTGATATCCATACTGATGCCGATTTCTAATACATACACAACACCACTTTGAAGAATCTCTCCCTTATCTGAATACCTTCCACTTCTCAGTATTAATTGCGGCCCTTTGATAACATTATAACAAGCACCTACAAAGTAGTTCATTAGCCTCCAGGCTGAATCATAATCGGGAGCTTTGATATGAATCTCTACATTCTGTACTACGTTTCGCAGATTCTTAGCCACTGTATTTCCGATATGCGGAATGGCGCTAGAATCAAGGTCAGTATCCGTAGGAAACCAAACGATGTAAGGATGAGGTGAGCTAGTATATGCATTATCATTTAGATGCTCAGCTCCACTTTCGATATTGAAGCTTTCAACCTCCATGTATGGTAGGTAGTTTTCCATGAACTCGTTTGCTATTGAAGCCATTGCATGTCCAATCATACCTAAAATATGCCAGAAGACTGGCATATTTAGAACTAAATGAAAGCTTCGCTTCCATTTAATTCACAAGGATCTAAGTAATAATGCGCGAGCTAAGCTCGCGCATTATTACTTAGACTACGACTGCTTTAATAATCAAAGACCTTCAAGAAAATGAGGCATACTTAAATAGAACAGGTGCTTATTATCAGAGTATTTAGTTATATTTTTAGGGTGGAAACTAGAAAAAATAAATACATACCTATAAGCGACGCTCAAAAGAAGATGCTTGAGCTTGACTTATTAGGAGTCAAAGATGTCTGTATGTTCGGCGCTTCCGGCGCCGGAAAAACTATTGCTCTCATTATCAGCTCTTTAGGTATCTATATAGATAAGAAAGGTAATAGAAAGTTTCTAGTGAATAGACCTGAATATAGATGCCTTGTATTAAGAAGGGAGGCTGTTCTATTAGAGCGAGCTGGATTGTTAAGTACTGCTCAGACTTGGTATAGAAACTACTTTCCAACTGTGAAATATAACAAGGTTAACAAAACATTTACCTTTCCATCTGGGGCGCAAATTACATTTGCCGGATGTGAGAGAGACGAGGATAAAGAAAAGTTCAAAGGTTATTCAGAATTACATTGTGTATGCTTCGAGGAGTTGACTCAGTTCAGTGAAAGCATATTCAACTTCATCACATCCCGTATGAGAACGAAGACTGATATACCTCTTAGAATCAGGTCAACTACAAATCCAGGTGACTTGTATGAAGACTGGGTAAGGGAGAGATATAAATACTGGATTACCAAGTGCGTCGTTCCACTAGAAAGAGAAATGCAATGCACTTCCGGCGAAGTTATTTATCGTCAGTACGACAGGCTATCTAATAAAGTCATCGTCAGTAATAAAGAATTTGAAGGCTCTGAAAGTATCAGTGGAGTAGAAACTTTTATCAACGATGTAAAGAAAGATAACGATGTTATTATGTCAAACGCTTTAGGTAACGGTGTCCTTATCTCTCAGTTAGTCGAAGGTATTTGGGGCTTAAAAGATGCTTCAGGTACATTCTTCAAAGAGCATTATTTTTCTGTAGTAGATGAAGTACCTACACCGAAGGTGACTTGTAGATATTGGGACAAAGCATGTTCTGGTCAAAAGGGTGACTACTTATGTGGCATGAAAGTTTCGCACTTCAAGAAAGGAACAGAGTCATTTTATGTAATAGAGGACACAATATTAGTGAAGCCTGAACCGAGCGAAGTATTCAACATCATTAAAAAAGCCGCCAAAGAAGATGGAGAACATGTCACCTGTATATTGGAGAAAGAGCCAGGATCATCAGGAAAAGAACTCTCCTATATCTATAAGAGCGATCTAGAAAGGGATAGGGTAAGAGTACTGATAGATGAGAAACGTGTCTCTAAAATCGATAGGGCTTCATTTATAGCACCTCTAGCTAAGTCCAAGCATATTATGTATATCCAGAAGTCTGAGATGAACGAAGTTCTAAAGCAGCTTGTATCGTTTCCTAGTAAGAATATCAATGACGACGCAGTAGATTGTTTATCAGGGGCGATTTTTTATCTATCAGAGAAGCTGCCACAACCATCAACATTTGGTAAGAGAACTTACAATAATGACATCTATAACCTCTTTATGAAAGGTCAGTTTGATGACGGAAGATTGATCTAAAAATCAAAAACCCCATCCAGTTCCGACGCTGAATGGGGTTTACATCATGAGTGCTCTAGTTAGTCAGGCTGAGCAATATCTATTATAAATACATATATGATTATGTCAAATAATTTTATTTATTTTTTTTCTATCCAGGTGTTCTTTTTGTTTGTTGTGTGCCTGGCGGCTGAGTTAATGCAGGATCTTTAGAAGGTCTACCTTGGTATACATCAAGTTCGTTGGATAAAATATCGCCTATATCCTTCTGTACGGATATAGATATGTTATTAGTATTTACTTTTTTCGTTACCATAATCTCTACCCAGTTAGTTACATAGGTAGTTTTGCCACCACTAAACTCAGGCCCATCAATGCTTTCTAAATAGACATTTTTAACACCTCTTACTGTAGTCACTGGATTAACAATAGCAAATCCAGGTATTACTTTAGATTTTTGAGAAGATGTGTCTACAACCTTTAATCCTTTTTTTCCTTCAAAGAAGGTTAGAATGTCATTAAACTCGTCGATCTGGTTATTATTGTATAGATCTGTAGTTATGCTTACTTTTGCTAGGTCGATACCAGTATCGACTACTTTATTTCCGGCACCTTTCTTACCCTTTTCAATAGATACCTTCTTCTCTCTTTTTACTTTAATTACAGATGTGCCAGGAAATTCATAATCTCCTATTGTAACCTTGTTATAACGAGAGATGCCAGCAATGCTGGTAACTTTACCAGTCTCTGGATCAATACTAAATGTAGGTTCATACGGATCGTTTTTGATAAGTCCGTTGTAAGTGTCTAGTGATGTCTGATATGTATTGGGATCAAAATTTCTAGGATCGAAGTTTCTATTAGTATTTATGAATGCCATAACACAACTGTAACGGAGTACCGTTACAGTTGGTACTAATCTTACAAGCGGCGCGCCGCTTGTAAGATTAACCTATGCAGAATTAAATATAAGAATGTTTAGGCTGTGGTAGTTGCTGAGTCTAGAAGTTCAACTGTCAGCTTGTTCACTGAAACGATAAGGTTGAAAGTTCTATCAGTAAACGGAGTTACTGATATGTATAAGTACATAGTAGAAGTGGGGTGATCAAAGACAATAAAACATTTGGCGTCGTCAACTCTTTCATCTAACTTAAATTGATTTTCTATAATCTTTTCCGCCGCCTCTAGCAAGTTCAGGTCTATCTCACCATTTAATAAGGCCCTGACATCATACCCACATTCCAAGTCCCAAAAGAGTGAACCAGTTGGAGTTGATAACCTTCTGACAAGGGCTTCTATTAAGTTCTGTAATCCAGATGCTGTGCCTACAATTTTCCCGATGCGAACATCAACCCCGTAATCTGTAGTGGAAGTACTCATAACTCAATTATGCCAGAAGACTGTTATATTTAGAACTAAAGGTGTCGCGCCGCGACACCTTTAGTTCATAATCATTTTTTATAGATACTTCTTTAGTTGTAGTAAGTGATGATCCTTACCCAACCACCTGAACCATCTCCGCCTTTACCAGAGTTGAAACCGTTTAGACTGGCTCCTCCTCCACCGCCTGCACCACCATTAGAACCATTACCACCGCTACCTCCAGCAGATGTTACAGAAGAACCACCACCAGCTCCTGTGTTAGTTTCTATTAATGAGAAAAAAGGTGTATTTGACATGTTTGTTTACCTTTTAAATTTCTAAAAAAACCTAAATTATGTATTCGCCAGAATACTAGAAACAGTGACTGTCCCATCTACAGTAGTTGCTAGATAGGCAATATAAATACCATCAGGTGTCTTTGGCATTACATATCTTTGGGTTTGAATACCGTCATCAACTGCTGGATCTAAAGCGACAGCAGCAATTGGATATTTTACCCAGATGCCGAAATCAACATTCCAATAAATAAGAGCGCAACTAGCAGTTGATGTAATGACTTTCATTGTGGCCAAAAGCATTGAAGAACCACAAAGAAGTGATGGTGTAGTTCCGCCTAAAGCGACTGGTGCTGAAACTGGAAGTGATGTGTGAGCTGTTAAAATCATATCTAAAAAGTACCTGAAGACAGATACTTTTAGAACTAAATCGTGACATGATTCTATATTTTATGAACTAAAGGTGTCGCTCCGCGACACCTTTAGTTCCAATTATACGAGTACTCAGCTAACTTGTAGTTATGATTTCAGTGACATTACAAGATTTAATCAATGCAAAAGGATATACAACCCTTCGGGCTGAGATTATTGGATTACTAAAAACGTATGGATACTCTGCTACAGACTGGCAAACAATCAGTGAAAGTTCAGTTTTTCTAAATATTGAATCTAAGACATTAGAAGAGCTTTGGCTCATGCTTGCTGAAGTAACTAAGGGTAGATACTTAGATACTGCTACAGGCGGCTGGCTAACACTTCTAGCCTATTCTAATTATCAAGTAGAACGACTACCTTCTGAATTTACTAGAGGAGTAGCTACCTTTACTCTTATTGGCAACGGTACTAGAACCATTAGTGCAGGTTCTCTTATCGTTACAGACGGTTTAGGACATACATATGTAACTGATAATGCGGCGCCGATTAACTTAACTCCAGCAAATAGAGTGGCAGAAGTACCAATTGTAGCTCAAGAAATTGGTAGCAATTCCAACGTAGCTCCAGGCGTAATTACTAAGATTTATACTGGTGCTAATAACGTCTCTGTTATTAACCAAGGATTGCCGACAGCAGCTACAGTTTTAGGTATAAATGGACTTTTAGCTCCTTTAACAGGACCATTTAACTTAGCCGGAAAAAATATACAAATCAACTATGATGCTTTAGATTTCTCTGGAAATATTTATACAGGACTTTTTTCTTACGCATTCACTTTAAACTACGCAACTATGACAGATGTTGTCAACCTACTAAACAGTCTTGGGTCATTCAATGCAAATTTATTAGCTGAGAATGATGCTGGGTTTTTAAGAATAACCTCGAAATATAAAGGTCCAAAAGCTACAGTAGATGTTAAATCAACAGGTACGGCTAATGGACTTTTAGGATTTTCTACTGTATCAGATACTAAATCATACGGTGGATATACAACTGACTATCCAGCCGTTGTCTATTCGGCTTATCTAGTACCTCCATTCAACGTGAATGGTCTTACTCTTAGCTTTACATATATTGATGGCGTAGTTACCACAACATTTCCTATTACTTTCGGCGCAAATTATCCTGATTTACAGTCTCTTATTAATGATAATCAAGCACAATTCGTATCCAAAAATTTGCGGATATATAGTGATAATAACAGACTAGCAATAAGAACTATTAAATCTGGATCAGACCAAGTGCTTATTGTTAATACAACTGGCAGTGCGAATATCTTCTTCGGCTTTAGCCTCGATGCACTGAATCCAACTAAGGCTAATGGTTATTCTAGCTGGATCACTACATATGGAAGAGATGAGGAATCTGATGATTCAGTACGTTCCAGATGTAAAAAGAAATTCGCCATCACCGGCATGGGTACAAGAGATGCTTTTGAAACTTGGGTAAGAGAAGCGACGCAGAATGTTTCTAAGGTAGCTATCTATTCTAATGAACTGAATGGAGTACCTAAAGCGGGCGCAGTTACTATCTATTTAGCCTCTCTAAATGGCGGTGTAGATGCAGCCACAGTAGCTGCTGTATATAACTATATTCTGCCTAAGATGCCTATCATGTCTGATCTTTACGTTGGTTCAGTCAATGTAATTACGGTAACTTACTCAGGTACTTTGATCATTAAATTAGACGCAGCTACGACTGAAAATCTAACCAAAGTAAAGAATGCTTTCACCAAATATGCGCAGACTCTAACGATTGGAAGTCCTATAAAAAGAGAAGCTCTAATAGCTTCCATCTATCAGCAGTTCAACATCAACGATGTGAATGCAGTTGTACTAGCTACTCCAGTCGGACCTATAACCACATGTCAAAAGAATGAAATAATTGTTCTGCAAGAAGATCCAATCAATAAGCTAATCATCATCCCAGTCTAAGTAGCGCCTTTAGTTTTAGGCTAATCTTACAAGCGGCGCGCCGCTTGTAAGATTAGTACCAATTATGCGAGTAGTCTCGCATAATTGGGGTATGTCGGATAAAGTCTTTAAATACAAAATCTTAGTAGAAGCTTTTGATAAACCTCTAAAGGATATGCAGAATACTTTGAAATCAATTACAGACGGTTTTAAGAATCAGAGAGAAGAGATCAAGAAGGTAAGTCAAGCCGTTGACTCATTGGCCGGTACTTACAAAAAGTTTGAAGTAGGTAAGATGGCCTTCTCTGGTATGAAAGCTGGTTTGAGTGGAGTTATTGGTCTAGCCGGTAAGGGTGTTGATATGTTGCAAGATCTAGGTGCATCCACATTAGATGCAATGCAGTTCAGAGAACGATCTATATTCTCTTTAGGTAGATCTTTTGGTGATGGAAATAAGGCATTAAAAGAAATTATAAATATAGCAGGAAGATCTACATTAGATACACGTCCAATGGTCGAGATGGCTAACGCCCTAAGCACTTCTTTTGAAAGTTGGACTGACGTAAAGAAAATAATCACATTAGGCGGTGACGTTCTATATCAATTTCCTCAATTACAAGAACAGTTCGTGTCTTCGTTCCAAAAGGCTGGATCAGGAGGCATGATAAATGCTAAATCCGAGTTAAACAAGGCTATGAAAGGCGGTTATAACGGATATAAAATGGAGATAGCGAAATTATTGAGTGGTGGAAAAGAAATAACCAATGTTATGAAAGCAGACGAACTTATAAAAGCTGCAAAACAAAGTGGTCAATTATCAGGAAGGATTTTGACACAAGCGTTGGTCACTTCTATAAAGGCTGGTTTAAAGATGAAACAGTTAGGTGATATTACTATCGGTGCAGCCAGTGGTTCATTAATTGGAGCAGTCAGTAACTTTCGTTCAGCATTTGATGACGTTCTTATTGGTATTGATTGGGATAATATGCCTGGAGTAAAAGCATTGAAAAATTTCATTGTTAATATAACCAATGAAATAAAAACAGAAGAGTTTTCTAATGCCGTAAGGGATGCTATTAACTCCTTTCTAGAACCTTTAGGAAAGATAAACTCATCTACTATACACAACTTATTTAGTGGAGTCATCATCCCATCCATTAGAAAGGCTGGAGAAATAGCTAAAGAGGCTTTTGGATGGTTAGCTGACTTACTAAGTGGTAGAGAGTCTGTTGGTGCTGGTATTCGTATAGCCATGTTAAAACTTGTCAATGGTCTGAAAGACATACTTATCTATCTCGGAGAGTTAATCGGTATGGGTATAAAGTCTGTCATTATGGGAGGTGTTGAGACACGCTCTGGAAAAATAGAAAGGTTAGAAAAAGAAAAGAAATCTTTAGAACTTCCTGTAGCAGAACATTTTCGTGGATCTGAAATTGAAAGGGCTAGGAACAAAAGACTAGAAGAAGTTACAAAAGAACTATCAGGATTGACTGGAGAAACGTATGAATCAAAATCCACAATGAGGTATAGAGAAGAGCTAGAACGTATGAAGGAAGAACAAGCTCAAGCCTTATTGTTTTCAGTTAACAGTTCTATGAAGCCTCCGAATATTATATTTAACAGTACCTTCGATCTTAGCAATGTTAAAAAAGAAGATGCGGAACATATAGCTAACAAGGTAGCTGAGAAGGTAAAAGATAATGTGAAGAGTGTTCATTCTCAGAGACGTAGTGCAGGTCGTTAATTATTGATAGACATTAACTGTGCGCGCAGCGCACAGTTAATGTCTGCTCTGATTGACCTTTACTAAAAAAAGATAAAATAATTAAATAAAATAGTTTCTATTAAATTGTCATATTAATTAATTTATATTTATGAAGTTCGATGAAGAGTCATTTAATAAATCCGACAAACTTTGTAGAGAGTTATCACTATCACTTCTAAATAAACTGAAGTGTTATAAAGAGTTCACTTTTGATTCTGCCGAAGAGAACCCTAATAAATATGGCGTTGACCTTGTTCTAAAGAAGAATGGTTCTATCGTTGGATATGCAGAATGCGAACAGTCTTACTCTTGGAAGGGCGGCAATTATAAATATTCAGATACGAGGATACCTAAAAGAAAGTTCAAGTATATGAAGTATTCAATGCCGGTTTTGATGATAAAAGTAAGTGAGTCTGGTGATAGTCTTATTATGTTTTCGGCGCAGGAAATGAACAAAAAAGGATATACACAAGAGGTAGAAAATTATAGAACCGGACTGGAAGAGATGAGAGTACTGGATAAAAAATATTTAAACTATTACTCTTTATAACCAACCATACCTAATTTAGCTGTACAATCTCCATTCACTAATCCAGCCCCTTGAAATCTAATTTGAAATATATTAAAAGATGGCGATCCAATACAAGGAATTTCTAGTACGTCAGCTCCTCTATACAAAGAGGATCTAGGAACATCTATAAATCTGATTGAAGATGTACCTTTTGGTTTTATATAAAAACTACCATCTATAGCTGCTGTTGTATTTTGGCATGTTATTTGCAACTTTATACTTGTAGCGGTTTTAGGTAACATTAGATATTGAATATCAGTGAATACAACATCTGAGAAAGTTGAACCAGAATTTGTAGTACCTAAATTATAATCCCCAGCACTACAACTAAAAACCTCACAAGTTGCTGAAGAATTTGTAAGAACAGAACCAATATATCTATGGTTATATTGGATTATACCAGCTATTACTAACCAAGTCTTTGTAGTATCTGGCGCATCAGTTCTAAGAACAAAGTCAGTGGAAGTTCCATTTAGATACGCATATAGATAGTAAATAGTATCAGCCGCAAATGAACCAGCAGGAGATAGCTTAGCTGAAGTTACTAAAGTATCTGTGGTTGTTGATAGCACTGTATATTCTGGTGTGGCGGCAAATTTGCTAGCCCAAAGCCCTGCAAAAGGCTTTACAACAATCGTAGCCCCATCAATAGAGTACATACTTAGAGAAGGTTTTAGATATGGTAGCTTGTCAATAGTACAATAAATATTATTCAGTAGGTCTTGAACTGCTGGCTGAACGCTGATCTGCTCAACATTATCTACAGCATCTTGAGGTGATTGAATCTGCTTTTTTAGAGTAGAAATACTTGTGCTTCCGGTTAACGTAATCATACCTCAATTATAATGGAGTACCATTATAGTTGGAAATAATCGTGCGCGAAGCGCACGATTAATTCATATAGGAGTCATTTAGTTCTTGTGTTCTTAGGTTAATCGTGCGCTTCGCGCACGATTAGTTCCAATTATGTGAGTACTCTCACATAATTGAGTTATGGAACTTCTAGTAGGACAAGATAGATACAACATTATAGAGATGGAGCTAGCTATATTCGTTAGAGGTGCGTGGGATATACCATATCTAAGAGTAGCTGATGAGCTTGATATCACTGTCGGTACTGCTGTACAAGTAGAATTATTTGATAAAACATTGTCTGGAACAGTAGCTGAAGTCGTCACATTTGGTGGTGTAACTACCTTTATCATTGCCGCCGGGACTTATAAAATGAAGGATATTATCGAATCAACCAATACTTATGGCGGCATAGTGAAAGATATAGTGGGTCAGATACTGAATGCGACTGGCATGAAGTTATCTGTGAATACAGATCAGTCTATACTAGCTACTAGATTCAATAGATTCGATAAGATCAAAGCATCAGGTACATTTATATTAGAGAAACTTTTACAGTTAGTTCCTGGCGCTATTTGGAGAATTGAGTTAGATGGTTCTTTATACATTGGTAAGGAAACTTACACTGATATCTCGGTCAAGTATCCAGATGCTATAGAAAATGATACCTACATCGTTAGAGATAAGATGTACAATGAATATAATATCTTCACTATGGATATGCTGTTTGAACCAGGCTTCATTATCGATGGTAGAAAAGTACAGTCTATCTACTTCTCAGCTCTAAAAGATACGCAAAATACCATATCTAAATCGCAACCAGGCGTTACTGTAACGACTCTCTTTAGCTTCCTACCACCTGATTACATCAGCAGCCAGGAGTTAAATTCAGATATGAAAGAGATTATCTATGGAAGCACTTATAGAGTGACTGTGCTAGAGCAGACATCTAATACTAGCTTCTCTGTAAATCTAGATGATGAATACTCAGATTTATTTCCGGGCGGCTTAAAGGATGTTCCCGTGGCAATGACCATGCCAAACATGTATTTCAAAGTAAAGCCTGGAGCTGTAGGCTATATGACATTCGTAAATAGAAGTCCGACTAGACCTTTAATAACTGGATGGGAACATGGTCAGTCAGACATCATCTCTGTCTACTTCGCTGATAGTAATGGTACGAAAGTAATAGCTAGAAAGTTGGATGGAGTTTCAGTAGGTACTTTATCTGGAACTGCTCCACCAGGCGGTGGACCAGTTACCTTTACCTATAATAGATACGATAACAATGCACCTATTATAGGTAATGTGATTGGATTGAATGGCGGGCAGATAACAGGGTCAACTAGCGTAGTAGAAAGTGGTTAATAATGCGCGAGCAATGCTCGCGCATTATTAACTACTCCATATAACCAATGATATACATGTTTGCTTTGGTCGGAGTTGCCATAGTTCCAGCAAAATCTACCTTATATTTAAGTGTACTATCGTTTGGAATATGGAAAGTAGTATCGTATGGAGAGATAGGAGTCAAGGTTCCGTCTATCTGAGATGCAGCCAATCTACCAGCAGTACCTCCATGAATTTGAAGATACATGGCACAGGCTCCCATATTTTCACCATTATAAATATTACATTTGACAAGTATAATTGACGAATGACTTGGTACGAGAGTACCTAAGTTGACTGCTGTATACATTTGTTGATTACCATCCACCAATACGTGAGAGCCAGTTGGATTACCAAGGAAGTAAACATCATGACCATTCTTATAGAATGAAATTATCTTTGAGGCGGCGTCAGTAAGAAAGCTAAACAAGAACTTATTAGTTGTATCCTGCGCACCTGCATTGTCTTTATATAGTAAGTAAATGTGAGGAACACCAGTTGATATAATGACTGATGTAGTAGTGCCGTTTAGATTGGCATATACATAGTATCTAGTATTAGCTGCAAACGAGCCAGAAGGCACTAGATTGGCGGCACTGATAGTAATAGGTACATCCTGTCTATACATCTTCAGAGTCATTCCTGAATATAAAACACATATGAAAGGTTGAATGGTAATGGTCAGACCATCAGTACTTCTAGCTTTAACAGAGAAGTTACTAGCTTGATTTTTGATAGCAGTCTCTAACATCATCATAGAACCATCGTAGATATGCTTCTCAAATAGGTTTACTGAGAGAGCTACGAATGGATCTTTATCCACTGGTAGATATGTATAGCTTACCTTTTGTGGGGCGAGAGTATAAATATTTGGAGGGAAGGTTTGGCTAGATTGGTTTATTCTAGGATCTGAGTAAAACATATCTAAAATGTAACTGAATACGACTATATATAGAACCTTTGCATTAGTACTTTCTTTTCTAAGCGGCGCGCCGCTTAGAAAAGAAAGTCTTGAAACAACATCATCTAAACCTTCTTAATTAGAAGCTTCGCAATTACGAATACACTTACATATACTTTTAGAATGACCGATCAATTCATAAACTTAGTTGGGTACGTATTCAAAACTTACGGACTTCATGCAGGATTTTTAATCTGTATTTTATACCTATTCTTTTTCAAGTACGTTCCTGAACAAGCGGCAGCTTTAAAACATATGGTAGAAGTGTATGACTCCAGACTAAAAGATATCATCGAGCAGTTCAGTAAAACTTTGGAAGCTGAACGTAATGGAACGAAGGATCTTTTCAATATGTTCGCCTCTTATCAAAAGCAACTGATGGAAACACAGGAAAGATTTATGAATATGGCTTTGGAGAAAATTGATAAAGAACTTGAAAGAAAGTCTTAAATTCTCCGAGTGTATTTAAATACTCTCACTCTGTTTTATGAGTATATATACAGGAAGTAATAATAATAACTACCTAACTTACCTATTATTTAAATAAAAAAAGCGCCAATAATAAGGCGCCTTTTTTAAGGACTAACTTTCTAAGCGGCGCGCCGCTTAGAAAGTTCTTAGATTAAGAGCGACAGTAGTAAACTTTTAAAGATCATTTGGACACCATTTCTAAGAGATCATCTATATTATTTTTCAGTACTTTCTCTATTGTATCGTCTATTGTTTTTGCCCATTTCTTTGGCATCTTTCCAGTTGGAAATATGCTGCGAGCTTCTATATGCTGAGTGCCTTGATCTAGATAACCTGTATACGGTTTCGTAGAAGTAATATTGATTTCACTTCCATTACTCTCGACTCTAATAGAAGAGCGAATGCTGTCTCTATTATCGAAAGGTACTCCATCTTTTTTTCTAGCCGCCCAAGGTTTATTATCTGGAGATGTTTTAGCTGCGAACTCTCTATCAATAAGCGAAGCTATATCCTTTGATACTTGCTTCGCTACTTCCTTTTCTATTCTACTCTTAGCATCCATTAGACTAATCCTTTCTTTAGCATATCTATTTCCTCTTTAGACAAGAGTTGTGACTGTGCCACTTGTACCAGGATGGATAAAGCATCAAGTCTTACCTTAGTCTCTTCTGCTTTCATTTTCTTATCTTCTGGCGGCTCTGGATTGTAATACGCAATAGGTACACGAGTAATTTCGCCAGCGAAATTATACTTATAAAACTCTTTTACCATCTGATTGATAGCATTATTCATGGTCTTTGTGTAAGCTCTAATACGATCATGTAGTACAGTTTCATGTACCTGCGCCGCTGCGTGAGAACCACTAGACACATCTGTAGTTAGATTCTGACCAAGAATAGCGATGGCAATTTCTTTATTCGCCTGTTCAATCTTTTTATCAAAGTTACCATTATCTAGATTACTCTTTGGCTCTACTATAGAGAGTTTATGTCCTTCTGGTAAATGAATAGGTAATCCTACTTGTCTATGTTTAGCGATATCGATAAGAAGATCTTGAATAGAAAAATCTAATCCTCCTCGACTGGAATCCTCTCTTATAGTTTCTAATACTCTCAGTGGATTGGCATTGTTTGTTATATATTCTCTCCAGTCGGTAAGTGCATACGATTTATCCATATAGAGAAGACCAACTGATCTAACAATACCTTCCATCCAAGGTCTTTCAGAATTGGCATGCTTAATGATTTGAAATCTCTCGTCTGTATTTGAATCGCCAACGATGATAAGTCCTTTATCAAATGACACAATATTATATTCATAAGTACCTGTATTGAACCAGACGTTAGATGGATGGAATACCCAGCATTCAGGAATGAAAATATCTTCTCCAGTATCCTTATAATTTTCTTCATACCGCCAGCTCTTTGACATACCGGCAAATCCAATATTAATAATGTGAGTAAGAATAGACTGAAGAATAGATGTTGATTTTAGATCAGAGAACCATCGTTTAGTAATCTCTAGATATCGTAAATCTTTCTCAGATGGTTTATAAGAGGCGGCAGGAATAAGCGAACCTCCATCACTCTCTTCATCACTAACCCACTTCCATTCAAATGGTAGGCCCAATATACCGAAGACTAGAGTATGGATACATGCTTGAATACGAGAATCTCTACTCATAGTATCGGCCAAACGACCAGACATTTGAGGCTGACCTCTATCATGCATATCTAAAGCTTGCTTAACACTAATAGGCGTCCAACAAGGTTGAGGAGGTACGTATACATCTACAATCTTTTTCTCTAGTACTTCTGACCTAACATTGGTTCTGTAAATAGGCGCAGTATCATCCTTACTACGTGGCTTTCTTTTCTTGGGTTCTTTCTTAGTGATAACAGTTGACATACATACAAATTACCTGAAGACAGATAACTTGAGGACTAATTATGCATGCTGTGATTACAGAATTAAACCTACTTGGTAATAATGCGCGAGCTAAGCTCGCGCATTAAATCTAAGAACTAACAAATAAAAAAGCCCCAGTTATTTCTAACTGAGGCTTTAACTCCGTAAGAGGAAACTAATATATTACGGAGCAGTTGCTCGAACTACTTCTCGTGGATGACCATTAGCACAGCCACCGAATGCATCATAAGTAGCTCGTAGAGCTAGCTTCTGTACACGAAGATGGTCATTAGCACTCATACCTTCCATTGCTAATTCTGGGAACTCAACAATTGAAGTTACCCATGGCTTAATAAGTGAGCTGACGTTAGCTAGGTACCAATGTTTCGCATTGCCGCCTACCTGAACTAATAGAGGCTCGTAAACAATCTCAAACTGGAAGTCAGTACCAGAAAAGCTGAATGGACTATTAACAGCAACTGAAGTACCAGAAACAACTCCTGGAGCAGCTAATAGACCAGCACCAGTAATAGGAACTCCAAATAGCTTGACTGCCTTTAGATATAGAGGAACAGAAGAGACAATTACCGCAATCTTACGTAGACGTGTTGGATCTGGCTGACCAGTAAAGTCTGGAGCAATCGATAGTAATTGAAGTGCAGCAGCAACACCAGCTTCATCAAGATCAGCAGCACCAGCATCATTACTATAAGTACCGAGTGCTGGGACTAGTGGGTTAACTGGGTGAGCAGTGTTGATATGAGAAACACCATCAAAACTATTACCATTAGCAACAATTGTCTTAGCTAGCTCGATTGGGAATAATTGACGAGCACCTCTAATAACTTCAGAACTAAGATCCCGAAGCATGAGAACATCATATACATCAGAGCGAAGCTGCTCAGTGAAAATCTCAAGACCGCCAGTTGGAACAATGGTCTTGTGCTCTACTTCAACCTGAAATACTTCAGCTCCCTTAAATTCACGATCCATTCCTAGACCAAGAACTTTTGGATATGAAGAAGCATTTACTAGAGGAACTACTTTAGACTTGCCCTTCGAGCCAGTTGCGTAATATGAAACCTTTTCACAGAATGGATTCTTTGTCCAATCAGTTACTGTCCAAGCAGTATCAATTGATTTAAATAATTCATCGATGATTTGTGTTGATGCGATACCTACATTTCCTGCCATTTTATTTTATCCTTTTTATCCTTGTGTATGATTAATCTTGCCGCTGCGCGGCAAGATTAATTAGTACTTTAAGCGCCTACTTGTGTTAAACCGTTAATTACGAAACAAGTACCTTAGTTTCAGTTGCAGTGAAACCAAGTTGCTTTAGTGCTAAAGCATTCGCTCCACCTGAAGTTTTACCTACTTGCTCGTTGTCCTGTACGTAAACTGTCCTCATCATAGTAGAAGCATCAGGAAGATCAAATGCTTTGCTCTTCACCCAACAAGCTCCACGACGGAATTGCATATTCTTCGCAACATCTACTAGAGATGATCGTGCATCATAAGAATCCATCGCAATGCCTAGAAGTGCTGAATTAGCGGGAGGATTACTGACAGCCGCCATTACCTTGCCACCTGAAATCATAGCGAATGTGCCTTTAAGCACAGCTTCGCCAGCTAAGAGAGGAGGTTGACCAGCATCAGTTGTTACTTCAACTGGAGGAAGTTCGTTGCCATCGAATCGTACTGAAAGTTCTTTAGTTGTAGCCATGTATTTTTTTACCTATTTCCTTTGTATTATTTTATATCCACTTAATGGAATTTATTTTTTTCAAAAAATTATTTATAGCCTTTCTGAGCCTTTGCCTTCAAATACTGTTCTTTAGAAATACCAAGATCTCTAATCATAATCATATCAGTCTCTGATAAAGAGACTTCTTTCTCTACTGGCATTACTGACGGAGCAATATCCTTAACAATCTCTCCAGTAGGAATCATTTTCGGCGCAATTTTTAGATAACTTTTTAGATCTTCAGTCTTCTGTGATAGTGCCCACTGCTTCATGCCGGTGGTTAGCTTGCCTTCTTTAATAGCTTCCTTGATAAGATCAGCCTTTTCATATGACTCAATCTTCTCACTTAGACTTTTAATAACACCTTCTTTACTCTCTAGTTGATGCGCCATCTCTCGAAGACTTTCTCTAGCCACACGCTCAGTGCTTTCTGCTAGTGCCTTGATACTATCTACATCAACCTTCTCGCCGAAAGAAGCCTCGTAATATGGCATCTCTTTTTCTTTATATGCTTCTAGACCCATTGACTTACGATGTTCTTTCATAAGATCAGCTAGCTTCATGGCGAAGGAATGAGCTTTGGTATAGAAGGCTTTCATACCTTCATCTCCATGCTGCATCATCATCTTGCTGAAGTGCTGGCCCATGGTAAGTACATGATCCATTGACTTGTCTAAACTATCTGTATGTTCTTTCATTTGGTTATCGCCTTCTAATTTATTATCCACTACCTCATCAATAATAGAATCTGTAATTTGATCTAGAATCGCTTTTAGAACCATTTCTAGAGCTTCTAATGCAGGAGGCTCCGCTTCATTAGAACTCTCATCCTGGCTTGATTCAGATAGGGTTTTCATATCTGTAGTTACAGGCTCTAGATATGAATCAATCTTTTCTACCAGCTTCTTACCAATATCAGAATCATCTGAATTAAATTTATCCTTGATCGCTTGAAGTACGTCTTTGTTAAATGCTTTTGCCATGTGCTTATAGTATTGATCTATTGCTAGAGTGAAAACTTAATAATTATATAGTAGGTACTATGGTAACAATGCACGAGCTTAGCTCGCGCATTGTTACTTAGACTACAGAAATACCGTTCTGAGAAAGGTTACAGAATACAAAGTCATGCTTTCTAGTAAGTGCTGAACCACTTGAATGTGAGTTAGAGCCGCTAGTAATAAAGCATCCATGTAGAATATCCTGCTGGAAGTATATCTGACCATTTGGTCCTAAAAGAGGTCCATAACTGATAGAAACAGAGAAAGGTACACGACTAATACCAACCCCTCCCGATTCAGCTAACGCCTGACATAGCTCCTGTGAATCTTGTACAGATAGTGTCATAGAACCTTTAAACTGCCGTACATCGTAATCAAATGCTGAGAATTGATCTTTGATTTCAATCCTCTTGTCAGTTGAAATGGCAATGGTTAGATCTTGATAACCGTAAACAACTCCGTTAATAAACTGAGCGTAATCTGTAGTAACCGGCGATTTAACTATCAGTGTAATTTTATACACTCTATCATTAAACTTCTTTGGTTCACCTACCTCTACAAATTCTGTACTACCACTTCTTTTTATATTACACATATCCTGTGAGGTAAGTTCAAACAGGTCCGCCGCAGTAGTAAAAAGCTCAGTAGGTACTACAATAGTAGCTTCATCCTTTTCGGCGGCCAGAAGAAAAGCCATCCTTTCTGTAGTAAGATCTTCTTTAGTACTAATAGTAATCATATACAAAACATACAGGAGATCCCACCACAGATCTAGACTAAAATTCGCGCCCTAAGAAATAACTTTCTCGCGGCCCCCCAAGAATAAACAAGAAGAATAAGTAGTAAAGATACTAATACAAACAACAGTATCAAAAAATTACCTAAAAATTTTTACATATCCAGTTTTATCCTACATGTATACGAAGTATGAAAATTCCTATAAAAAATTTTTATATCCAGGGATATCAGATTCATATCCGAAGGATATAAAACTCATATCGGAACGATATCAGACTATAAAAAATAACTAAAAAAATTTATATCCGAAGGATATCAACCATATATCTGAAAGATATCAAACTATAAAAAATAATTTATAGTATATCTAACCCTGGGACTCTAGATTTTTTATATCACATTCATATAGATAGCCCTAGTTAATACAGACCTTCTCACATGAAACTCTTACTGTATTTATTGGTATAACCTATCTATGAAAGGTCAAGAACTAGAAGACTTTATAGATACCTTACCTGACATTGCTGTTTACACTCATGGGCGCGAAATGGTAGGACAAGAATGTTATGCCATCTCCGGCGGACCAAATAGTGAGCATGAGATACTACTAGATACGGGAGAGCTGGTATATCAAGGAGTTTATGTAAGGCCGTATAGTATGGAACACTTTAAACGATCGTTAAAAACAGGGTTTAAGGGTCTTGATGTGGTCATTGTAGGAAAAGGGGTCATACATAAATGACAGACAAAGAGATTGACGAGCTAGTAGATAATCTTCCTGATCTGCCGCCGTATAGAGAGATGGTGGGAGATCAAATATATGCTATGAGTAACTCCTCCGGCGTTCTTGAGATTCTCCTTAATACTGGAGAGATTACTAGAGGAGGGGGAGTTGTTCATCGTAATGATAGGTACAAAACACATTTAAAAAATCGTATTAAAGGTGGAGATACTTTTCTTGGTGTGGGTATTGTTCATAAGAGGCGCTATGACTAAAGAAGAGATCAGTAAGTTCGTAGAAAGTCTTCCTAATGTAGACAAAGATAGCTATTTCTATTCTCCTGTGCATTATGAGGGCAAAGATAGATATGTATACGTGTTGGCTAAAGAAAGAGCTAATACAAGAGAGTATCTACTAGACACAGGAGAAGTAGTAAAAGGCGCAACTAGAGTAGTATTTAAAGATCAGGTAGAAACACATATAGGACTGGGTTATACATATTTAGGCATCGGCCTATTACATAAAAAGATATAGATGACGATTGATAAGAAAGTAGTAGATCTTCTTTTACGCTGGCTACCTTATATAGAAGATGATGAACAGTATATCTTTTGGCGGCCAACAGGTAATGCCGGTACTTACTTATTAAGAGATGGAAATCTTGTTCATGATTGTGGAGGAGTTTATACAAAAGAAGAACTGAGATACCAACTATCTATAGATAATACAGTGTATTTAGGTATCGGTATCTTTCACAACTTCAGCCGCCCAAGAAAGTAAAATGACCGAAGAAGAGGTAGAGCAGTTTGTAGAAAACTTGCCGGAGTTAGATAATAAGAAGTTTATAAATGGTTTTGGATATAGTGATAGGTACATGTATGTTTATAGAGAGAAAAAGTGCTGGTACTTCTACTTGTTAAATACGGGTGAGTTGGTGGAAGGTACATATAGGACGGATAGTAAAACAGACCTCAAAAATGAGATGAAAGCCGGAGCTGAGTATTTAGGTATTGGAATCCTTCATAAAGACTAGATTTTATATGATTTTTTAGCTGTATATAATTCCTATATTTTATATATCAGGTGTAAATCACTACTCTTCCGTATGCAAGTAGATGATGAAATGAGTGGTGTAACACTTAGTACTTATTTTATAAGTAATTCACCTATAATTTACCTCCAAAAACCTATATAAACTATAGGATTAATAGACTTTTATACATTCTCCCGTAGAGCTAGATAAGAATTACAGAATATAGAATGTGTTGACATTAGATATAAAAAGGATCTATATAAAAGAAATGGATAAAACATTACTAGGTTATCTAGCAGGTATACTACAACACAAAGTTCATTACGGAACTCATAAGAACAGACCATTTATGAAGTATAGAAGTCAGGAGTCTTCTGAAGATCAGACTATTATTGTTCTAAAGACCTTCTTTGGCGGCACAGTAAGTAAGAAGAGACAGACACAAGGTAAGAAGTATTGGGAATGGGCCTGTTATAAGGTAGATCAACATATAGACTTTATAGTTAGTCTCTATCCTTATACATACACCAAACAAGATCAGTTCGCCTTATGGCTAGAGAGACACTATAAATTGCGCCCCAAGTTAAATCTAATGATCACTGATCTAGCTAATACTTATGGTAGGTATCTAGAAGAAGAAAGACTAAAGAAAGAAGAAAGAACACTAAAAGAAGAAAGAGATAAAAAAGATGAAAAGAAAGTGTTGACATCTTTTCTTCCTTTTAATACTTCTATTAATGAAGGCGCAAGTAAGATGAAAGAAGAAGAGAAACAAGTAGTAAAAGAAGAGGTGAAAAGACGATCAGTTTTTAACTAAAAATTGAATACAGTTTTTTTGTATATATAATAAGGAAGGAATTTTTTAAAGTGATATGAAATGTAATAAAAATTTTTTTAATTTTTTTATAGGTACATATTAGGATCTACCGTCAGAAAGTTATATTGATATCCTTCGGATATATCTTCTTCTATAATTACTTGGATAGTTCCACTATCAACTCTTCTCTCTTATCCCTTCCTCTTTCTTCCTCCTTCATTTCTTCCTCTTTCTTCCTTCTAATGTAATATACTCTTTTATTCTTCCTTCTTTTTCTTATTCCTTCTTCTTTTCTTCTTTTTCTTTTCTTAATACTTCTTCTTTTCTTTCTTATTTCTTTTGGGGTTATTCTTGGGGCGCGAAAATTGGTAGTGAAAGTATTGGTATGTTTATTGGTATAAGTTCTTTATCGGAGGTTATTTCTTGAGCGCGCAAAAAGAAGAAGAAAATGTACAACATTTTTCTTGTCCTTATCCTACTTACCCATTCAAGTTAGAAGATCTTAAAGAACTTACGTGGGTGGAGGGTGATATGTATCACTGTTTCTACATGCCTTCTTATGATGGAAATGCCAATGTTGAACTTCTGTTACCTTGTGGCAGGCTCGTTGTGGTAAATAAGCATGTAAACGGTTGGAAGAACGCTACATCAGCCGAAATTAACTTGAGGGGTCATAAAGGTGCCTGTTACTTGGGTATCTGCGTTCTTCATAGGAAACTCTAACCATGTCTAAAATGTGTCCTTATCCCACGTACAATGCAGATGTAATAGATATACATTGGTCAGAGGAGAAACAAAATATCTTTCATCTCGTGTACGACCCAAACAATCCTTTTCCTAGTACATCTGAGGATGAATATATGTTACCCGACGGCACTTTAGTGAGAGATCCTTTGATATTCTGTTGCGCACTAAGCAATACGATCAAATATTATATGAGTAAATCTAAAGGTGCCTGTTATTTGGGCAAAGGCGTCTTTCACAGGAAATTCTAAACATGGCTCAACCACTCTGCCCTTATCCTATATACGATATTGCGCAGTGTACAGAAGATATACACTACGAGGAGTCTAAAATTGGTATGGTGCATCTTGTGTATGTTGATCTAAATAGAAAAATAGGCTATAAGAGGGAAGTCATGTTGCCCGATGGTGCTTTGGCCAGAGACGTTGATATTCTCGCGTGCTGTCTGGTTAGTTCAATTAAGTACTATGCCAACCAAGGTGGATACTACTTAGGTAAGGGTGTTATCCACAGAAAGCTCTAAACATGGATCAAAACACATGCCCCTTCACTGTATACCCGTTCGATAAGTATTTTACTAAGGATCTCACCCCAGAAGAGCATAAAAACGGTGTCTACTACATCACGTACGAGACGAAAGAAATAGAATCATGTATAGATATAGAGTTTCTATTAGCCGATGGAACCATTTCTTCTGATGCGCGGTTAAACGGGTGTACGTCCAAGATATCTCTGGAACACTACATATCAAAAGGTGCCTCATACTTGGGTAAAGGAATTGTACACCGGAAAACGGCAAAGAAAGGGACTTAGCTGTGATAAAAGATGTTGAAAAGCTTGTAAGACCTCATGTGCGAGGTCTTTTGAATGAATATAGACCAGATTATAAAAAGCACGGGGGCAGATTACACATAATGTATAAAGAAGGTCAGGGTAGAAGCACTTGGTTGGAGGGTGTTGAGATATTGCTACCGGACGGTACTCTCGTTAAAGATAGAGGTCTAGTTGCATACGGTATGGACGATAGTGTTCGTGTTACCTTAGATGAGGGCTTTGTATACCTGGGAATTGGTATTATTCACAAATTCTAGTTTTTTTCTGAGGGCGCGAAAAGCATGGAAAACGAATATGCGCACCTTATTAGAAGAGTGGGTATGAAATAAGTACGGCCAACCAAAAGAAGTTTTATAAAATGCTTCACATAATTGAGAAGCACAGAAAGAAGATTGTCACCGTGTCTGAGAAAGAACAGGTCTTCGAGAATATACAGTATGGTACAAATAAATACTGTGTCGGTGAGCGAACTCACGTTTTTCTAAGAAAAGGATATGGTATAGGGAATCATTTACAAATACTGATGAACGACGGAACCCTTTATAGCGGAGAAGATGTTAAACTAGCCCAGCCCGCTAGTTTGGCGAGGCATTATCTAAACATCGGGCTCCCGTACCTCGGTATTGGGATCGTCCACAAGAGGACTGTATGATAACTGAAGATGATATTCCAGACTTACCTGATGATGAAGCTGTTTACGTAATTAAAATCATAAACCCAATGAACGATTATGAAAATGATGCGGAATATCTTATGTTGGACGGTACGTTACAGAAAAGTTTTTGGCACGCTTCTGGTAAGTATACTTTGGTAAATGATATCAGGAGCGGGTTGTATACTTTTGTAGGCATCGGTTATAGACATAGATGGAGGTTATAAACATGGAGCAGTATGAAAAGGATGAGCTATTGGCGCAGAAGGATGAGTTGGCTCTTATTCTCTGCGCCAAATACTTAGTTGAAGAGAGTAAGTTAAAGGATATAGCTAAAAGTACTGAGGACAAACAGCTAACTATGTGGTTGGCACTCTCTCATATGAAGTGAAATTTTTTAGTTATATCCTGGTATAATATAAATATGGCAAAACCTCACAATCTACAGAGTGACAGAAAAATTGATCGTGTCTCGCCCAACCAAATCCAGTTCTTGAGAATGAAGAAGCGGGAGGAGGAAGGAAAGCCCAAGCCGAAGAAGAAAGGAAAACCTGATATGAATAAGACGTGACATGTGTGGCTAGTGACAGATAGTCAAGGACTCTGTCACTATCAGAGAGGTAACAACATGGGCAGCCACCTATAAGAAGCTGCCACCGATTTTCTAAAAGACGACTGACAAAAATCCAAACGGCGAACCTGGATCAGTCGTCTTTTTAACCAAAGGGAGTTAATGAGACTGATACTTTTCTTGACGTGTCTATTGTTTGGTTGCGGTCTTTTGGCGCAAAAAGAAAGATCACTTAGTTCAGATTGTTATTCTTTGGCACAAGCTTGTGTTAGTTGTAACAAATCCTGTAGTGACTGCGTCGCGTATATGAAGTGTCATGGGAAATGAAATTACTAACCAGGAATTTGGTATAATAATCATAGGAGAAACATAATGGAGTTATTCACAGTAAGCCCAGGTAGCGGTCTCGTGACCGCGCTAATCATGATTGCCATCTTTGTATGGCAACTTGATTAGAAATGAGAAACGTAATAGAACTAATTCTGTTACGTTTTTAACCATTACCCTAACCCTTCCTATTCTTTTAACCTAAACGCGCCGCCTAGTTAATCTCTGTTCGTTTTAGATATAAACCTGAAATTAACACACAACTAGTTGGTATAACAATCTTATGAAAAGTGTACATCTAGTTGAAATAAGCACTTTTAGTGGATACCTTTCACAAAGACTGTACTTACGAGACGTGGATAATATTCATACTATCCGCTACTGGGAGTACGTATTGGAAGATGGACAGTTGTTTATAGGATGTAACACTGGAACATCTTTTAAAACTGGAACATCTTTTAGAAAAGGATATCCACACAGAGAGTTTGAAGTTAGAGAGGTAATAACAAATATTGAATCTTTACCAACTGAGTTACGTGATAATGAAGCTTTATACAAATGGGAAAATAATACAAGAATAAGGTGTTCTATTGAAGAGGCTAAAAAGTATTTTGAGGATAATAATTAATGAAAATATCTAAGATATCTGAATTGTGGAATGTATCTCTTATACAACTGGTTAAGAAAAATACCTTAACATATATAGATAGTGAAAATAGTTGGTCAAATGATAAGAGATGTAGCTTATTGGAGAATATGTTAAGTGGGTTTCCAATTGGACTCATTACTATATACAAAACTTACAAAGAACATGAGTGCATAGAGTATGTATTAGATGGTTTTAATAGACTATCAACTGTTACGGAAGCATTCAGTGATAATAGTGATTACTATATTCATTTAGATACAAATAAAATTGAACGTAGAAACAGAAGAAAAGACGCTTACCATATGTCTTTAAAAAGTGTTATGGATTCTGTAGCTATGTATAAAGAAGAAAAAAGGTTGGAAGAAAAGTTAGGTAAGACTTACAGTATAAGAGCTAGAATTATTGCGGAAAGATTCTACGATTACTACATACCCACAGTTACAATTATAACAAACGATAAAGAAGAGTTAAAAACATATTGTAAAGAAGTACATAAAAAAGATCTTTCTATCTAATTATTTATTTTTAGCTTATGTAGTAATCTTCTTCCAGGCCCAGGATAGGACCATACCAACTGCCAATTTCTTACCAACTTTAACTAACTCTTTATTTCTATTAATTTGAACAATACGTTCTTGTTTCTTATTATTTTCAATTAGAGATAGCAGTTGTCGCCTTCTATCTCTAAGCATATCTCGTTTATCTTCACTAATGCTATCATCTTTAATCTCTGAATTAATAATAAGTAGTTCACCTTGCGCCTGTTCACTTGTTAGTTGTGTCATAAATAAGTTATACCGATTTATTTGATAATAATTTCACAGTGAAATTATTTCTATATTTATGGGTATAATATATTTGATGAGATGGATGAGTAGCGTCGTTGCTACCGATCTGGATCTATCTCTCGGTAGAGTCTATTGACTCGGAAAGGACGGTGATTACTACATAATAGCCACAAGAAATAGCGAACCTGTCCGGCCTACTCAACAAAAAGGCAGAACAGGTTGAACGGTCTTGAGAAACCACTTCCA
>ERZ650308.243-NODE-243-length-29926-cov-8.046366_pt1 | contig 29926 bp, 26 predicted proteins | sample MGYA00376244_ERZ650308 | MGnify/ENA primary metagenome ERZ650308 (study PRJEB26733, sample SAMN07839295) | wastewater metagenome | biome: small river; feature: stream; material: water | place: USA: North Carolina | collected 2016-04-26 ... | reverse complement strand
CTTCCGCACATGGTTTAGGAAACCACTGCTCTATCCACTGAGCTACGAGGGCTTGAACCTTCAAGTTTAGTGAGCCCGCAGAGGGTTCGTAGGGCGAGGCAAAACCACAACCAGCCCGGCGAAAGTTAGGCTCTAAACATGGTTGAAAACGAAGGTCAGCAGATGCCACAGCAGCGCATCGATTGGCGCGCTTGGCGAGAAGAAATTCTGGCGGCTGGCGTGACCAACCCATTGATCAATTTTGAACCAAACACCTTTGGTCAGATTGACCTTGAAAGAAGCCACCCGGGCGGCTTTTCACAATTTGTGACCGGTCGACAGACCCTTTTGTCTAACCTGGTGCGCGACCCGCTAGCTTTCTCGCGTGCTCTTTCGGCTAGCCGCCGAATCAAGGCCAAGGCTGATCGCCTAAGCAACCACTTCGGCATCGAATCCCTTTATCTCGCCGGCGGTTTGGCAAACTTTGAGGCCGACGGCTTCGACCTAAACATGCCGATTTTGCTCTGGCCGGTATCGATGAATCGCCGAGGCGAAGACTACGAATTTGAGCTAGCCGGGCAACCATTTGTGAACCCGGCATTGGTTGACGCTTTGCGTGCGAGTTACCAAATCACTCTCAACGAAGCCGAGTTGGTGGCCCGCCAGAACGAATCTTCAGACCTGATTCCGTTGACGGTGCTGAACAATTTGGCCAATCAAACTGCGGCTAAAGCAAACCTCAGCCTCAAGCGCATCTTGGTTATTTCGAACTTCGCCACGACCCCGACAGAAATGATGCGCGACTTTGAAGAGCGCGAGACCAAACTTATTTCTGAATTGGCTGGCCCAGAGTCTAATGGGCTGCCAGAAATCGACATCCCAGAGCTTCTTTTGGTGGCCGAGGCCGACGCAACGCAAATGCGCATTGTGGCCAGGGCAGTTGCAGGCCAGAGCTTTGCCGTTGAGACTCTGCCGGGCTGTGGCTATGTGCAGACCGTCATCAACGTTCTTGCCGGTTTGGTGGCTCAAGACAAGCGGGTCTTGGTAGTCGCACCTAGACGTCAAACCATCAACGAGCTGGCTGAGCGCCTTGGTGATTTGGGTCTTGCCGGCTTGGCCGTGCGCTCGAACTCAACCTGGGTAGATGTCATTGCTGCTATCTCGCGAAATGAGAAGGCTGCCGATCTTCATATCGATGACTCACGTGCAGAGAGAATTTCGGCCGAGCAAACACTCGATCAATATTTTGACTCGCTCAATCGAATCGATCCAATGCTTGGGGTCTCTGTTTCTGAGGTACTTCGAAAGCTGTCAGAGCTCAGCGGGCTTGCAAAGGCGCCGGTTACGCAGGCGCGCATCCCGGTTGAATTTTTGCTTCAGCACCACGACCGCACCGAGGCGATGCACCTGCTTAACGAAGCTGCCGAGTTGGGCGAATTTAAGTTTGGCCCGCAAGACACCGCTTGGTATCAGGCACAGTTCGAAAACCCGACCGAAGTTGCTCGGGCAATTGAACTTGCCAAATCGCTACGCGACGATGCCTACCCGCGCCTTGCCGGTCAGCTAGCCGAATTCACCGAGAAGGTTAACTTCAAGCCAGCCGAAACCGTCGAAGACTGGGGCACATATCTGAGGCTCTTCATTGGCATTCGTGAAACCCTTGACCGTTTTGTCTCGGATGTTTTCGACCGACCTTTGACCGAACTAATTGCAGCCACCGCGCCTCGAAAGGGTGTGGCTCGAGCCGAGCGAACCCAGATGTCTGGTGGCAACCGTCGCCGACTAAAGAAGCTTGCGAAAGAGTATCTGCGACCTGGCATGAGTGTGAACGACATTCATGGTTCGCTTAGAGACATTCAGGCTCAGCGCGAACTTTGGCAGCAGTACTCGCTGGCGCCAACGCCACCGCAGGTGCCACTTGGCATTAGCGAAGCGCAGGTTGCCTATCAGGCGTTCGTTGCCGATCTAGAGAGCCTGCAGCGCCACCTCGACCCCGAGTCAACTGAGCCGGTACTGACCAAACTCAACTTGACCGCCTTGCAGTCGAAGCTTGCCTCACTTGCCGATGACACCGAATCTCTTGGCAACCTTGGCGATCGCGCAATCGTTGCAAACCGTCTTCGCGCTAATGGTCTGGGGCAGCTCGCCCGCGACCTTGGCAGGCTTCACGTGAGCAAAGAAAACATCGCGATTGAACTCGAGCAGGCATGGTGGCAGTCGGCCATCGAGTATTTGCTCTCTCAAGAGAATTCGATTTTGTCGTTCACCGCCGAACAACTCGACTTCAACGAAAATGCATTCCGTGAGGCCGCTGCTAAGCAGATCTCGCTCGGAGCAACCGCACTGGCACATCAGCTTTCGGATCGCTGGAAGGCAACGCTGGCACAAAACTCCGGGGAAGCAACCGCACTCAAGGCTCAGCTAAAACGCGGCTACGCCAGTTATCACGACCTTGAAACCGCCGCACCAAAGATTTGGCCGGTGATTGCCCCTGTTTTGATGCTTTCGCCGTTCGAGGTGGCCACCCAATTGAGCCCGTCGGCCCAGTTTGATGTTGTTTTGGTTCTAGATGCAGCTGGAACATCGCTAGTCGAAAACCTGGGTGCCCTGAAGCGTTCAAACCAATTGATCGCATTTGGTGACGAAGCCATCGCTGCGCCAAACGGCTTTGAAATTGAGTGCCGCGCCTCGGCCCTTGGGCGACAGGTTCCTGTCACGTCAATCTTCAACGAGACCCGACGCATCTACGGCGCCGAGGTTTTGCGCCGCAGTTACCGAACCACCAGCGCCGCTCTAGGCGATTTGGTGAATCGCGAGTTCTACCAAAATCGAATCGAATTCGTGCCAGCCGCCAGCGAATACCTGGGCGAAAAGAATTTCATTCTAGATATTGTCGACACCGATAACCGCGCAAAGACCACCATTGAGGGTGCGACCGAGAGCATGGATGGCGAGGTTGCCCGAGCCGTTGAATTGGTTTTCAACCACGCCCTTTGGCACCCAAACCAATCGCTCTTGGTTGCCAGCGCATCGGTCGCTCACGCAGAGCGCATCCGTGTTGCAGTTGCAAACGGGTTGCACCAAAAGCCTCAGTTGGCCGAGTTCTTTGAGAGCCATGGGCGAGAGAAATTTGAGGTCGTGGCGATCTCTGAACTCACTCACCGCCTTGCTGATCGAGTGATCTTCTCGCTCGGTTATGGTCGAACCAGCCACGGCGCGGTGCTGTCTAACTTTGGGCAACTCTCTGAGGCTGATGGCCGCCGCAACCTTGCCAACCTGTTGGTCAGCGCTCGCAAGCAGATCACTGTGATTAGTTGCTTCACCGCCGATGAAATGCCGACCGACCGCCTCAACAACGGTGCGGCCTTGCTAAAAGATCTTTTGATGGCGGCAGATGCCGAGCCGGTTGCAATCGATGCCGAGCCAGATCCAATGCTGCTAGACCTAAGTCTTCGACTCAAGAAGCTTGGCGCAAGAGTAGACACCGGTTACTCAAGTGCGCTTCCTTTGATTGTCAGCTATGCCAAGCAGGTCGCTGTCATCGAGCCAGATTGGGCTATCCCGGGTGCGAACCGCACCGAGAAGTTCCGAATTCGACCAGGCCTTTTGCAAGCGCTCGGCTGGCAGTACATCCGTGTTTATAGTTTCGAGCTTTTTGCAGACCCACAGGCATTGGCGGTGCGAATTGCCGAGAGCCTTGGCATGCAGGTTTCGAAGCGACCGCTGCCTTTATTTGATGCAGCCGATCGGGCTTTTGAAGACACGGATGCCGCTTGGGGCGACCGCTCAGACTCGAACGATCAGAGGCTGAAGCAAGACAAGCCGCCGCACTGGGGCTAGTTAGTCGCTCTTTTTGCTTGACTTAGAGCCGTGGTCGTTGGCATAAAAGCCGGTGCCCTTGAAGGTCACGCCGAGATTGCCAAATACCTTGCGCAGCTCGCCCTTGCAGTTAGGGCAAACCTTCAACGCTTCGTCGGTAAACGACTGCTGAACGTCGAATTTGTGCTCGCAGTTTTTGCAAGCGTATGAATAGGTAGGCACAGTTTTATTTTAACGCCTGGGTGAAGTGCGCTATTCCCCGCGGCGTGATCACGGCATCGACGGGATGATCGTGGTCTTCGGTCGGAATCGCCTCGAGCAGCTCATCATCGAAGATCACGGCGATTACCGGTGGCTTTGGATCAAAGTTTGCCAGCGCGCGATCGTAGTAACCCTTGCCCTTGCCCAGCCTCTGGCCCCTTTGGTCAACGGCAAGTGCTGGGATGAAAGCTAAATCGATGGCCTCGGGTTCGACGGTTGTGCCAACTGGCTCGGCAAATCCGAAAATGCCTTCGGCGGTTTCGCCTTCGAAAATTACCCAGTGCAAGGTTCCGTCATGGTTCGAGACCGGCAACAGAACTTCGATCTCGTTCTCGATGGCCCAATCGATAAACAGCTCGGTGTCTGGTTCGTCGCCGTAAGGTAAATAGCAGGCAACGCGTTTTGCGGCTTTAGCAACGCAAAGTTCGGCAAGGTGCACGCAAAGTTCGCCAGCGATTTCGGGGTCGTAGGGCATGGCTGCGCGTCGCAACTTGAGGTCACGACGAAGGTCGTTTTTCGCTTTGGCGATTTCGATTGCATCCATGCGACTAATCTTGCCATCGTGGCTATGTCTTTTGTTCTCGCTCACGGCGATGTTCGCTTGCGAATCGTTCGCATGCGCGACGCCAAGCAACTCGAACGCCTGATTCTTGGCAACCGAGAATGGCTGAGGCCTTGGGAGGCAACAAATCCGGTTGGCCCAAATTCGTTCGACATTCGTGGCATGGTGCGCGGCTTGATTCGAAACATGGATGACCGCCAGGGGCTGCCGTTTGTGATTGAGTGCGATGGAGAAATCGTCGGTCAGCTCAACGTTGCCAACATTGTTCATGGCTCGGTCAGCTCGGCAATGGTCGGCTACTGGGTCGCCCCAGAAATCGCCGGCAGGGGAGTAACACCAACCGCAGTGGCCCTAGTGACCGACTATTTGTTCAACATCGTTGGACTTCATCGCGTGCAGATCGACATTCGACCCGAAAACCTAGCCTCGCTTCGTGTGGTTGAGAAGCTCGGTTACAGATACGAAGGTCTTAAGCAGCGCTACATTCACATCAACGGCGCTTGGCGTGACCACTACTCTTTTGCACTCACGCACGATGAAGTTGTCGGCGGGGTATTGAATCGCTGGGTTCAAAACCAAGTTCCAGAGGTCAAATATCCTTTTTTGACACGCCAGATTAAACACACCGAATTAAATGACGGCAGTCTCGGCAGCTAACTCATATCTTTGATGTATGAACATCAACGGATCCGGCGGACTAATGCTTTTGGTCGTCGCCGGCCTTTGGCTCTGGGTGTTCATTCCATCGTGGCTAAAGCGCAGCGAAGCAAAAGAATCTAAGCGCGAATTTGTTGGGCGAATCAAGCGCGAGGTTAAAGCTGCAAGGCGCAAACCACGCAAAAAGTCGGTTGCAAAACAGCCGACACTCTCGATGAAAAATTACTATTTGTCGTTGCAAGACGAAGTCTCGACGCAGAGCCCATCGAATTCTCGCGAATGGGAACCACACCGTGTTCCCGCTCAAATTGTTCGCGAGGGCGAACTTGAGCAACCAGAAATCGCGGATGTGATCGCTATCGAAGCGCGCCAGCCGGTCGTGAAACTTACCTCGGCTGACCTCGATGAGATCATGCGTCGCCGCCGTTCGGTTGGCTAAGCCAGGTAATTTCTAAACCGTGCACTGCCGTGCCGGTGAGAAATTGGCTAAACTTGAAACAGACTTCCCCAAACAACGATTTTCAGGAGATTACTATGGGCATTTTCGAGACCGCTAAGAAGCTTTTTAGCAAGAACGCAAAGAACATCGCCAAGGATGCAGGCAAGCTTGCAGCCGAGGTTGTAGACGAGGCGGCGAAGGCTGCTGCAGACATCGAGAAGAAGGTCGACGCAACCGTCAAGACCGTCGAGAAGAAGGTCGCAACCGCTAGCAAGACTGCTGAGAAGAAGGTTGCTTCAACCGCCAAGGTTGTAGAGAAGAAGGCTACCGCCGCTGTAAAGGCTGCTGGCAAGACTGCTACCACCGCAACCAAAACTGCAGGCACCGCAGTTAAGAAGGCTGCTAACACCGCGGCTAAGACCACTGCAAAGGCTGCAGCCGCAAAGCCAGCCGCTGCTAAGAAGCCAGCTGCTAAGCCTGCTGCAAAGGCAACCGCTGCGAAGAAGCCAGCTGCTAAGCCAGCTGCAAAGGCAACTGCTGCTAAGGCAACTGCTGCTAAGAAGCCGGCCGCTAAGGCAACCACCGCAGCAAAGAAGCCTGCTGCAAAGCCAGCCGCTAAGCCGGCCGCTGCTAAGAAGCCTGCTGCTAAGCCTGCTGCTAAGAAGCCGGCCGCTAAGCCAGCTGCAAAGGCTGCTCCTAAGGCGTAATAAGTTTCAGAAAAGGATCCCTCATCGGCAATCGGTGGGGGATTTTTTTTATTAGGCTCGAAGGGTTCGAAGGAGAACCCAGTTGGCAACAAAATCAAAGTGCGAGGGCCTAGGCCCGGCGTTCAACCGTCTATGGTCGGCCAGCCTGGCATCGAACGTTTCTGACGGTCTTTTCAAAACAGCAGTTCCGCTATTAGCTGCTTCGCTCACCCACGACCCCTTCATCATTTCGCTGCTCGCAGCCATGGTTATGCTGCCCTGGCTGCTGTTCGCAATTCCAATTGGCGGTTTGGTTGATCGCGTCGACCGTCGTCTGGCGCTGGCAACCGCAAACGCGGCCAGGTTCGTTCTAGCCGCCGCTCTCGCGCTTGCCGTTGGCACCGACACCGTCAACATCCCGGTGCTTTATCTGATCGCTTTTTTGATGGGTATCGCCGAGGTCGCCTATGACACGACCGCTCAATCGTTGATACCGCAGATGCTGAAACCGGAACACCTGGAGCGAGGTAACTCGAGGCTTGAGATTGGTGCCGTTACCACCGGTGAATTCATCGGTGCCCCTTTGAGCGGCGTTCTCTACGCCTCAGCAATTGCTCTGCCTTTCATCTGGGGTTCGCTCGGAATCGGTGTGGCAACGGTTCTGCTGTTTATGATTCCGGGGCGCTTCACCAAAGACATAAATGCGGCCAGCTCGGCAACCGAAACCGTGGCCGAACCGAAACTCGGCTATTGGGCCGACATTCGGTTCGGCATCAAGTATCTCTACGACGACAAAACGTTGCTGAAGCTTGTGCTGTTCACCTCGTTTGTCGGTTTTTGGTTTGCGGCCACCGGGTCAACCTACGTGTTGTTCCTTTTGAATGTCATCAAAGTTGACCCAACCTACTTTGGTTTGATGCTTTCGATCCCAGCCATCGGTTCGATCATTGGTTCAATTTTGGTTGCCAGGGTCTCCGAAAGATTTGGCCGTGTGAACGTGATGGCCATTGCTATTTTTGCCAGCGGTGCGCTGACCTTTTCGACTGGGTTTGTCTCAGACATCATCGGTCTTGCAGTTGTTTCGATTTTGAACGCCATCACGATCACATTCTGGAACGTTCTGCTTATGTCGACCTATCACCAGATAATTCCAAATCACCTGTTTGGGCGCATTCACGGAACCAGGCGAACCCTCGTTTGGGGAATGATGCCGATTGGGTCGGCCGTTGGTGGTTTGCTCGCTTTGATTGACCTGCGGGCGCCATTCCTTATCGCAGGAGGAATATGCGCAGTCGCTGCGCTTATCGGGATTCCATTCGTGCGAAGCCTGGGCAAGTTGTTGCCCGCCAAGACCGAGTAGCGTTTTAGTCTTTGCCGACCACCCAGGCGCTTGCCTGATCGAGGGTCGGGTGCTCAAATTTGAAGCCGGTTGAAAGCAACTTGGTCGGAACCATGTTTTGGCTGCAAAGCAAAAGCTCAACAGCCGCTTCACCGATCAGCATCTTCATTGCGAAGGCCGGAACATCAAAAAACGCTGGGCGATTGAGGTGCTTGGCCAAGCTCTTCACAATGTCTTTGCAAGTTGCTGGCTCGGGTGCGGTCAGGTTGAAAGCTCCCTGAGCCGAAGGCGTGTTGATTAGGTGGATGATTGCCGCTGCCTCATCTTTTACGCTGATCCAGGCCCACCACTGCTTGCCGCTTCCGAGTGCACCGCCGACGCCAAGTTTGATCAGGGGCAGCAGTCGACCAAGTGCGCCAAGTTTGCGTGACATAACCATGGTTGTGCGGGCCAAAATAACTCGAACATCAGCCGGTGCCTTGAGAGCCTCTTGCTCCCAGGCGAAGGCTAGATCGCTTAAGAAACCGGTTCCCTTGCCGCTGTCTTCAGTCAAAAGTTCATCGCCGCGGTCTCCATAGAGTCCCGATGCCGAACCGCTTACCAAAACCTTCGGGCGCTTGGTAGCCGAAGCCATTGCATTGACCAGGGTTCGAGTCGAGTCGAGGCGTGAATTCACGATTTCTTGCTTGTAGGCCTTGGTCCAAGGAATCTTGCCAGTGGTTGCACCGGCCATGTTGACCACTGCATCGATGGTCTCAATCACGCCTGGGGTGATGAAACCCTCGGTTGGATTCCAAAAAACCTCATCTGCCGAAACCGCCTCGCGACGCACCAATCGAATCGGTTCGTGACCAGAGGCCTTTAACTGCCTGGCAACTTCGGTTCCGACCAGTCCGCTGGCTCCCGAAATGAGTACCCTCATGGTGTTCCAATCTCTCGTGATTTGAGTGTCGCCCTAGGGTTAACCAAAATCGTCTGGATTTGGTCCCACTCGTTCGCCGCCATCAAATTTTTCAAACTGTGCCATGTCTTCGGCGTCGAGCTTGAAGTCGAAGACGTCGATGTTTTCATCTAGACGATCGTGGTTCGAGGTCTTTGGAATCACTAGATTGCCCAGTTCAATGTGCCAACGCACCACAACCTGGGTAGGGGTCTTGCCGTGCTTTTTGGCAATCTGAAGCACCTCGGCCGAATCGTTGTATCGACCGCGTGCCAGCGGTGACCAAGCCTCGGTGGCAATGCCGTGCGATGCATTGAAGGCACGGATGTCTTTCTGCTGCCATCCCGGGTGAAGTTCAATCTGGTTGATTGCCGGCACTGGTCCGCCCGAAGCCATCAGCTTTTCGAGGTGGTGCGGGTTGAAGTTCGAGACGCCAATGCCGCGAATCTTCCCGCCCTCCATCGCCTTCTGAAAAGCCGACCAGGTCTCGACGAACTTGTCTTGCTTTGGGCATGGCCAGTGAACCAACAGCAGGTCGACATAGTCGATGTCGAGACGGGTCAGGCTTTCGTCGATTGCCTCGAGGGCACTGTCATAACCCTGGCGGTCGTTCCAAATCTTGGTGGTGACAAACAGGTCTTCGCGAGCAACGCCAGAGGTGCGGATGCCCTCGCCGACCTCGGCCTCGTTGCCATAGAGTGCTGCGGTGTCGACGCGGCGGTAGCCCTTGACAATAGCTGCGCGAATTAGATCAACGGCTTCGGTCTGGCCTACCTTGTAGACGCCGAGGCCCAACTGCGGCATTTGCTGGCCGGTGTTGAGTTTGATCAGTGGCATTTGTTCTGGCAAAAAAGTCATGATTAGCTCCAAGGTCCGAATACTGGGTTCCACTCGGTGATAACTCGTTCTTCGAGGTAGCCACCGATGTCGAATGGGTCAAGGTCGAGCAGCTCGGCGAGTTGTTCGAGTGAATCTGCGCGCCAAATGAGCAGCGCACCTGGGTTGTTTACCAAAGGTCCACTGGCCAACAGGTTGCCTGCAGCAAGGTGCTCGCCAAGCCATTCGCGGTGCATTGGACGCACCTCGGCTAGGCCTTCATCGTCGGTGTTGTAGTGATAGTTCACTGCAAAGATCGCCACTATTTATCTGCTTTCGTTTTGCCAAATACTGGGGTGATGCTCACGGTTATCAACGCAACAATCACCGCCGCGATTCCAAAGACCATCGAAACTGACATAGCAGCGGTTGGGGCAACCACATCGATGGCGATTCCGGCCATTGCGGCACCGGCCGAGTAGCCCATCAACTGGCCGGTGTTAATCCAGCCGTAGGCCTCAGCTGTGTCGTTCATCTTGATGTTGTTTGCGATTGTCGCTGCCAACACTGCGAATGCAGGCGCAACACCAAGGCCCGCAATAAAGAATGTGATTGCCATCCAGAGTGGGTCGCTTGGGTTGACCAAATACAGCAGGTAGCCCGCGGCAATGATCGACAGGAACTTGGTCAATGCCCACTTGGTCTTGGCACGGTTTCCGAGAAGCAAGCCGCCCAGAATTGAACCAACCGAAAGGGCAGCTAGAACCAGGCCGGCAACAGCCTTGTCGGCCACAGCGACCGCGCCGACCTCAACTCCGCTGAAGCTGCCAACCATCAAGAAACCAATGATCACGTTGGTGAGCACGAGCCTGCTCTTTAAAACCTTGCCCATTTTGCCGGTGCTCTTTGGAATCTTGAGCGAACCAACCTCGGGGTTAGAAGCGAACCAGAGCGCGCCAAGAATTTGCACCACACCCATGGCCACTACAACCGGCCCAGTGCCCCAGGTGGCAGCGCCAAAAGCGGCCAAAACCGGGCCCACCACCCAGATGAGTTCTTGCGCGGTGGCGTCTAGCGAATAGACCGCGTTGAGCAATTTCTTGTCGACCAAAATTGGGTAAAGCGTGCGCACCGCAGATTGAATCGGGGGTGAAGTCAGGCCAACAATCAGAGCAAGAAAAACCACCAGTGCTGGTGGCATGTAGAAGATGCCGATGAGTGCGATCGCAATCGCACCGATGATCGCACTCGTCAGGATTACTCGACGAACCCCGAGTGGCCCGAGCAGGCGACCCAGAAGCGGACCCGAAATTGCAGCGCCGATGGTTTCAGCACCGAGCGCAATTCCCGCAATGGCATACGAGTCGTGCATTTCCTCGATGTGCATCACAAAGCCGAGGGTCATCATTCCAAAAGGAAAACGGGCGAGCAGCTGCGACGAAATGACCCGAACGAAGCCGGGGGTTTGCGCCAGTGCAGAATAATCGCCCATAGTACTTCCAGCCTAGATCCAGCTAGGCAGCCACATGTGCACTTGCCAGTACCAGAACGGCACCCAGGTGCCTATCCAAATCGGCAAGAAGAACAGGGTCGCGCCGAAGACCAGCAACAGATAACCGAGCGTGATGGCTTTGGCTTGACGTTTGTTCGTGCTCAAATCTCGGTAGATCTTCAAAACGTAGGCGAGCGCAAGAATCATCCAAGGTAAGAATGCGATCGAGTAGAACTGAAAAACCGTGCGGCTGGTGAAGGCCAACCATGGCAAATAACCGCCGGCGATGCCAAGCAAAATGAGGCCAGCAACTCGGTCGCGTTGTCTGACGAACCAGATCAACAAGAACAGCAGGGCTGCGGTTGCGGGTAGCCAAATGAATGGATTGCCAAGGGCGGTAATCGCGCTCGAACAACCAGATGACGAGGCGCAGCCATCCTGGCCCTCTGAAAGACCTTCATAGAAAAAGCTGGTCGGGCGAGTAGCCAAGAGCCAGGTCAATGGGTTCGATTGGTATGAGTGTGGCGTGTGCAGGTTGACGTGAAAGCCATAAGCCTCTTGGTGATAGTGCCAGAGCGACTGCAGGTTGGTTGGAACTAGGGCCCAGATGCCGGTTGCCGGGTTCGATTCGGCCCACTTGGCGTCGTAGCCGGTGCCGCCGATAAGCCAGCCCGACCAGGTGGCGACGTAGGTCGCGATTGCAACTGGCACCATCAGCACGAATGCCACCAGACCGCTATCGATAAACCCTGCAAATGCCCAGTTCTCTTGACCGGCACGTCGACGAGCGAGTGTCTCGCTAATGACTACATAGAGGCCGAAGGCTGCCAAGAAGTAAAGCCCCGACCACTTCACTGCGGAGGCCGCGCCAAGGGTTGCACCGGCGGCAATCAGCCACGGCCTTGCCCACACCACTCTCGCGATGTCACGGTTTTGTTGGTCGCGAAGCAAGAAATAGAAGGCCAAAAGAGCAAAGAAAGCCAGGATGTTGTCGAGCAGCGCAGTTCGTGAGAGCACGATGGCGTGCCCATCGATCGCAAGCAAGAAACCAGCGATGAGTGCGTAAGCCGGCGACTTCAAAAGCATTCGGGCTACAACGATGACAAGACCAACCGAGGCTATGCCAAGCAGAGCCGTTGAGATTCGCCAAGAGAATGAGTTTTCTGCACCAAAGGCCCACATGCCCAAGCCGATGATCCATTTGCCCAGGGGCGGGTGAACCACAAAGGCCGGGTCGGTCAGATAACCCCAAACGTTTCCGCCCTCGAAATTTGCGTTGTAGTCGGCGGGCCAATTCTTTTCTGAACCGGTATTCCAAAGGGTCCATGCATCTTTTACGTAATAGGTCTCGTCGAAAACCAGTTTGGCTGGGTAGCCAAGGTTCCAGAGGCGCAAGAATGCTGCCAACGCGATAACGGCCCAGGGCGCATACCGGTCAAAGATTTGACGCGCTTTTAGGCTGCCGTTCAGGCGTTCGAGCAATGCAATCACGCCCTAATGCTAGACAATAGAACGTGCTCATTCTTGCTGCGACCCCAATTGGCAACCTTTCGGATGCCTCGCCTCGTCTGCTCGAGCACCTGCAAAACTCGAAGTTCATCTGCGCCGAAGACACCAGAAGCCTGTTAAAGCTGGCAAATTCGCTCGGCATCAAACTGAATGCTCGACTATTTAGCCTTCACGAACACAACGAAGACGAGCGCTTGGGGCAGATTCTTGAAATCGCCCAGGATGAAGCCGTGCTCGTGGTCAGCGATGCGGGCATGCCCACTGTTAGCGACCCCGGATTCATGTTGGTTCGTGCCGCGGTTGCAGCTGGCATCGAAGTGACGATCGTGCCGGGACCTTCGGCGGTTTTGTCGGCGCTCGCCGTATCGGGTTTGCCAACCGACCGATTCACCTTTGAAGGCTTCTTGCCTCGCAAGTCGGGCGACCGCCGCAAGGCATTTGAATCACTGGCTCGCGAACCTCGCACAATGGTCTTTTTTGATTCACCCCACCGAATTCTAGAATCGCTTCAAGATGCTGCCGCAGTGCTTGGTGGTGATCGCCGAGCCACGGTTTCGCGCGAACTCACCAAGAAATTCGAGCACACCGAGCGTGGTTCGCTCGATCAGCTCATTGAGTGGGCAAAGTCAGAACCCCGCGGCGAAATGGTGATGGTTTTGGCCGGCGCCGAGGCCGTCGAAGTGAAAACCGAGAACCTGGTCGACCAGGTGTTGGCGCTTACCGATGAAGGCACTGGGCTCAAGGCAGCGGTGGCCGAGATTGCATCGGCATCTGGCGCTAGCAAGAGCGAGCTTTATCAGTTGGTTCTAGAGCACCGCAAAGGCCACAAGGCCTAGCCTTCGGTTAAGATAGAGACCATGCCAAACCAAGCCAGCAAGTCGTTTTACGTCACGACTCCAATCTTCTATGTGAACGATGCGCCACACATTGGCCACGCCTACACCGAGGTTGCCTCTGACGTGCTTGCTCGTTGGCATCGCCAGCGCGGTGAAAACTCGTTTCTGCTAACCGGCACCGACGAGCACGGCGAAAAGATTCTGCGCACCGCCGCCACCAACAACACCACGCCGCAGGCCTGGGCCGACAAGTTGGTTACCGAGGCCTGGTTGCCGCTTCTTGAGACCATCGACATCAAGAACCAAGACTTCATTCGAACCACCGAACCGCGTCACGAAAAGAACGTTCAAAAGTTCCTTCAGCACCTTTATGACACCGGGTTTATCTATCGTGGCGAGTTCGAGGGTAACTACTGCGTGGGTTGCGAAGAGTACAAGACCGAAGCCGACCTAATGCCCGGCGAAGGCGCCTTTGCTGGTGAATCGGTTTGCGCGATTCACTCAAAGCCGGTTGAGCGTTTGGCCGAGACCAACTACTTCTTCAAGCTCAGCGAGTTCGAAGACAAGCTTCTAGCGTTCTATGAAGCGAACCCAAAGTTCATTCAGCCTGAGTCGGCCCGCAACGAGGTCGTTTCTTTCGTTCGTCGTGGTCTAACCGACCTCTCGATTTCACGTTCGAAAGAAAAGTTCGACTGGGGTATCGACATTCCCTGGGATGACAGCCACATCACCTACGTTTGGTTCGATGCTCTGCTGAACTACATCACCGCTATCGGCTATGGCGAAGACACCGCCGAGGCCAAGGCGCAGTTCGAGTCGCTCTGGCCTGCATCGGTGCAGATTGTCGGAAAAGACATTCTTCGTTTTCACGCGGTAATTTGGCCGGCCATGCTGATGGCCGCTGGTCTTGCACCGGCAACCCAGGTGTTTGGTCACGGTTGGTTGCTGGTTGGCGGCGAGAAGATGTCAAAGTCAAAGCTCACCGGTATTGCTCCAAGCCAGATCACCGACACCTTCGGTTCAGATGCCTTCCGCTACTACTTCATGAAGGCAATCGCCTTTGGCCAAGACGGTTCGTTCTCTTGGGAAGACCTTTCGGCTCGCTATCAGGCCGAGCTAGCCAACGGTTTTGGCAACTTGGCCTCGCGCTCGATCGCAATGATTCACAAATACTTTGATGGTGTGCTGCCTGCCGCAGGCGACTTCAGCGAAGATGACCTCAAGGTTCAGCAGGTTGCCGCAGATGCGGTAGCCGCGGCTAACGCAGCGATCGATGAGATTGCCATCCAAGATGCAATCAACGCCATCTGGACTCTGGTCGACGAGTTGAACAACTACATCACCGTTCAGGCGCCTTGGGTTTTGGCAAAAGACGAAGCAAACACCGAGCGTCTCGGCACGGTTTTGAACACCACCGCCGAAGGCCTTCGAGCTCTCGCAGTTCTGCTGAACCCAATCACACCAAAGGCAACGGCCAAGCTTTGGTCGGCTCTGGTTGGCGACGGCGAGCTTGATGCCCAGGTGCTCGACAACGCAGGCGTTTGGGGTCAACTAAAGGCGGGTTCAAAGATCAGCCAACTCGAGCCACTGTTCCCTCGCATCGAAACCGACGAAGCGAAATAGTTTTGACCGAACAGGCTTTCACTCGCAGCAGTTCGACCGGTGAGTCGTCTTCTGCATCAAAGTCAAAGCCGGGCAAAACCCCAAGTTTTCCTTCGGCTCCCGAGCCCCTTGATGTCGCGGTTTATGACAATCACTGTCACCTAGAGTTCGTTTTTGACGACGAGCTTGGTGCAATGCCTTGGCAAGAGAACCTCGACCTCGCCGAGAGCGTTGGCATCAAGGGCGTTTTGCAAGTTGGCGTGACTCTCGAAAGTTCTAAGTGGTGTGCCGAGCTGGCAACCAAAGACCAGCGAGTTTTAGCTGCCGTTGCGCTGCACCCAAACGAAGCGCCACTTTATGAATCAAAGGCTGCCTTGGATGCCGCAATCGCGCAGATTGCCGAACTGGCGAAGCAGCCTAGGGTGCGAGCAATCGGCGAGACCGGGCTCGACTTTTTTAGGACCGAGGGTGACGACAGCATCGCTCTTCAGCGCCACAGTTTCGAAGAACACATTCGAATTGCAAAAGAAAACCACATTGCGTTGATGATTCACGACCGTGACGCTCACGATGATGTTGTCGAAACTTTGCTTCGAGTTGGCGCACCCGAAAAGGTCGTGTTTCACTGCTACTCGGGCGAGACCGACCTGGCCCAAATTTGCAACGACAACGGCTGGTACATGTCGTTTGCCGGCAACATCACCATCAAGCGAAACCAGCACCTTCGCGATTCGCTTGCGATGGCGCGCAAAGACCTGATCTTGATCGAAACCGATGCGCCCTTCTTGGCTCCAGAGCCATTCCGCGGTCGCCCAAATGCGCCATACCTGGTGCCAATCACCGCTCGATTCATGGCCGAGGTTCGTGGCGAAGATTTGAACGAACTTTGCACGCAACTGGCGGCGAACACCGAAGCGGTTTATGGCTCATGGAGCGAAGGTTTCTGATGGCTCACGACGTAAGCCTGCTCGGTGCCGTCGACGTTCGCGCTCTGGCGAGCAGACTCGATGTAACTCCGACTAAAAAACTCGGCCAGAACTTTGTAACCGACCCAAACACCATTCGTCGAATTGTTGCCGCGGCAAAACTCGATGGCACAGAGACCGTGGTTGAGATTGGTCCGGGTCTCGGTTCGCTAACCCTGGGGCTTCTAGAGGTTGCCAACAAGGTTATCGCTGTCGAGATCGATCCAAAGATGGCTGCCGAACTTGAGAGCACCATTGAAACTCGCGCGCCTGGCACCGACTTCAAGTTGGTTCGAAACGACGCGCTGAAGGTTACCGAATTGCCGGCTGAACCGAGCGCATTGGTTGCCAACCTGCCATACAACATCTCGGTTCCGGTCTTGCTGCACTTTTTAGAGCAGTTCTCGAGTATTCAAAAAGGTCTAGTGCTCGTGCAGGCCGAGGTAGCTCATCGCCTGGCGGCAACACCGGGCTCAAAAATCTATGGCATTCCAAGCGTCAAGTTGGCTTGGTATGCCGATTCGTATTTGGCCGGCAATGTGGGCCGAAACATTTTTTGGCCGGTGCCTAACGTTGACTCGGCCCTGGTCTTTTTTGCCAAGCGCGAAGTTGCCTTGGGTGACGAAGAACTGCGTCTTGCTACCTTTGCCGCTGCCGATGCCGCCTTCGGTCAGCGCCGCAAGACTTTGCGCCAGGCGTTAGCCGATTGGGCCGGTTCGCCAGCCGAGGCCGAGCGCATTTTGATTGCCGCAGGCATTAGCCCGCAGGCCAGAGGCGAAGAGCTCGACGTTCACCAGTTCGTTGCCATCGCAAAGGCCAAGAATGCTTGATCAAGCGACCGCCTCAGCGCCCGGCAAAATCAATCTGTTTTTTGCAGTCGGCCCACTTTTGCCAGATGGCTTTCACTCGGTGGCCAGCGTCTATCAGGCGCTAGATCTTCGCGAGGCAGTGTCGGTTGCGCCGTCTTCTAAATGGAACGTTTCGGTTTCTGGTGCCCTGTCTGAAGAGCAAATCGCCTCGGTGCCAACCGGCGAAGACAACCTCGTCGTTCGTGCCGTAAAGCTGGTTGCCAAACTGGCCGGATTGCCAGAGGCAGCAGCCGTTTCTGAGCTTGCGATCTACAAGAACGTGCCGGTTGCCGGCGGTATGGGTGGCGGCTCGGCCGACGCGGCCGCGGCAATGGTCGCGGCAAACGAACTCTGGGCAAGCGGGCTATCGATGGCGCAGATGACCGAAGCCGCCGTTGAGCTCGGCGCCGATGTTCCCTTTTCCCTAATGGGCGAGACCGCGATTGGCCTTGGTCGAGGTGAAAAGCTCACCTTGGTTGACCAGGTCGCACCGTTGCACTGGGTTTTGGTGGTTGCAGATCGAGGTCTAAGCACACCTGCTGTCTACAAGCGCTTGGATGAGTTGCGTGCCGCCCGCGGAGAAGATCCGACGAAGGTCAATGAAGCTGCCGTTCCCGCCGAATTCATTTCGGCAATTCAATCTGGCGATGTCTCGCGGGTGGCCAAGGCAATCAAGAACGACTTACAAGAGGCAGCCCTCGATTTGATGCCCGAACTTGCCGACACCATCGCGGCCGGAATTGCCGCTGGCGCTCTGGCTGGCATGGTTTCGGGTTCTGGACCAACCGTTGCACTGCTCGCCGAAGACGAAGAGTCGGCCGAGCGCATTGCAAACATCCTGGCTTTTCAGGGTCTAGAAGCAATTGCGGCAACTGGGCCAGCAGCCGGCGCAACGTTGGCGGCAAACTAATGGCTCACCTGCTCGGCGCTGAATCGGTCACGCTCGAATTTCCGACCAAAAAGGTCTTCGACGAGATTACCGTAGGCGTAAACGAGGGTGACCGAATCGGAATCGTCGGCCGCAACGGTGATGGCAAGTCGACGCTGCTAAAGCTGCTTGCCAAGCGCATGCAGCCAGATGGTGGGCGAATCACTCACCGCAACAACATGACCTTTGGGCTGCTCGACCAAGCCGACGTGATTGACCCGGGGCAAACCATCGGGCAGGCCGTAGTTGGCGACATGCCAGAACACGAATGGGCCGGCAACGCCAAGGTGCGCGACGTGATTGGCGGCTTGCTAAACGACCTCGACTGGCAGCAGCAGGTTGGGGCGCTTTCGGGCGGTCAACGTCGTCGAGTTGCCCTTGCCAAATTGTTGGTGCAAGACCTCGACATTGTGATGCTCGATGAGCCAACCAACCACCTCGACATTGAGGGCGTTGCCTGGCTTGCGAATCACCTCAAGACTCGATGGGCAGCAACCGGCGGTGGCCTAATTGTGGTTACCCACGACCGCTGGTTTCTAGACGAAGTGTGCAACCTCACCTGGGAAGTTCACGATGGCATCATTGAACCTTTCGAAGGCGGCTATGCGGCATACGTGTTGCAGCGCAATGAGCGCGATCGCAGTGCCGCGGCCAGCGAGGCTCGTCGCCAGAATCTGATGCGCAAAGAGCTCGCTTGGCTGCGCCGCGGTGCGCCGGCTCGAACCTCGAAACCTAAATTCCGCATGGATGCCGCGGCCGAGCTGATCGCTAATGAGCCCGAGCCGCGTGACCGCGTTGCTCTTTCGAAGTTGGCTACCGCCCGCCTTGGCAAAGATGTTTTGGATATCGAGAATCTGAACTATTCGATCGACGGTCGCGAGCTTTTGCACGATGTGACCTGGCGACTTGGCCCCGGCGATCGCGTTGGTCTAGTCGGAGTAAACGGCGCTGGCAAGACCACCCTGCTGCGCTTGATTCAGGGCAACATTGAGCCGACCGCCGGCAAAATCAAACGCGGCAAGACGGTCAACATCGCTACCCTGAGCCAAGAAGTTCGCGAGCTCGACGAGTTTGCCGATGAGCGCATTTTCAGCTTGATCGCTCGCGAGAAATCGTTCTTCGTGGTCGACAAAAAAGAAGTTGGTATCGGTCAGCTGGTCGAACAACTCGGCTTTACCCAGGCGCAGTTGCAAACTCCGATTCGCGACCTTTCGGGTGGCCAACGTCGCCGCCTTCAGTTCTTGCGCCTGCTCTTCGGCGAGCCAAACGTTTTGATTCTCGACGAGCCAACCAACGACCTCGACACCGACATCTTGGCTGCCATGGAAGACCTACTCGACGGCTGGCCGGGCACGCTGATTGTGGTCAGCCACGACCGCTACTTGCTCGAGCGCGTAACCGATCAGCAGTTTGCCCTTCTCGGCGACGGTTCGCTGCGCCACCTTCCCGGCGGCGTCGACCAATACCTAGAACTTCGCAAGCACAGTTTGAACGCCAAGGCCGGCCAGGCCGAATCGAGTCGTTATGCGGCCGGTTCAAGCGCAGGGCAGGGCCAGGCATCCGTGTCTAAATTGAGTGGTGCGGCTCTTCGCGATGCCGAAAAGAATCTTGCTCGCATCGAACGCGCTCTTGAAAAGCTCGCCTCGGATGAAGCCAAGCTGCACCAGCAGATGGCAGCGCACGACCAGAGCGATTATGCGGGTTTGGCAGAGTTTGTGAAGGCTCAAAGCGAGCTAAACGACAAACGCGACGACCTTGAACTCGAATGGCTTGAAATTTCGGAGCTTTTGGGAGCGAATTAGGTCGAAATATCTGGCAGACTTGGGGGTGCAGATAACGCCTCGGCGTTGGCTGTGGTCCCCTATGGTGTAATGGCAACACTTCGCTCTTTGGATGCGACGTTCTAGGTTCGAGTCCTGGTGGGGGAGCAACACAAATTAGGAGCGGAATGAGCGAAAAGCACCTAGCAGTCGTCGTTTTGGCTGCCGGCGAAGGCACTCGCATGAAGTCTGCCAAGCCAAAGGTCATGCACGAGATCGCTGGTTTGCCACTTCTCGGTCACGCACTAGCCACCGCAAGTTCTCTCGGTGCCGCACACGTCATCCCGGTCATTCGCTACAAAAAAGAACTGATTTCTGAGTACATCCGCGCTTTCTATCCGGGCGTTACCATTGCCGAGCAAGATGATGTTCCGGGCACCGGGCGAGCTGTGGAGTGCGCATTGGATTCGCTACCTGCAGATTTCAACGGTGCGGTAATCGTTACCAGCGGCGATGTTCCGCTGCTCGATGTTGCAACCCTTGAATCGCTTCTCGACGCACACCTGGCCGGTGGCTATTCCGCGACCATTTTGACCGCGATCGTCGAAGACCCTGCCGGCTATGGTCGCATCATTCGCAGCAACGACGGCAAGTTCATTGAAATCATCGAAGACCGCGACGCCGATTCCGAACAGCTTGAAATTCGCGAAGTCAACGCGGGCGTTTATGTGTTTGATGCCGTTCAACTTCGCAGCGCGCTTGCCAAGGTCGGTTCACACAACGCCCAGGGCGAAAAATACCTAACCGATGCCGCAGCCGAGCTGCTGCACCAAAAGCTTAAGGTTCAGGCGCTGGCCGTTAGCGACAACTGGCTTGTTGCCGGCATCAACGACCGCGTTCAACTTAGCGAGGTTGCCGCTGAACTAAATGCCCGCATCTGCGAGGCTTGGCAGGTGGCCGGCGTAACCATTCAAGACCCAGCTTCAACCTGGATCGACATCACGGTTGAACTCGGAACCGATGTCACGCTTTTGCCGGGAACCCACCTAAAGGGCATCACCTCAATCGGCGCTGGTTCAACGATTGGCCCAGAGGTTTTCATGGTCGATACCATCGTCGGCGAGAACGCATCCGTGGTTAAAGCCCACGCGACCGGTTCAAAAATTGGCGATGGCGCAACCGTTGGCCCGTTCGCATACTTGCGACCAGGAACCGACCTTGGTGCCGACGGCAAAATCGGCACCTTCGTTGAAACCAAGAACGCCAAGATCGGCGCTGGCAGCAAGGTGCCACACCTGAGCTATGTTGGCGATGCGACCATCGGTGAAGGCTCGAACATCGGCGCCGGAACAATCTTTGCTAACTATGACGGCGTCAAGAAGCACGCCAGCGTGATTGGTTCGCACGTTCGCACCGGCTCACACAACGTTTTTGTTGCACCAATTACCATTGGAGATGGCGCCTACACCGCCGCCGGAACAGTGGTTCGAAAAGATGTCGAAGCCGGTGATCTTGCGATGAATGTTGCACCTCAGCGCAACCTCGCCGACTGGGTAATTGCAAAACGACCTGGCAGTGCTGCTGCCGACGCGGCCCAAAAAGCCAAGAACTAACTAACTACAAAATAGAGCTGGAGCCAACCATGGAAATCACAACCAACAACAGCAAGCGTCTGGTTATTGTGAGTGGTCGCGCCCACCAGGCTCTTGCCGAAGAGGTTGCCTCGCTACTCGGCACCAAGCTGCTGCCAACCACCGCATACGACTTTGCCAACGGCGAGACCTTCGTTCGATACGAAGAGTCAGTGCGAGGTGTCGACGCGTTTGTGATTCAGTCACACGCCTCGGGTATCAACAACTGGGTTATGGAGCAGTTGCTCATGGTTGACGCCATGAAGCGCGCCAGCGCAAAGCGCATCACCGTGGTTGCACCGTTCTTTCCTTACGCTCGTCAAGACAAGAAGCACAAGGGGCGCGAGCCAATCTCGGCTCGATTGATGACCGATCTTTTCAAGGTTGCCGGTGCTAACCGCTTGATGTCGGTTGACTTGCACACCCCGCAGATTCAGGGATTCTTTGATGGTCCGGTTGACCACCTTTGGGCGCTGCCGATGCTTGCCGACCACGTTGCCGAAAAGTTCAAGGGTGAAGACCTAACCGTTGTTTCGCCAGACTCTGGTCGCGTGCGCGTTGCCGACATTTGGGCCGAGCGCCTAGGTGCACCGCTGGCAATCATTCACAAGCGTCGCGACCCAGACCGTCCAAACCAGGTCGAGGCCCACGAGCTCGTTGGTGACGTGAAGGGTCGCACCTGTCTTCTAGTCGACGACATGATCGACACCGCTGGCACCATCGTGGCCGCAGCCAAGGCTCTAAAGGCCAACGGCGCAGCACGCGTAATCGTTGCCGCAACCCACGCTGTGTTCTCTGAGCCAGCCGTCGAGCGCCTTTCGAGTGGTGTCGTAGACGAGGTCATCGTGACCAACACTCTTCCGATCACTCCAGAAAAGCAGTTCGACAACCTAACCGTTCTGTCGATTGCTCCGCTGATCGCTGCGGCAATCCAGGCTGTCTTTGGCGATGACTCGGTGAACAAGTTGTTCCCAGGGCACGCATAGTCTCAAGCTTCAAAGTCTGATCGGGTTGTCACATGGGTGGCAGCCCGATAGACTTTAACCAGACAACGGCGAGGGCTCCATACGGAGCCGTTATCGACGGGGCATTTAGCCGGTTCACCGGCCACTTATCCTCGCGTTCAGCGCTTGAGTTGATTACAAAAATCAGTTTTAGAGGCATTTTTTTTGCGTCAAAAAACTTCAAACTCGAATGGAAATTCAAATGAACACTGCAGCAAAGCTAGTCGGAGAAGTCCGCGAATCTTTCGGTAAGGGTGCAGCTCGCAAGTTCCGCGCAGCCGGCCGCACTCCAGCGGTTATCTACGGTCACGGTTCAGAGCCTCGCCACGTAACCCTTCCAGCACACGAGGTGAAGCTAATCCTTCGCCACAAGAACGCTGTTATCGACCTAACCATCAACGGCAAGGAAGAGTCAGTTCTAGTAAAGAGCGCTTCTAAGGACCCAATCACCCAGATCATCGAGCACATCGACCTAGTCGAGCTTGTAAAGGGCGAGCGCGTTCACGTTGAGGTTCCAGTTCACGTAGTTGGCGAGTCGCTTTCAGGCACCGTCATCGACCTAGAGCACAAGACCGTCAAGCTAGAGGTTGCTGCAACCAGCATCCCTGACTTCGTTGAGGCAGTGTTCGACAAGCAGGGCGCTGGCTTCCACGTTCTTGCTAAGGACCTAGTTATCCCTGCAGGCGCAAAGCTAGAGCTAGCTGACGACGAGCTAATCGCTTCTGTCGTTGCAACTGCAGCGGGTCACGCAGCAGAGCTTGCTGCTCCAGCAGCAGAGTAGTCAACTGTCTAACTCGACATTTCTAGTAGTCGGGCTCGGTAACCCCGGGCCCGACTATTCTGCTAATCGGCACAATGTCGGCCAAATGGCGCTGTCGGTTTTAGCCGACCGATTGAGCGCAACCTTCAAAAGCCATAAGTCGAACGCGGCCGTTGCCGAGGCTCGGCTGGGCTACGGGGGAGCAAAACTTATTCTCGCCAAACCGGGTTCATACATGAACACCAGCGGTGGCCCGGTTTCTTCGCTGATGAAGTTCTATGACATCGCAATCGAAAATGTGATTGTGCTGCATGACGAGCTAGACATTCCAGCCGAAACCATTCGCCTCAAGCACGGTGGCGGTCACGGCGGTCACAACGGCTTGCGCGACATCATCGCTGCCTGTGGCTCAAACGAATTCACTAGAGTGCGCATCGGCATCGGTCGGCCACCTGGTCGCATGGACACCGCCGACTTTGTGCTCAAAGACTTTTCGTCTGCCGAACGCAAGGGTTTGCCGGTGACGCTCGAACTTGCTGCGGATGCCGTTGAGGCCGTCGTTGAGCTCGGTGTGGTTCTTGCCCAAACTCGAGTAAACGCACCCGCAGCGGAATAAGCCCCGCCGCTCGCAACTTAGACTTACCTTGTGAGCGATCAAAATCTCAAGGCCTTGTCGCGCCTTGTCGCGCTCGTTTCCGAAGGGTATCCCTTCGCCGCCGTTCAGGCAAAAATCAAATCTTCGAGGCTTGACCTCATCGCTCCGCAGGGTGCTCACGCCTCAGTTGTCGCGGTTCTTGACCAGTTTAGACATGCCGCTAACCTGTCTCGAGTTCAGTTGGTCGTCGTCAGCACAGGGCGAGAGTCTGAAGATTTAGCAGCCTCGCTTCGCTCTATGGTTGAGCATGCGGAGATTCTTGAATTTCCGTCTTGGGAGACGCTGCCTCACGAACGCCTTAGCCCAAGCCCAGAAACAGTTGGCAGAAGACTCAGGGTTCTGCATCGACTCAACGAGATCGAGGCTCTAGGCGGCAAGTTAGATCACCCGGTTTTCGTTATGGCTTCGGTGCGCGCTGTTCTTCAACCCGCCATTGCCGGCCTTGCCAACCACCCTCCGCTGACTCTGAATCGCGGCAGCGACTACTTACTTTTCGAGCTCTCGCTCAAGCTCGTTGAGATGGCTTATCACCGAGTCGATATGGTCACCAAGCGAGGCGAATTTGCCGTTCGCGGTGGCATTCTCGATATCTTCGCAACCACATCAGAGCACGCGATGCGCCTCGAATTTTTTGGCGATGAACTCGAAGAAATTCGAGAGTTTTCGGTTGCCGACCAGCGCTCAATCAATGATGTCGATGGCAAGCCAAAGAAGATCGATCGCATCGAAATTTACCCCGCTCGCGAAATCATCATCACGCCGAGCGTTGCCGGCCGAGCGCGCGAAATGGTTCACGAGTTTCCAAACATCTCGACGATGTTGGCCAAGATCGCCGAAGGCATCCCGGTTGATGGCATGGAGTCGCTTGCCCCGGTTTTGGTAGACGCAATGGTGCCGTTCACCGACTATCTGCCTAAGAATGCCCTGGTGACTCTGCTTTCGCCAGAAAAATCTGCCGCACGCGCTGCGAGTCTCGTTGAAACGAACCAAGAATTTCTGCATGCTGCCTGGGATGCTGCCACCGAGGGTGCGAACGCGCCAATTGATTTGAGCGCCGGTGGATTTGTCGAACTGTCGCAGTTCAAAGATGCCCTCGCCGGTCGGGCGCTATTCACGGTAAGCCAATTTGGATCTGACGATGACACCCTCGTGAACCTCGAGATGCACGAGGTGCCGAGCCTGAAAGGCACCGAAACCACCCCAATCGAGTGGCTCGAAGACCAAACCAAGAACGGTCAAAAAGTCATCTTGGTTGCCGAGGGGCATGGCACGGTTGAGCGCCTAGGCGAGCAATTGGTCGCCGCCAAAATCGAAGCCGAGGTTTTGCAGGGTGCGATGCGTAAGGGTTTCACTGCACAGGCTAGCAAGCTGATCGTGATGACCGAAGCAGAGTTTTATGGCAAGAACTCGGCCTATGTGAACCCGCAGGTGCGCAAACTTGCGGCCAAGCGCGGTCAAGCCGTCGACCCGCTCAGCCTAAAGGCCGGCGATTATGTGGTTCACGAGACTCACGGAATCGGGCGTTTTGTCGAGCTCGTTCAGCGAGCCAGCGGCGTTGGTCGCCAGCAGTCGCAGCGCGAATACCTGCTGATCGAATACGCGCCGTCAAAGCGCGGTTATCCAGGCGACACGCTTTTTGTACCAACCGATCAGCTCGACCTTCTGACCCGATACGTTGGCGGCGAAGCGCCGGTGCTGTCGAAGATGGGCGGCACCGACTGGGCCCGGGTCAAGGGCAATGCCCGCAAGGCAATTCGCAAGATCGCCATCGACCTGGTCAAGCTCTATTCGGCCCGTATGAAATCTCGCGGCCACGCATTTGGGCCAGACACACCCTGGCAGCATGAGCTCGAAGAGGCGTTTGCCTTCGTCGAGACACCAGACCAACTGCAAACCATCGATGAAATCAAGCGCGACATGGAGCGCGAAATCCCGATGGACCGCTTGCTAGCCGGCGATGTTGGCTACGGCAAAACCGAGGTTGCTTTGCGCGCGGCCTTCAAGGCAATTCAAGACGGCAAGCAGGTTGCCATGTTGGTTCCGACAACTCTGCTTGTTCGCCAGCACACCGACACCATCGAAGGTCGATTCGCTGGCTTCCCCGTGGTTGTTCGTTCGCTATCTCGATTCCAAACCGACAAAGAAGTCAAAGAAACCATCGCCGGTCTCGCCGATGGCAGCGTTGACATGGTCATCGGTACCCACCGACTTCTGAGCTCCTCGGTCAAGTTCCGCAATCTTGGCTTGATCATCATCGATGAAGAGCAGCGCTTTGGCGTTGAGCACAAAGAGAAGCTCAAAGAGATGAAGCACAACGTCGACATCCTTGCCATGTCGGCAACGCCGATTCCGCGAACCCTCGAGATGGCGATCACCGGCATCCGTGAGATGTCTACTCTGGCGACTCCGCCCGAAGAGCGCCACCCGATTTTGACCTACATCGGTGGTTATAGCGAAAAGCAGGTGGCTGCAGCGATTCGTCGCGAACTGATTCGGGAAGGCCAGGTCTTCTTCGTTCACAATCGTGTCAGTTCGATCGAGGCCGTAGCCCATCAGCTAGCCGAGCTGGTTCCCGAGGCGCGCATCGCGGTCGCACACGGGCAGATGTCTGAGACCGCACTCGAACAGGTCGTCGTCGACTTTTGGGAGCGCAAATTCGACGTCTTGGTATCAACCACAATCATCGAAACCGGCATCGATATTCCAAATGCCAACACGCTGATTGTTGACCGCGCCGAGAACTTTGGTTTGAGTCAGCTACACCAGATTCGCGGTCGTGTTGGTCGTAGCCGCGAGCGAGCATACGCGTATTTCTTCTATGACCCATCGAAGCCGCTGAGTGAAACCGCGCATGACCGCTTGGCCACTATTGCAACCAATAATGAGCTCGGTGGCGGCATGCAGATTGCGCTGAAAGACCTTGAAATTCGCGGCGCTGGAAACCTTCTCGGCGGCGAGCAGTCTGGGCACATTGCCGGTGTTGGCTTTGACCTTTACCTAAGAATGATTGGCGAGGCAGTTGCCGACTTTAAGGGTGAAAAGACCGAGTCGCCGGCTGAGCTAAAGCTAGAGCTTCCGGTCGATGCGCACATTCCGCACACCTATGTCGACTCCGAGCGCCTGCGCCTCGAGGCCTATCACAAGCTTTCAGCTGCCAGCGGCGAGAAGGGATCGCGCAAGCAGCTCGATGGCATTTTGGCTGAACTTGAAGACCGCTATGGTGAGGCGCCTCAGCCGGTTCGAAACTTGATCGATGTGACCGAACTGCGTCAGCAGGCCAACCGCCTTGGGCTCAAAGATTTCAACGTTCTTGGGCTTCAGGTGAAGTTGCAGCCAGTAGCGCTAACCGAGGCTGAACAGGTGCAAATCAGTCACCTTTTCCCGGGCACCAAGTATTTGCAGTCGGCTTCGACACTGATGGTGCCAGCGCCTCGCGATGCAAACTTTGAACCGCTGCGCGACAAGGCGATTATTGACTGGGCTTGGGCATTCTTAGCCCGAGTCTTTGCCAACAAGACTTCGAATGACAACAACGAACCACCGAAACCGCTAAAGGGCTAGAAATGACAAAACTCGACGATCTGATTGCCGTTGCACACAAGTTACGCGCGCCCGGCGGTTGCCCATGGGATGCCGAGCAAACTCACAACTCGCTAACCAAGTACCTGCTCGAAGAAACCTATGAGCTAATCGAAGCAATCGAAACTGGCAATCGCGATGAGATTCTCGAAGAGCTCGGCGATGTGCTCTACCAGGTGATCTTTCACACCGACCTTGCGGCAACCGGCTCGCTCGGCGAGGCCTTTGATATCCAGGATGTTGCCGAGCTTTCTGCCCAAAAGATGATGGGACGTCACCCGCACGTCTTCGGCACCCCTGAAGAGCTCGAAAAGTATGCGGCCAAGACCGGTGACGAAGTCATGGTCAACTGGGATGCGCACAAGCAGCGCGAAAAGCCGGAGCGTTCATCGGTTCTAGACGGCATCCCTCAGGCTCTGCCAGCGCTCGCCCTGGCAGACAAGGTATTGGGCAAGGCCGAGAAGATTGGGCTGCTCGACGCCGATGCGCCTGGGCCATTCAGTGTGACCGGCGAAGCCGAACTGGGTGCCATCTTGCTCGCAGTTGTTTCAAGCGGTCGCGCGGCGGGGCTCGACTCTGAGCGCGCCCTTAGAGAGGCCCTTCGCGAACTTCAGGTTGAGATTCGTCACGCAGAGATCGAAGAGGGTCTCGACGCTGGGGTAATCGCAGTTCCAAACGAGGACTAAATTTGCCAAAACCAACCGAAGCCAAGGCCCGCCTGCTGATCTTTGACGGTGACTGTGGCTTTTGCACGACGACGGCAAATTGGATCGTTGAGCATTCAAGTGTTGAGGTCGCAGCCAAGCCCTACCAGTGGACCGACCTCGAGCCGCTCGGTTTGACTCGTGATGAGGCTGAGGCGAAAGTTCAATTGGTCTGGGACGGTTTGATTTATTCGGGTCACAAATGCTTCGCCAAATTGCTGATGATCCAGCGAAACCCATTGATTCGTCTGGTTGGTCGCATTGTGAATTCGAAGGCGCTAGATGGAATCAGTTCACTCGGCTACGACTGGGTCGCCAAGAATCGCCATCGTTTACCGGGCGGTACTCCAGCCTGCAAAATGCCACCTTCGGTTTAGATTAAATACATGGATGAAAAAATCAAGGGTCCTGCCTCTTACTTTCCTTCAATCGAGAAGAAGTATGGCAAGCCGATCGATTTCTGGATGAAAGAGCTCGAAAAGGTTGCCGGCCAGGCTCACATGGAGCAGGTTGCTTTTCTAAAGACACAGCACGAAATGGGTCACGGCCATGCCAACGCGGTCGTTGCGGTGTTCCGAGCCAATAACCCGTAGGCGAACCTGCGGGGTCAAACCCTGCCATGTGGCAAACTTGATGCATGGCTAAAGACGTGCACCCACCCCGCGGAATGCGCGATTTCCTTCCTGTAGAGAAGAATCGTCGCGACCGCGTTCTCACCACAATTCGTGAGACATACCTGGGTCATGGCTTTCAAGAAATCGAAACCCCGGCGCTAGAAGACCTTGAGCGTCTAACCTCTGGCCAGGGCGGCGACAACGAAAAACTTGCCTTCCGCGTCATGAAGCGCGGCGCCGAACTTGAGTCTGCGATTGAAGCGGCCAGCGGCGAAGACAACCTCGCCGATCTTGGTCTTCGCTACGACCTAACCGTTCCGTTGACCCGCTACTACGCAACCAACCACGCAAAGTTGCCAAAGGTTTTCAAGGCCCTGCAGACCGGTCCGGTATGGCGTGCTGAACGCCCGCAAAAGGGTCGTTATCGCCAGTTCGTGCAGTGCGACATCGACATCATTGGTGATGCCAGCGTCCTGGCCGAAATTGAACTTCTAAATGCATCCCTGGATGCCTTGACCGCGATTGGTCTGACCGACGCGACCATCCGCGTTAACCACCGCGTTTTGCTTGCCAACCTTCTTGAACAACTGGGTGTGCCCGAGGATGGCAAGGGTTCGGCCATGATCACCATCGACAAACTCGACAAGATTGCAGCCGAGGGTGTTGTTGCCGAACTTGGCGAAAAGTTTGATGCCGGTGTTGCCGCTCGCGCAGCCGATTGGCTCAAGGCAATTTCGGGCAACCTACCGGTGCCTGCCGAGCTCAAAGAAATCTTTGCAGCGATTGAGGCCCGCTTTGGAGCCGGTCGTTTGCGATTCGACCCGACTTTGGTTCGCGGAATGGGTTACTACACCGGTTCAATCTTCGAGATCGAGCACCCAGAATCTGGTTCGTCAATCGGTGGCGGCGGTCGCTACGACGGCATGGTTGGTCGCTGGCTTGGCACCGACGTGCCAGCGGTAGGCATCTCAATCGGTTTCGAGCGTGCAGTCGACCTGGTCGCCGATCAGGCATCCGACTTGAAGGCAATTGTTTTGGTGCTCGACAGTGCCGAACCAACCGTGATTGGCAACGCGCTAAGGGTTCAACAGCAGGCAATCGCAGCCGGTTATCGGGTTCGCCTTGAGCAGCGACCAAAGAAGCTGAACAATCTGCTCGACAGCATGGCTGAGCAGGGATTTGCCTCATTCGCAACGGTTGGCGAAGAGTTTGTGAACTTCGGCGATTTGTCGATTCGCAACATCGCAAACTAGCCCCTTAACTCGCTAAACTTATACGCATACGACGACGTTTTTAAGCGCCGTCTGGCGCGTTCAAAACCGCCCAAATAAGGAGACAAATCTTGTCAATCATCGAAGCCGTAGGCGCTCGCGAAATCCTAGACTCACGTGGAAACCCAACCGTTGAGGTTGAGGTTCTTCTAGAAGACGACAGCTTCGGCCGCGCAGCCGTTCCGTCAGGTGCATCAACCGGTGCATTCGAAGCACACGAAAGCCGCGATGGCGACAAGGGTCGCTACCTAGGCAAGGGTGTTCAGAACG
>ERZ650308.242-NODE-242-length-29974-cov-10.760921_pt1 | contig 29974 bp, 38 predicted proteins | sample MGYA00376244_ERZ650308 | MGnify/ENA primary metagenome ERZ650308 (study PRJEB26733, sample SAMN07839295) | wastewater metagenome | biome: small river; feature: stream; material: water | place: USA: North Carolina | collected 2016-04-26 ... | reverse complement strand
TACGAGTATTCCGCGAAGGCCGTCGAAGAGGCGAAGAACCTTTACGAAGGCGCTCGCGTTTACTTCGGCCACAAGAAAGAACGCGCGACGCGGACTGGCGACTACGGCGACGGGTTCGGCGTGCTGAAGAACTATCACGTTAAAGAGGGCGAGGGCTATGCGGACCTGCACTACAACCCGCACCACCCCCGCGCGGCGCAGTTTCTTTACGACGTGAAGAACACGCCGAAGGATCTCGGGTTCTCGCATCACGCCGATATTCGCGTGAGTTCGAATCGCGGCCGTACGGTCGTCGAATCCATCGACAAAGTTTACAGCGTGGACATCGTGAACGTCCCCGCTACCACCAAAGGCGTTTTTGAAAGTGTAGGCGATTCGATGAATCTCAAAGAAATGATCGAGGCCGCTGCTCCCAAGTCTCTGACCGTGCTTGAGGACATGATGGCCGGGGGCACGATGGCTCCCGATATGCCGGTCGACGTCGCGGAAGGCTCCGACGCCGATGCGCAAATTAAAGCCGCGTTCCGCTCGGCCGTGACTGCGGCGTTCGATGACGAATCGCTCGATTCGAAAGCGACGCTCGCGAAGATCAAGGACGTCCTCAACGCTTACGACAAGCTGACCGGCGCGGGTAAGAAACCGGCGGCCCCGGCGGCAGGCGACGCCGCTCCGGCAACGGAGTCGGTCGACGACCTCAAAACGAAGCTGACCAAGCTCGAACGCCGAGACGAAGTCCGCACGCTGGCGACCGCCGAAAAGGTCGAACTGTCGGACCTGAATTTGCGCGTTGCCGTGGCGCTCGAATCCGAAGCCGATCGTACGGCGTTCGTGAAGTCGCTGCCGAAGCTCGGCGCGAAGGCTCCGGCACCGCGACCGAACAACACGACCGGCGGCGGCACCGTTCTCGAATCGGCCGACGATGCGCCGAGCGGACCGCCGAAGTTCAAGACGGCCGAAGAACGGGCCTCATACCTACGTTCGTAGTTCGTCGTTTCCCGTTCGCAAACAAGTAGCCGCTGCGGCGGCAAGTCGATAAGCCGCGTTTCACAACTCACTCAGAATCGTTTAAGGAACTCTCGCTATGTCCGACGGCAACTACCTCACGAAGCCGATTGAAAACATCGTTCAATTTGCGGCTAACGCATCGCTGCAAATCGACATTCACGATCTCCTCTACATGGAGACCGACGACGTTCGGCCCGCAAGCTCGCAAGCCGATCAAGGAACCGAGCCGCTCAATCAGCGCCTGTTTGCGTCGAAGTTCGCAGGCGTCGCCAAGGCGAGCCGCCAGTCGTCCAACGCGGTAGCCGGCAGCGTCGGCGTTCTAACCGACGTGCTGATCGAATACCCGTGTGCCTCCGCCACGTTCGAGATCGGCGACCTCGTCGGCGCGTCCGAGGCCGGTAGCGGCGACGTGTTGCTCGATCAACAGGTCGAGAAAGTGACCGACAAGGATCTCGCGATCGGCGTCGTCCAACAGCGTTACGCCGCGGCGACCACGAAGGTATGGGTACGCCTCACGTCGCGCGTCGCTCCGCAGCTTGCCGCGAAGGCAACTCCGGGAACGGCGCTCACCGCGCAGTTGACGACCTTGACGCATACCGCGCCGGGAACTCCTGACTACGCGATTCAAGACCTCACGACGACGACTCCCTACGGGTTCGTAACGAAGGACGAAGGCAACAGCGTCCTGAAGGCCGTCGCGAACCTGCAAACGCGGTTGGCCGAAGTCGAGGCGATCCTAGAAACGGCCGGCATCGTCGTCGCCAACTAACGCGACTCGCTAACCCCTAGCGGCTTCGGTCGCTAGTTGCTCGATACCCGAAACCATTTTCACAAATCAACGTCACCATTCTTGAAGGTAGGAAAATGATCAACTCCCGCAAACTCGTCGGCATCATGGAAAGCCATGCCGGTGAGGGCAAGTCGAAGCACGGATTGAATGACCACCGCGCCGCGCTGTACGGCATTCGCGCCATGCACCGCGAGGTTACGGAATCCCTCGGCATTCAGCGCGACCATTTCGGCCGCCCGACGATCAAGGCCGGGTCGATCCATCCGACCGAATACGACATCGTCGAAATCGCCGAAGCGATCGGCGATCAAATGGGTTTCAAAAACTTCGGCCGCTCGCTGCTCGATCGGAATCAGCATCTCGAATTCCACGGCATGACGGCCTTGGAAGCCGGCCCCGGTATCGACCCGACGGCGTTTCAGGCGATCAACCTGTGGACGTCGACCGTAGCCGGGCTCGTCGAGGCGCAGGTGATTCAAAAGTTTATGAACCCCGAATTTATCGGGGACAAGCTGACGCAGATCACGCCGACCAAGTTGAACGGTCAAAAGTTCATCGGCGTGACGGGCATCGGCAACAAGGCGCAAACGCGCAACCCCGGCGAACCGCATCCGCGCGCAGGGTTCGGCGCTCACACCGTCAAGACGCCCGAACTGATCGAGAAGTCGCTCGCCGTCGAAGTGACGCAAGAGGCCGACTTCTACGATCTCTCGGGCCAAGTGCTGGACACGGCCAGCGGCGTCGGCGATGAGTTGTCCTACCTGAAGGAACTCACGCAAATCGACCTCGCGCTCGGCATCACGAACCCGTACGTTTACAACGACGTCGGCTACGACACTTACCAAGACACCGCGCCTTGGATCAACAAGCAGCAAAACGAGTTCGCCGATTACAAAGACATCGGCGACGCGAAGGCGCTGTTTAGCCGCATGACCGACCCGGTCACGGGCAAGAAAATCCTGGTCACTCCGAACCAGATCCTCTGCCACACCGATCGGGAAATGGATTTCGCGGCCGCGCTCACGGCGACCGAAGTTCGTAACACGACGAATACGAACACGGTCACGATCTCCGGCAACCCGCTGAAGACGAAGTACGAAATCCTTTCGAGCCCGATCGTCGATAGCCGCTTGGAAGACGCCGACGGTTTGAACCTGTCGACGAACGCCAAGAAAAACTGGCTCCTCGGCAACTTCCAAGAAGCCTTCATGTGGATGGAAGCGTGGCCGGTGCGCGTGAGCCCGGTCGCCGCTAACGAATACGTCATGCGCGACCGTGGCTTAATCGCCGCGTTCTTCGCCAACTATCGCGCAACCGGCGCGGTACGCGAACCGCGCAAGACCTCGCGTCAAACCCACTAGGCCGCGCCTGTGGGAAGAATCAACCGCTGCGGGGGCTTATGTCCTCCGCAGCGGTTCTTCTTGTTTCGATTCTCCGTTCCTGCTCCCGACAATTCACGCAATCGAAAGTCTAGTCATGTCCAAGAACAAATCAGCCGCTGCCGGCGACGCGCAACAGGTCGAAGGCGCGGACCAAGCCGCATCCACGGAAAGCGATGCCCCTGCCGTTATCGCAACGCCGTCCGACCTCAAGGCGTTTTCGGTCCTCATTCCGAAATGCCTGCTCGGCGAAAAGTGCTTCGTAGCCGCCGACGAGCAAGAGGCGTACATGAAGTATCGCAAGCTCGGCGGCATCAACGGCCATGACACTCCGCAGATCGTCAAGTCGCTGCCGAAGGGCTCGCTCGGCTACGAGGAAACCGTCGCTGCGCACTTGGCAAAATCCGAAGCGGCCGAAGCGCCGAAATAATCCATCCTATTGGGCGACGTGTTCGCAACTCTGTGATCGTCGTTTGAATCCGCGAAGAGATCGACACGCTATGGCATCCGACCTCGAAAACCTAAAGGCCCGCCGCTCGAATATCCTCGCGCGGCTCGCCGCTATGGACGGAACCGGCCCCGGCGATCGCGTGGATCTTCAGGCAATGGGCTCAGGCTCGCAACACGTCGCCTATAAGGACGGGCTGTATCGAGAACTGGAAACGATCGAGCGATTGATCGCGAAGGCCGACGACGGCAGCGGCGCGGGCGGCTCCTTCGAGATCGAGACGCAAGGGCTCGTCTAGTGGTCAGCTATTACGAAAACCAATCGCGTTTCCTCGAAGGTACGGAGACGGTCACGATTCACACTACGGACTCGGCCGACGGCGTCGCAGTCCCTTACGCACTTTGCGGAGAGTTGAGTTATCGCGAGGCGCAGCAGTTGGGAACCGTGAACGTCGAGACGCCGACGATCGCGATTCAACTCGACAAAGCGAACCTTTCCGACATCGTCCCTCGGCCCGGCTGCAAGATCATTCGAGCGGATTCGACGAAGTGGCGGATTATGTCGACGCCGTTGTTCGATGCGCTCCGTGGCTTATATCGCTGCGTTTGCAATCAATTGAAATAGGAACCACGACCATGACGATAAAACGCCGCGTAATCGAAGTCACGACCGAAGCCGGAGGCCGCAAGGGGTTCGTGATCGAGCGGGCGCATAGCATCGAGTCGGCCCGCGCCGAGGCCGTTGCACGTTATGAGAAGCGCCTCGGCATGACGTTCGAGACGGACTCGCTGACGATCGACGAACTCACGCCAGACCATCGCCGCTACGACGAATACGTTTCCTCACTCAAGGCCCGCGAGGCGTCCGACGAGGCCGCTGCGGAAATGAAAGAGATTGCCGACGCGAAAGCCGCAGCGGAGGCTTCCGGCAACTAATGACGCCCGACGAAGCTATCGCCGAAGTCCGTGCGATCCCCGGCAAGCTTGGTTCGGTCAATCTGGCCGAGCCGCTGACGCGCTGCCGGGACGTCGTGCGCGAAGGCATTCGCGACAACTTCGACGCGCAGTCGGCACCGGACGGTTCGGCATGGCAACCGCGCAAGCCGAACCCGCACGACGACGGGCATCCGCTCTTGGACGATACCGGGTTCCTTAAGGCGGCGGCGCTCGGCCTCGGCCCCGGCGGTTTCGACGACGTGCAGTCGCGCGAAATGACGATCGGCATCGACAAGAGCGTCGACCTCGGCGGCATTCCCGGAGCCGAAGCGCACAACGAGGGCGACCCGTCGCGCAACTTGCCGCAGCGCAAGTTCTACGAACCGAACGCCGAACGTCTCGACGAGTGCGGAGAAATCCTCGGCGACTTTGTCGAGGCGGAGGTATTCGGCTAATGCGAAACGGCCTCGGCAATAACTTCGATCAGCCTTTTAGCGTGCCTCTCGGCGCGTGGAATCCCTCTCTGCTTTCGTCGCTTTCGTTTTGGGTTCGCCCCGATGCAGGCGTGTTTGAGGATGCCGGATCAGATCCTGCCGAGCAAACTGATCCGGTATATCAGCAAAACGACTACAGCAGCGGCGGCAGAAACGCCGTGCAAACGACAATCGGAAAGCGACCGACGCTCGATACGGTGTCGTCGCAACCGATGCTCACCTACGTTGCGGCATCGTCTCAAGAGTTGGCTCTTAGTTCCGATTTGACAGTCGGGGCTAATTCCGCGGGGTGGTGTATCTACTGCGTTTGCAGTCGTTCGTCTAACGCGCAAACAATCGCCCCTCTTGGACTTTCAAGTGCCGACCGTGTTGTGATGCTGTTTGGTACGACGGCTTATCTCATCGTCGGAGCGTTCGTTACGGCTTCCGGCGTCAACGGCTCGGGGCTGATGCTGCTTAAGTGGAGTCGCGCAGCCGCAGCCGGTGGCGGGCTCGTTACGTTTCAAGCGACGGGATACGCGGCAACATCTATGGGCTGGTCCGGTACGGACGTAGGGCCATTTACAGTTAATCGCATCGGCGCACGTCCCGCTGCGTCGCAATACACAAACGGTTCGCTCTCGCACATCATCGTCACGAACACCGACATTTCCGGCACGGCTGACGAAACGAAACTACTGGCCTACTTGGCGGCACAAACGGGGGCGGCGTTGTAGTAACGCACTTGGCGCAGGCTTCGGCGCAATTTCGACATTAGGCCGCAATTATTATAGAGGTGCAAAGTGAGTAAGCGCGAAATCAAGGCCGGAGCAACGTCGCAAACCGTCGACGTTTTCATTCAGGATTCTTCCGTCTCTACGGGGGCCGGCCTCACGGGCCTCGTCTACAACACGAGCAATCTCACGGCGTACTATCGCAAGGGCGCGACAGGTACGCCGACGGCGATCACGCTCGCGACGCAAACCGTGGGCGGCGCTTACTCGTCGGGCGGCTTCGTCGCCGTCGACGGGACGAATTGCCCTGGTCAGTATCGCCTCGACATTCCTAATGCGGCGCTAGACACGGCAGGTATGGTCACGATCTATCTCAAGGGGGCTACGAATATGGCCCCTTGCGTGATGGAGTTAGAGATCGTCGCCGTCGACAAGTTCGACGCGGTGCGCGGCGGCATGACGGCGCTGCCGAATGCCAACGCCGAAGCTGCTGGCGGGCTCTACACACGCGGCACAGGCGCGGGGCAAATCAACCAAGCCAACAATGGGCAGATCGACGTCAACGCGGCCCGAACGGGCGGCACGACGAACACCGGGCGGGATATTGGCGCAAGCGTGCTGATCTCCAGCGGAACGGGAACCGGGCAACTCTCCGTTACGAGCGGCGTAATTGAATCGATCGTCGCGGCGATCCAGACGACGCCGCTCGATGCGATTATTGACGGCGTTCTCGACGAGCATCTCAGCACGCACGTCGTCTCCGGTTCGCTAGGACAAACGCAGCAGGATATTTTCACCTTCGCCGGTGCGGCAGGCGGAACAACGCTGCCTGCGATCAAGGCGCAAACGGACAAGATTCCCGCTTCTCCGGCATCGACGACGAACATCACGGCCGGAACGATCACGACCGTAACAAACTTGACGAACGCGCCGACGAACGGCGATCTCACGGCCACGATGAAGGCGAGCGTCACGGCGGCCGTGCCGACGGCGGCGGCGATCACTACGGCCGTCTGGGCAGCCGGCTCGCGCTCGCTCACGACGTTCGGAACACTGGCGGCCGATACTGCGGCGGCCGTTTGGGCGATCACGACGGCGAGCCTCACGACCGCCGGCACGATCGGGAAGCTGATCGTCGACAACTTAAACGCGACGGTTTCCTCCGTGTTCTCGCGTCTCGGCGCTCCGGCCGGAGCCTCCGTGTCGGCCGACATCGCCGCGATCAAAGCCGAAACCTCGCTGATCGTCGCCGACACGGGAAGCGACGGCGTCGCGCTGTCGACGGACGCCTTGTCAGCGCTGGCCGACGCTGTGACGGATGAGCCGCTCAGCGGTCACACGACCACGGGCACGGTCGGCGCGTCGCTGGCGAACGTCTACGCCGCGCAGATCGACTACGTCGACGACGACGGCAACGAGGTCGACGAGTTCACCGTGCAATGGTTCCGCAACGGCGCACCCGTCACGAGCGGCATCACGTCGCCGACGATTCAAGTAATCAAGCGGGCCGACGGAACGGACCTCGTCGCCGCAACGTCCATGACGCAAATCGGCACGACCGGCGCTTACAAATACGACGAGTCGACGGCCGCGAATCGCATCTCCGCAGGCGAGGCCGTGCTCGTGCAAGTGCAAGCGACCATTGACGGCGCGGCGCGAACGTGGCGCAAGGTAGTCGGCCGAGACGACATCGCGTAAGGAACCTATGACCGCATTCGCCAAGCTACTGCCGTTTTTCGACGAGTTCTGGTTTGCGCCCGGCATCGTCGGAGCGCCCGACGAGGTCGCTATCTGGTATCGCTGCCAGATCGCGGCCCGCGACGCCTTGCGCGCCATGGCCGACGCCGGACGACTGCCGGGAATCGTCTCCGCTTCGATCATCGACGCCGAGCAGCCGGACGTGTCGAAGTTGTTCGGCTCGGATGGGAAGTGCCTGCAACTCGATTACCCCGGCATCATCGTGTGGCCGTTTCAGCAAGAGTCGACCGACGTCACGAGCGGGAACAATTTGCAGGATGAGATCGTTTACCCCGTGGCGCTGTCGTTCGTCGACAAGGGTTCGAGCGCGACCGGAGCCAACGGCATGATCGTCAACGCGGAGTCGCGCAAGCGGCACGCGCTATGGCGTCAACGTGCCTCGCGCAAGTTCCGGCATTTCTTGACGAGCGTTCCGCACATTTGGGACGTCTACATTCGCTATCAACTCTATGCGATTCCATCGATCTACAAAAACGACGATCTATTCCACGGCGCGATCGTCGTCGATTTCAAATCACAAGAAACCCGCGACAACAACGGCGGCTAGACAAAGGAGTTCGAGACAATGGGCGCATCTACTAAAGTCGGATTCGGAGCCACGTCGACCGTCGACAACGCGCTGTTCATCATCAGCGAGAACATCGTTTCGGCCGTTCCGCACATCAACCCGAACGGGTTCCGCGGTACGTACAGCGAGAACGCCGGCCGCACGATCCAGGGCGTCGAAAAGGTCGAAGGGCCGATCGTCTTTGAGCCGTCGCCCGAAGAGGCCGCCAAGCTGCTTGCGTTGCTCGGCTTCACGAACACGACGGGAACATTCACGGTCAACGATTCCGCGTTGCCGTCGAAATATTGGACGATCGATCGCGAACAGAAAGTTCACACCTTCGCCGGAATGCAAGCTGCTAAGTTGACGATGAGCGCTTCCGCCGGTGTCCCGTGGTCATGGACGATCGACTTCATGGGGACTCAGGAATCGGCACCGGGCAACGCCGGAACGTTCCCGGCCATCAGCATCACGGAAACGCCGCCGCTCGCCTTGCATCATGCAACCGTGACGCTGCTCGGCTCATCACGGGTGATCGATTCGATCACAGTCACGATCGACAACATGGTCGAGCACAAGCCGTTTAACAACGCTTACCACACGCCGGAACGTCACGGCCGCATGATCACGGTTGAAATTTCTCTGCCGTACGAAGGCAACGAAGACCTGTACGACACCGCAGTCGCCGGCGACGATGCCGAGCTTGAATTTACGTACGGAAACTATTCGAGCACCTGGACGTTCGGCAACATTCAGTTTCCGAAGAGTACCGTCACCAAGCAAAAGGGTTCGAAGCGGATGCTCTCACTGAGCGGACAGGCCCGTCAGTCAGGCACCACCAAGGAACTCGTCATCGTTCACGATTCGACGCCGTAAACCCGAAGCCTTATCCGGGCTCCGCAACGCGGGCCGCGCGCATGACGTGCCTTGTCGGCATGGAGCCGGGCGGCTCGCTTGCGGGGTCGGAGTGGTGAGGGAGGCGGCGACATGATTCTGTTAGTTGATTGGACTTTTACCGGAGGATGGAAGGTTATGAGCTTAGGACTAAACAACGCGGCCGTGGATTATCTCGACGACGGCTACACGGTTTCGCATCACATTGACGCCGTCGACGGCGTTCACGGCGCACTCGACTTCGACTACCGGCCGACGTTGCCGCTGGCGATCGACAAACTGATCGACGCCGACACGAAGGGGCGCGAAGCCTACACGACGACGGCCATCGATCTGCTCGCCGCGCAAATCACGATCTGGAACAAGACGGATCGGCACGGCAACAAGGTTCCGGTGAATCGCGTCACGCTGTCGCGGCTAAATCGCGAGCTGCTCTTGGCGATCATCGACGCCGTATTCTGGCCGCCGAAGAAGGACGCCGCAGCCGATCCGTACGCGAAGGCCGACGAAACGGTGAATAGCCTAAAAAACTAGCCGCCGGCCTTCGGTTCTATATCGACTATCCGAAGGTCGCGCAACTGACGTGTGCGCAATGCCAAGCTTGGATGTACGACGCGGAGTGGCAGCTAAAGAAAAACCGAGTCACCGGCGAGCCGGTCCCACGATTAAACGTTCCTACTCCGTGCTCGACATGCCCGCGCGGAAGTCCCGAGAACGAGGCGGAAACGAAGCTGACGGACAAGAACTGGAAGGCCGTGGAGTTTGTGCAACTGGTGCGAGCGACTTCCGGGGCCATTGTGTGGGGAAAGCAACTCGACGAAGTGACGGGCACGATTCTGGCGACGGTAGACGGTGAACTTCGCAGGATGGAACGACAGCAGTTGAGTGATGCGTGTGCGATGGGTGTCGTAACGGCAATGAGCGGACTGTTCGGAAAGTAAGCAAATGGCTAAAGACCGTACGGTTGCATTCAAGCTGAAGGCCGAGAATGATCCGAGCAATGCGCAGGCCGCGCGCGTGCTGGAACAAAAGTTCCGCGACATCGAAACCGCCGCCAAGGCCGCGACCAAGGCGATGAACGAGGCGCTCAGGGGACGGTCGTCGGGCGGCGGCGGCCCATCTTCTGCCGGCGGCGGCACGCGCGGCGGTTCGTCGGGCGGCGGCCGGAGTTATTCTTCGTTCGCGGCCGGCATGGCGGAGGGGTCGCGCATCCTCGCCGAAGAACGGCGCGAGCGCGAATCGTCACTACGCGACATGCAGCGCAGCGTTGAGCGTGAGAAGAACATCCTCCGCGAGCGTGTGCGGGCCAACGTCGAAGCGAGCCGCGCCATACGACAAGCGGCGATCGAGACGCGAGCCAATCACTACCGAGGCCGTGCAGTCGCTTCCGCCGGCGGCCCGGTCGGCACGCCCGACGACGGATTCGACGCCGGTTCGCACGTCGAGTCGTTAGGCCGCCAGAGGGCTCAGGAAGAGCGCAGGGCGGCCAGCGACCGCATGAAGGCGTACAAGGAGGTTCGCGGGGCGGCGATGGGTGCTGCCGAAGCCACGGCCCTCTACGCCCGCTCGCTCGTGCTGCTCGTCGCGGCCGACAGTGAAAGCGCTCAGCGGGCCTTGCAACTCATCGCCCGCTATCAGGCAATGGCCGACGTCGTATTTGGCACGGCGAAAGCCTTCGAGGCGGCTGCCAAGGCCAGAAAGGCTCTGGAAGCGGTCGGCGGCATGCGCGGGCTGTTGACGATGGGCGGCGGCATGGCGTCCGGCGGCGGCGGTCTATTGGCTGCCGGGGCGCTCGGCGGTTCGGCGCTCTTTGCCGGTGCGCTCGGCATCCTCGGCGGCATCAAGGGGCTCACCGAGGGGAAGTCGTTCAAGGAGGGGGCCAGCGAAGCCTACTCCATGTTCACCGAGGGGTTCACGGAACTCACCGGCATCACGGACAAGGCGAAGGAGTCGGCCGACAAATGGTCGGAACGCTGGAAGGCCGTCGCCGATCAGTTGGACAAGCAGCGCGAGGAAATCGCCGTTCGCAGCGAAGGACGCTCCGGCATCCGCAACGCGCGGCTTTCGCTCACCGAGAATCAGGCCGGCATGGGGCTCGGCGGCAACGCGCGGTCGCTGGCAGAAGCTCGCGCCCGCGTGCAAGCCGCATCCGGTTACATGCGCGAAGACGCGGCGGCCCTGCGCCGTGCACGCGACAATACGCAGGTCGGCGGCTTGCAAGAACGGATGAGCGCGACGAACAGCCTAATAGGCTCGCGCGATCAATACATTTCCGACACGCGCGAAGTGCTGCGGCTCGAAACCGAGATCACGCGCGAGAAGATCAACGGCGAGCGTTCGGCGCTGTCGACATTGCAGCAGCGTCGTAGCGAAGCCAAGTCGATGTTGAAGGAAGCGGAGGACGCGAAGAAATCCGCGCTAGAACGGTTCGGGTCACTGCCTGCGTCCGAACGCTCGCGAATTCTAGATATCGCCAAAAAGGACCAAGCGGGCGGAAAACTCTCTCAACGAGAGGAAGAAGACCTAGCGCCGTTTGCGAAGGATCGTGTCGCGAAGTTCCGAATTGACCGCGCAAACTCTGAGGGAGCCGGAAAAGTATTGGCTCCGTACCTCGATCCTTCGATCTACAAGGCGCGAGGTATTGTCAACAACATCGACGCGAAGATCGAATCAAAGAACGAGTTCATCGTGAAAATGGAAGCGGACGTCGTGAAACAAACCGACGCGATCGCGAAGGCCCTGCGTCCGTTGCTTCAAGCGAACGCCAAGGCTCAAGAGGCGATGCTCGACATGAAGCTGCGCGAGCTAGTCGAGAAACAAACCCTCGCGCAATCAACGTCAGGAAAATAACTAACGCTCAATAGGATCTGATTGGTGAACAGCATCAACACCAGGAACATACCGCGACCAAGTGAGCGACTTTCCGTCGTCTTCCTTTCCCGCCAAATACAACGACCCTTGAGGATAAACCCATCCTCCCGGTTTCGGCTTCGAGCTTGACAGCTTTGCCAATACGTTTCCTTCACCATCAGCAACGACGAACGACTCAGCCTTAACTACACGAAAATCAGCATCCTCAGGCGGATTAAACGCCATCGCCCCAAGCCCCGACCCCAAACAAACCGCGACGACCAATAAAACCATCAGCCGCCGATTGCTTCGTTCCAGCTTCGCCACCCGTTGTTCTAAGTCCATCGCCACGATCTCCGGTAATTCCCTAATCACTCACCACAACCCGCAAGCCTAGTCGGCCGGGAAACCGGAAGCAAATCCGCCATGCTCATTCGCTACCGCAACTACACGTTCGACACGCAGCTACAGACGTTCAAGCACGAACAAACTCCGTCGTTTAACGAGTTTTTTCAGCGTGAATCGAAGGCCGTGCGCGTGGAGATCATCGGCGAATTGCTGGTCCCGAACACGAAGCCGGACTCCGCCAACGCCGCGACGCTGGTTGCCGCCAAGAAGAAGTTGGAAGACGCCTTCTCCGTCGACGGGGGAGACTTCGTCGTCTCGTACCCGACCGGCGAGGAAGAGTTGCGACTGCGATCGGCGGACTTCATCGGCGGCTTGCGGGTCGTCGAAGGCCCGTCGTACACGGAGAACCCACCGGGCGAACTTGTTCGTCGCCGTTCGTTTCGCGTCGTGCTGTCGGCCGAACAAATCGTCAACGATCCCGGAACGGGCGTCATCGGCGGCGGTGCGGTCGTCGTGTCTCAGAACCAGACGTTGCGCTACGAAGGGACCGGCGGCCGACGGTTCATCATTCTCGAAACAATGGAAGGCGATCCCATCGTGCAGCAGGTGAACGCCCGCACGAAGTGCCTCTGCGTCCAATCCGGCAGTCTCGTGCAGCGATACTTCCCGCCGACTCCCCCGCCGCCGCGCTATCCGAACAACGAGAAAGAGGAACTGCGCGTCGTCGTCCCCGGCAATCCGTCGAAGGATACCTATTCGGTTGACTGGTCCTATACGTTCGAGTCGCCGACACCTTTCAAACAATAACGCATCGATCGATAGAGGAACGGAATCATGTCACTACGCGAATGGATCGGCAACGCTCAGGCGACGGCGCAGGTCAATACCTGGACGTTCGGCGGGACTTGGGAAACAACAGACATCGTCACCGTGACGATCAACGGCAAGACGCTGACGGTCGTCGTAGGCGTCACGGCGGCGGCCGACGTCGCAGCTGCGGTACAGGTCGCGCTCGCCGCGTCGACCATCCCGGAAATCAGCGAGATCACCTGGACCATCGACACGGCCACGATCACCGGAACCGGCCAGGACGACGGCACGCCGTTTGTCTGCACATTTGCGACGGCCGACAACGGCGGCGCGGCAGACTCGCAGACCATCGAGGGCGGCACATCGTCCACCGGCACGGCCGCGACCGTCGGCACCGGCCCGAACTACGCCGACAACACGGCCAACTGGCTCGGCGGCGCTCTGCCGGTCGACGGAGACGACATCGTCATTCGGCGGCCGATCAGCATTCTCTACAGCCTCGACGGCTTGGACGACGTCACGCCGGCCACGCTGCGGGTCTATTCCGAATTTTGGGCCAGCAACGCCACGATCGGCTTACCGGAGATCCACGGCAGCGGAGCGAACGCCTACGTCGAATATCGCGACCGCTTTCTCAAATTCCTCGGCGCGACGCTGGCGGAGATCGGCATCGGAGAATCGAAGTCGGGCTCGTCGATTCTCAATCTGGACTTTATGACGGGAATCACGGCGGCCACGGTGCATCGCACGCCGCAGAGCGCCGACTCGTCGCGGCCCGCGCTGTGCCTCGTGATCAACCCCGGCACCGTCAGCAACGGCACGCTCGAAGTGATTTCCGGTTCCGTCGGCGTCGGCTGGTACAACGAGCCTTGCAAGGTCGTTCCCAAGATCGGCTACCGCGACAATCAGGCTGCCGACTCGACGGTCTTCTTCGGGCCGAACGTCACGATGGGGGCGACGTTCGAACAGTCCGGCGGCATCGTCGAAATCAACTCTTCGACGACGGTCATCACGAAGACCGGCGGCACGCTGACGATCAACGGCGGCTCGCACCCGACTGTCTACAACTACGAAGGCCAACTCTTCTACAACTCGACGGGCACGCTCGCCGGAACCGCCGGAACCGTCGTCGGCGGCAAGGGTGAGTTCTATCTCACCCAGGATATGAGCCCCAAGACGGTTACGAACGCCTTCCAGCTTTCGGCCGGAGCTATCCTCGACGACTCACACGGCCGCGTGCAGTCCGGCGGTGTGCCGTCCTTGGCTTGGAAGACGATCAATTGCCGCCAGGGCGATGTTGACGTTCGCACCCCGCCTAATCGCACCGTCACCGTGTCTTAGGCGTAACCAATGGCCGAACCGATCAAAACCCGCGTCAGCTTCCCCGGCATCGTTACCGTCATCGGCGGTACGTTTACCTGGGGTCAGGGGGAAGCCCCGTCGACCTGCCTGCTCAAGGTTGCGCCGCAGCCCAAGCCGCCGGCGTTGATCGGCACGCTGCTCATTCTGTACGGAAATCTGAAGCTGGAATTCAAGGACTGCCGCGCGGTCGAAGCGAGTTATCGTCGCGACTCTTCCGGCAATATCGTGTCGCTCGTGATTGAAGACTGGCGCTGGCGTTGGCGGTTCGGCTCGATCTCCGGGCGCTACAATCGCCGCGACAGTAATCAAAAGATCATCAGCCGCACGGAACAAACCCCTCAGCAACTCGCGACGCTCTGTTTTAAGGCGATGGGACAAGAGAAGTTCAACGTCTCCGCGCTGCCAAACGACGCCCGCCCGGCGATCAATTGGGACGTCGAGAACCCGGCGCAGGCGTTGTCGGCGCTCTGTGAATTGCTCGGCTGCCGAATCTCGCCCGACTACGGCAACGAAGCCCGCATCGTTAAGCTCGGCGACGGCGAGAAGCTGCCGCAAGGCCCGTCGTCGGGGGCCGTCGAGTTCAATGAGTCGCTCGATCCGCCGGAAGTCGCCGACAGCGTCGAACTCTACGGCGGCCCGGCGGAGTTTCAGTACGATTTCGAAGTCGAACCGCTCGCGCTGGAGAAGACCGGCGAATATGTGCCGCTCGACGACGTGAGCTACAAGCCGGCGGAGGGCTGGACGTTTGACGCCTCAGACGACTTCCACGGCATTAAAGACCTGAAGCAACGAGCGCTTGCGAAGGCCAGCGTCTACCGCGCATGGCGGTTCAAGATGCCGACAAAGGGACTCGTGCTGCCGGGTTTCACGGACATCTACAAAGAGAACGTCAAGCGGCTCGATCAGTTCATCATTCTTGATCGGCAATGCGAGCAGGTCATCGAACTCGGCAAGAAAGTCTTTCGCCCGGCATGGCTGTACGGCGCGTTCGTCGGCTCGTTCACGTACGGCGACACGGCCTACGACAACACGATCGACGAGCCGCAGCCGATCGTCTCGCCGGATACGGAACTGGCGTACAAGTGCATCTATCGCGGCGGCTACTCGATCGACCACGAACGCAACGTCATCATCACGTCCGATCCGATGGTCGAATACATCGACAAGGAAGGGCCGGACAAGGGGAAGCTCAAGCCCGCCGTGCTGCGGTTTCGCACGGCCGTCAGCGTCTACCGCGACAAGGAAGATTCGGTCATCCGCGCAGTGCGCGAGCGGAAACTGACGTCGAAGCCGACGACCAAGCCGATGATCCTCCGCCGCGAAGAGATCATTTTGCGCAGCGTTCCGCAGTACGATGGGAAGACGTTCAAGGTCAAGAAAGTCGAATACGACGAGAAGGAACTCAACAAACAATTCGACTATTACATCGACCTGGAAGTAAAGTCCTGGAAGAACTTGGAGCCGTCGCAGGCCACGTACGGCGGCATCAATCGCGTGCGGCTCGACGGCGCAATCCAGCACGTCGTATGGCGCTTCGGCGAAAGCCAACCGTCAATCACGCAGGTCAGCCGCAACAACGAAATGCGCGATTACATCACGCCGTACAAAGAGCGCCGCCTCAACTCGAAGATCGAGAACAGCGTCAAAGAAAAGGGGGGCGAGGGGGCCGAGGCCGGTAAGAACTCCGTCAAGCCCGCAACCACACCGAGCAAGGCCGGGCGATAATGTCCTTTAATCCGTACACGATTCCATTTCGCAACGACTCCGGCGAGTCGATCCCAGCCTTCGCCGTGATGCGCCCGAAGATTGAAGGCGATGACGGAGACAAGATCGTCGACCGCTCCGGCAATTGGGTGGTTCCCGTCAAGAAGCCGGACACGAAGTTCTCGCGTCGCTACCTCATTAACGGCCCGGGGGTCGTGGTGAAAGACGGCTACGGCATGGCGGCCGACGGCATCTATCCGGTTCTCGCCTTGCGCGAGGATGAAACTGTCGAGTGCGGCGATGGTTGGGGCGTGCAGCCGTCATCGTGGAAACTCAAACGCTACTCACCCGGCAAGTTCACCATCTACTCGGCCAGCGGTGAAAAGGCCGGCAATAAGCGCGGACTGTTCTCGCAGGTGGAATGCAACGAGCTCATCGTAAACGCTGCCGAAGCGCTCACCTGCGGCGGCAGCGTCGAGGTGACGGCCACCCTGCGGCGCGGCCTGCCGGCGACTACTGCGACGACCATCGAAGTGAAGATCCGCGACATGCAATTTACGAACGACTTCGAGTATCCGGAAAACACGACCTATAAGGTGTCGTGGCTCAACGGCGCGTGGTACGTGGACTGGTTCGACAAGTGCCCCGTCGTTCCGGAGGAGTGATCGGCAATGAGCAAGAAGTGCTGCTGCTCAACGACCGTCATTCCGTACTGCTACCGCTGTAAAAAGCCGGACGGCCGTCGCTATCGATCGATCAACGATTTCAACTGGTCGCTGACGCCGCAGGGAGTCGCCAACGCGAGCACGGAAACCATTCACGACTTGTGCGTTCGCACGCGCGCTATCCTCTACCCCGGCGGGCCGGGCACCTACCCGCCGCTGCCGAACTGCGCCGACGTGCCGGAGGTATGCGACACTTCTCCCTGCGCCGACTACTTGCAGGCGTATAGCATCAACACTTGGACCACCCAAGGGGCAGGTTCGTGGCGCGAGCCCGATTGGCCCAACTGCGACAATTCGCTCCCCGATCCGCTGTTCGACTACGAGGAGCGGTGTGTTTGGACGGCCTCGCTGTTTGTGCATCGTACCGGAGGCGTGGTTGATACGTGCACGTCGCTGCTCGTAGGCATTGCGTGGATGCGCAAGGCCGATCAATCCGTGACGATCGGCGCCTGGGCGACGATGGTCGGACCTATCACCGGAAACGCGTTTCTCCAACCGAGCCGCTCGGCGGTCGGGCACCTGGATTTGCCGGACGTGGACGGCCGGATCGAATGCGACGGCTTCGATGAAATCATTCCGTTGACGCCGACGTACTCCTACCTCTCCCTCATTGACGGGTACTGTCCGCCGGACGATGCGACCCGCTGCTCGCTGCCGACCGGCTTACGACTGACGGGGGTTCTGTGATGGCGGTGATTCGGCTCCACGAGTTCGGCGCGCAGACCGAACGCTCCGGCCTGCGCGGTTTCCCCTGCACGCTCTGCGGGCGGTTCGTTGTCGGCGATCGCGTCTCACGGCAAGGCTGCACGTCGCCGCGTGCGGAACAAATGGAGGCCGTACCATTAGCGCTCGCGCCGGTAGTCGCTCCTTCGCTCGAGCTCCCCTGCCGTTTTCGCCTCGGCGGCCTTTGCCAGGTCGGCTGTTGCGGCGGCCCGATCACGATCGTCTACGAATGCGAGAAGCTAGGGCCGTGCGTGCTCGCGAAGGCCGACGCGGAGTTGATCGAATACCAAGGCAAGCCGGTCACGCCGTGCGAGGGCTGCACGACGCGAGCTATACCGCACCCAGCGTTAACGGATTGAATCCGTGGAAGTTTCCGCCCGCGGTGAGCTTGGAGATATGGGCCTTGAGGCATCGCCAACACTCGGTGAACTCTTCCCAGCCCTCGGAGCCCATGATCGTTGAGACTTCCGTCGAGCCGTCCATGGCGCACAACCGCACGTAAGCTCGCATGGTTGCGTCGACTTCGAGCGACGCGAGAACGCCGCCGCCGCGCCCCTTGCCGCCGCCGGTCAGAATGCAATCGGTGTGCGACGAATAGCTGACGATGTCGAGCCACTCCGGTAGCGCGGCGACCTGCGCGGCCGGTAGCTTTCTGATGTCGAGTTTGATCGACGCAACGCGCTGGGAGAACGCGCTGTATTCGGCGGCACCAAGCGCCAACGCGGCCTGCTTGCGGCCTTCGATCAACTCCAAGACCAATAGGCCCTGCTTCTCGTAGTCGACTTCTAGCAGCACGCGGCCTTCGACGGGGGCTGTCTTGCCGACTGCGACGAACGTTCCACAGTCGACGGTGATCATGCTGCCGATGCTCATGCCGTCAGATTAAGTAGGTGCGCGAACGGAAGCAAGTCGGAACCCTCGAAGCGTGCGGGGTCGAAGTCTTGCGGCATTAGCCCGACACCCTTTCGCGTGCTGCCCGGTCTACGGCTGTCGCGAACGTGCGGACCTCGTCGCTTGTTTTCTTGAACTCCCATAACTGCGCCTTAGCGGCGAGACGATCGGCACGAGCAACGAGGCGCTGTGCTAGATCGTAAAGTTGTCGGCATTCATTTTCCAGCGCGGCCCGTTGTTCGCTTACGTTCATTGCTGCGGTTCCTTATTGGGCGTCGTCGAACTCAACTTCGCGAATCACCTTTAATCGATCTTGCGACTCTCCTAGCGTCATGTAGCCGGTGGATCGCAGCGCCCGCAACGCCTTGCGATACGACTTGGCATTGAGTTCGGCGAGCATCGAGACGCCTGCGCCGCTCTTGCCTTCGAGGTCCAATACGAACTGCCGTAGTGTTTCGCCTAACAGTTTGTGCTTTTCATAGTCGTCGAGTTGTTTTGGCATGTTGTCGCCTTCGGTTGGGGATGATCGACGACGTCGGCGAAGTAGAGGACGCCGTCGGCGGTTTGTTGTGTGCCTGCTCGGAGGTCGGCGGCGATCAATTCGAGACGATCGTTCGTCCGCGTCGCCAATATCTTGCGGGCAGCTTGTAAGGTCGTCAACGTCGGGAGTATTTCCTCGCGATCGTCGACGCGGATTCGGCGCACGCGGAGGGAGCTACGGCGTGGCATTGGTAAGTTCCGCTACGTCGCTCGGTGTATCGATCGCCGCGAGTTTCTTCTCGACCTCGACGAGCGCCGACCGCTTCGACGCAATGTCGTCGAGTAGACGCTCGCGTTCGCCGTCACGCTGCCGACGCATGAGATCCTCAGGAAATGCGAGTCCGTGCTTTGCAGCGGCCTTGATCCACTCGCCGAAACTGTTGGCCTTAGGATTCGCCCGGAACTTGTCGACGGCGGCGAGGATCTCCGCAATGAATCGCTCGCGGGCCGCTTCGTACGATTGAAACGGGAGCACCTGAACCGGGAACGCCTCGGACGGTTCACGGTAGGTGTGAACGCGCCAAGCGAGATCACCTTTCGAGTCGCCGTAAAGCGACAACAGCTTGAGGCCGTTAAGCCGCTTCGCGCCCCCGACGTAGCATTCCTCCTGATAGTTCATCGTTTCGGCAAACGTCGTGAGCGTCGGCGGCCCGTACTCTTTGACAGTTACGAAATGCGTGATCTTGTTTTCAAGGAACGCTTCGAGCGTCGCGAGCCCGGACCATTTCTTGAGGTTCGCTTGACGATCAGCAATCGCCGCCGCTTCGATAGCGTTTGCCTTGCGCAATAGTGCGATGTCATTGCGTAGCGTCGCGGCTTTCTTTTCGAGTTCTGCAACCTCTTCGGCACGACGAACAATCTGAGCCTTGGCATACACTCGATCGACGTAGGTCGGTTCGCCGAACTCCTCCTCGTCGCCGCGCTCGTACATATAGCGCACGACGTGGCCGCCGCCTGCCTGGGCGACGTACTGCGCCTGCTCGCCGTGTTCGTTGAAACAATAGTCGCCTGCTTTGAAAATCGTCATTCGTCGTGTTCCTTAGTTGGGTGAACATGGATACGCTAACGCTATCGTTAATTCGTGTCAACGTATCAATCTCGGATTCTTCGACATTGCAACCAGGCTTCGCTAGTTATCCGACGGCGTATAAAGCACAGGAAATCTAGCCGTTTGCGGGGCTAGTCGCTTCGCCAGATAATGCCGCTCAAAGACTTGGCGGCCGTTGCCGAGGTGGGTATGTCCCTCGCCGGGGAACTGCCGCTCGATCATCGAGCCGCTGGTGCGGCGTAGCATTTTCGTGCGGCCTAGCAAGTTCGCGGACTTCGTCAGTTTTGCGAAGTTCTGGCCGAACGCGCGAGCGCCGAGAACGTCGCCGAATAACAGATTGCGAGTCGGCGAACGTATCGCTTCGATCGCCTGCCACGTTGCTTCGCTGATCGCGACGGAAACATCCTTGCCGGTCTTGAGTTGGCGCACGGTGTAGCAGCCGGGGCCGTTGATTCTGGCCGACTCCAGGGCGAGAAGATCACCGACGCGCAGGCCGGTATCAAACAGCGTGCGAACGACTGCAAGCCAATAGAGCGATTTCGGAACGTGGTTCATACGGAAGCGGCCGGCCTGTGTCGTCGCGACTTGCAGCAAGCGGTTGACCTGCTCGCAATCCCACGCTTCGACTTCGGGAACGGCGCGGCGAATCTTCTTGAGGCGCAACGGAGGGCGCTCCGTCAAACGCGCGTCGAATGCGGATTGCCACACGGCTCGCAAAACTGCCTTCTCTCCTCGCGCCGTCTCGCGCGAGCGGTCGCTCATGCGGTAGTCGAGGAAGGCGTTGACCGTCGTACTGTCGAGATCATCGAGCGTCGCGGATCGCCCTAGCCAACGCTCGAAAACATTGATTTTGCAGGTAAAGAATACGCGACTGCTTCCGCGCAAGTCACGCTCTGCGAAGTAGTGGGCCGCAAGGAATTCTCTGATCGTAGTGGTCATGGCGGTTCTTCATGGTCGGTGGTTCACTCCTTTCAATTCCGCGCTGCGTCCCGCAGTGGTTAACAGTAGCCCACGCTTTCTAGCGGGGACGTCCAGGTGCATTCAATTTAATCGTGCGCTCGTTCCTGAAATTCAGGCTTCTGCGCGCGAAGGAAATAACTTGTTCGGGTCGTGTCGGTAATCGCGGTGGTGGTGGAATGGCAGACACGCAAGCCTCAGGAGCTTGTGGGCGAAAGCCCGTGGAGGTTCAAGTCCTCTTCACCGCACTCAACGTGGAACGCCTCGCTAGATGCGGCTAAATCGCGCTAATGCGTGCTGTAGGCCGGGTTCAACTTCTAGCGAGGCTTCCGCGTTGACTTTCAATAACGGTATCGTTAAAACTTGGGCATGGCAACAATGGCGACAAACTTTTCGGACTTCGTCGGCGTCACGGAAGCCGCGAAAATGCTCGGCTATACTACCGGCCGCGTGCGCCAACTCGTCGGGAATCACGAAGGCCACCTCATCAAGGCCGTGAAGATCAACGACCGCGCCTGGATGATTTCGCGCTCCGAACTCGCGAAGTTTGCCAAGAAGCACAAGATAACGCTTCGCCCCGACAAGGCCCACTAATAGCCTGCCTGTCGGGGATTCTTCCAATTTTGGAAAAACACGCCCGCTGCCGTTGACAGTAATTAACGCTATCGTTAATGTATCGGGCGTAGGAAGTGTCTGGTTTGCGACCGCGAGTCGCACGGCGATTGAACCCGCCGAGAAAACATACAGCCCTCTTTTGGTCTAGCGCACGAAGTAGCTAGTTTTCGCATGGCCGCTGATAAGCGCCCGATTTGCATGTACGTCATTTGCGACTCCGACGGCAACGCCCGTTACGTCGGGCAATGCACGGACGTATCACGCCGCATTCGCTGCCACCTATGGGCTCCGACGCGCGTCGGCGAATGGATGCGCGAGGAAGTTCGCAACGGCCGATTGCCGGTCGTGCGCACTCTCATGGTTTTGCATCGCATGGAGAAGCTCAATAACGCGCTTTTCCGTTGGTCTGCGAATGCCTTGGAGAACTTCCTGATTGACTACTTCCACAAGCGAGAGCCTGGGGAACTCGTCAATCGCGCGGGCAAGCGAGGCGAGAAAGAACGCCGCGCATTCTGGTTCCCGATGGTTCACAAGTGCCCGGTAACTCCGATGCGGTACGCGCGAATCGTCGCGAATTACGACCGAAAGCGGCTCGCTAGAGGTCAACGCGGATTTTTGAAGGCGGAGCAAAACTAATGCAACGCACCATTGATTTCGAGGCGAAGGCCCGGCGCACCGATCCGGCAACGTCGCACAAGGCGGCGCAGGCCGTGAACGTGAACCGTTCGCATTCGGCCGTATTGGCAATCCTCAGCGTCGCGGTATCGCCGTTGACTAGCTCGCAAGTCGCCGACGCGCTCATCGGCCGCTGCTCGTCGTCGCGGGTTCGTGGTGCGCTGGCTGAACTTGTCGAACTGCGGCTCGTCGCGGTCGTCGATGAACTCGGCCGCACGGACCTCGGCAACGCCTGCAACCGTTACGCAGCGGCGAAGGACGGCGAGCAATGACCGTCAATATCCGCTGTATGATCCGCCGCGATATGACTGAGGTTCTCGAAATTGAACGCGAGTCATTTGCCTTTCACTGGTCGGAGGATGAGTTCATTCGCTGCCTGCGCCAACGCAACTGCATCGGCATGATCGCCGAGATCAACGATCGCGTTGTTGGATTCATGGTCTACGAACTCAAGAAAACGTATTTGCATGTGCTGAATTTCGCCGTGGCAAGCGATTCCCGCCGGCGGGGCATCGGTCGCCGGATGATCCAAATGATGTACGGCAAGTTGTCAGCGCAACGCCGTACGCGAATCATGCTGGAATGTCGCGAAACGAATCTGCCTGGGCAGCTGTTCTTTCGGGAGTGCGGATTCAGGGCAGTCAGCGTACTTCGCGACTTCTACGAAGAAACGACCGAGGACGCTTACGTGATGCAACTGCGACATCACGCCGAGGTGTCGGTATGAACCGCAAGGAAACCGCCCTAATCATCGCCGCGTTGTCCTCATGGCTCGCTCTGTTTTTGTTCTACGCAGTTTGAACGGAATCACGTCACTCGAAAGGAGTCTCCCATTTTAGTCCTCAGCAGAAAAATTACCCAAGCGATTGTGATCGACGGCAATACGACCGTGACCGTCCTCAGCATTCGCGGCGACCGCGTTCGGCTCGGCATCGAATCGCCGAGGGAAGTGCCCGTGCATCGCAAAGAAGTAGCCGACGCGATCGCACGAGCCAAGCCGACATGCCACGGCACCGACGAAACCGCATAGCCCAGCGCCTAACGATTGGCGCGGACCTTCAACCCAACTTGAAAGGCTCCCCGAAGTGTCAACCAAAACAGAAACCGTCACGTTTGAAATCCCGTCGCCGCTCACGTTCGCGGACGGGCTCGAATACGACGCGACGCTAGAAATCGCCGTCGAGGTCGAGATCGACTACGCCGAGCGCATGCACCGCTTCGACACGACCGACGTTTCCGCGACGGATGCGACGGTTTCCGTGTGCGGCGTCGATGTCCCGGCCACGGCGCAGGCGACGGCGTTGCTCCGTCAATGGATGGCTCGGCCGGAGAACCTCAAGAAACTGGCGACGCTCGTCGAACGGCATTTGCCCGATTCGGACGAGTGCCCCGATCCGGCTTACGAACGGGCTCGCGTCAACGGCCGTCTCGTACTCGCCAATGGTCGCGACGTTTCCTAAGCAATCCACATCAAACTCAACTCGACGCGAATTACATGAGCACAAGCGAAATTCTTAAATCCGACTTAGTCGCGAAACCCGGCGAGATTTACCAATACACCGAGGTAACTGGTTCTATCGACGCCCGTGGGGCCGACACGAAGACGGCCTTTCCCGAGCTCACCAGCGTCGGCGGTTCTATCTACGCCAGTGGTGCCGACACGAAGACGGCCTTTCCGAAGCTCACCAGCGTCGGCGGTTCCATCTTCGCCAGTGGTGCCGACACGAAGACGGCATTTCCCGAGCTCACCAGCGTCGGCGGTTACATCGACGCCAGTGGTGCCGACACGAAGACGGCCTTTCCCAAGCTCACCAGCGTCGGCGGTTCTATCGACGCCAGTGGGGATAAATCGGCAATCACGCAGAACGACAAAGACGCAGAGCAGCGATGCACGGCGATGCTTGATTCTTCGTTCGCACTGGCAGGCTTCGTCTTTGCTGACGGCATTCTAGCCCGCGTCGTGTCGATGCGCGGCAGGGTAAAGCGAGTCGTGATCTGCGGTCAGACGCGCGTTTCCTATCTCATCACGGACGGAACCGTTTGGTCACACGGAGCGACGCTAGCCGAAGCCCGCGATAGCCTGATGTTCAAGATCGAATCGCGCGACACGACGGAATTTAAGTCGTGGACGCTCGACCTAGTCGTATCCAAACGAGACGCGATTCGCGCCTATCGCTCCATCACCGGAGCCTGCGAAGGCGGCGTCCGCAACTGGATGGAACAGCGCAAGACGCCGGAGAAAATCGCGGTTCGCAAGATTATCGAACTGACGGCCGGTGCGTTCGGGCACGAAGCGTTCAGCAAGTTCTTTGCAGGCGCGAAGGTCTAGCCATGAACATCCCCTCCCAATACCGCCGCGCCGTGGTCTATCCGCTCTGCGGCGAGATTTACATCCTCGGCTTCGACGTTCGCCAACCGGGGCTCGCGATGCGGGCCGTGGTTCAGTGGGTATTAGACGGCCGCTTGCCGTTCGACTGGAACGACGCCGCGAAGGTTAGTCGCGAGATCGTCGCCATTTCCGAGGAGGCTTGTAAGGGCAAATGAGTACCACCAATTCAAACGAGGTAACGATGAGCATCGCAACACGACAAGACTGGTTGACGGAACGTGCCTCGGCAATCGGCGCGAGCGAAATGGCGGCGCTCTTCGGCGAAGGCTTCGAGACGCCGATGGAACTCTACGCTCGCAAGATCGGAGCATTGCCGCCGATCGACGAAACCGAAGCGATGGAAGTCGGAACATTAATGCAGTCGACGATAGCGACCCTGTTAGAGCGTCGCACGTCCTTCCACGTCGTCGAGGCTCCGCAAACAGAATTCCTACGTCATCCTGATTACCCGTTCATCGGCTGCACGCCCGACGCTTACGTATTCTGCGAGCAACGCGGCAGAGGCATCGGCGAGTGGAAGAACGTCGGCCACTACAACGCCGCCGAGTGGAAGGAAGGTCTACCGCTTCGCGTGCAAGTTCAGACGCAGGGTCAAATGGCAGTCACCGGCTGTGAGTGGGGCGTGGCTGCGGCGCTCCTCGGCGGCAATAAGTTCGTTTGGCGCATCGTCGAACGTGACGACAAGTTTATCGCCGTGCTGATCCGCCAATGCAAAGAGTTCTGGCGACGAGTGGTCGAACGTGATCCGCCGCCGGCAGACGGCGACGAGCGCACGAAGCGGGCATTGTTCGCGATGCACCCGGACGACAACGGCGACACCGTCGCGCTTCCGGCCGAAGTCTATGAATCGATGGCCGACGAAATCGCCTCACTCGACGCCGCGATCAGCTTGGCCGAGACGCGGAAGACGGAACTACAAAACAAGATTCGCGCCGCACTCGGTGACGCGACTTACGGGGTTCTGCCGGATGGAAGCGGTTGGAGTTGGAAGACGCAGGACCGAGCAGCGTACGAAGTTCAGGCAAGCAAGAGCCGCGTTTTGCGGCGCACCAAAGCTACGAAAGGTAAGAAGTAACCATGAGTACAGCCGTATCCGAGCACCGCGAAGCGCCGAAGGCCGTCACGATCCGCGAGCGACTTAACTCGCCCGACTTGGCGGCGCAGTTGGCTCGCGTCCTTCCGCAACACTTGAGCGCCGAACGCATGTGTCGCGTCGCTCTGACCGCTCTGACGCGCACGCCGAAGCTGGCCGAGTGCGAGCAAGCGTCGTTCTTTCAATGCCTCCTGAACCTCAGTCAATGGGGCCTGGAACCCGACGGCCGCCGAGCGCATCTCATTCCCTTTGAGAATCGCAAACGCGGCGTCACCGAATGCCAGTTGATCATTGATTACAAGGGCATCGTCGAACTCGTCTTCCGCAGCGGCAACGCTCGGGCCGTTCATGCCGACGTAGTGCGCACCGGCGACGAGTTCGAATACTCGTGCGGAGCCGTCACGAAGCATACGCCGTGGTATTTGCGTCCGCGCGGCTCGCGACCGGAAAAGCAGGGGGACGTGTTCGCGGCCTATTGCATCGTGCAACTAAAGGACGGGATGCAAAAGCACGAAGTGATGAGCGTCGAAGAGATCGAGGGGATTCGCAAACGCTCGAAGGCCGGCGGCAACGGGCCTTGGGTTACGGACTGGAACGAAATGGCGAAGAAGACCGTCTTCCGCCGTTGCTCCAAGTGGCTCCCGTGGTCGGCCGAGATCGTCGACGCCTTCGATAAGGACGACGACGTGATCGAAGTGGAGACGCGCAAGGCCAATGCCGACGCGATGCGCATTCCGTCCGCAAGTCTGGAATCGTTGACGGCTCAGTACGGCGACGATCAAGAGCAAGCGAGCGAAGCGGCCGAAGAGGCGAACGACGAATCGAACAACGATGTTCGCGAGACGCCGAACAACGCCGAGCAATCCGGCGGCGCTCCGGCCGAAGCGTGGGCCGTCGATTGGCTCGCGATGGTCAACGAAGCGACGACGAACATCGACCTCGACGGCGTGGAGAAGATCGTCAAGGACGCCAAGAGCTTGAGCGACGACAAGAAGCTCTACCTCGTCGGCGAGATCAACAAACGTCGCAAGGCTTTGAAATAACGCGCCGCCGTTTCATCCCAGTTTGAATCATCAACAATCCCCAGGACTTTGAACCATGATCGCCACGAATACCACAACCTCCGAACCGATCGACGTTACCGCTACGGCCGTCGCATCCCCGAAGTTTCCCGCAGTCGTCTTCAATATCGCCTTGGCCGAAGTGAAATCGCTCGGCGAACAATTCAAGGGACTGGCCGCGACGGACAACAAATCGTACGAGATCGTCAAAAAGGCGCGGGCGACGATGCGCAGCGGTCGCACCGAACTCGACAAGCGGCGCAAGGCTTTGAAGGCCGACGCGATCGCCTATGGAAAACTCGTCGACTCCGAGGCGAAACAAATCGAGGAGGCGATTCTCGAAGTTGAAAACCCGCTCGCCGAAGAGATCGAACGCTACGAACAAGAGCGCGACGCCGCACGCCGCGCCGCCGAAGAGGCGGAACGTCAAAAGATCGAGGCGGAACTCCGCGCAAAGCAAGAAGCCGAAGAGGCCGAGCGTCAACGCAAGATCGCCGCACAAGAGGCCGAACTCGCGGCGCAACGTGCGGAGATCGAAGCCGGTAAGCGTGCGCTCGAAGAGGCCCGCGCAGCAACGGCCGCCGCCGCTGCCGCCGAAGAGGCGAAGCGCAAAGAGGCCGAACGTCTCGCCGAAGAAGAACGCCGCAAGGAAACCGAGCGCGTCGCCGCCGAGCAAGCCGCCGAACGGGAACGCCTCGCCGCAGCGAATCGGGAAATCGAAGCGGCTCGCGCCAAGCTGGAATCCGAACGGCAGGCCGCCGCCGAAGAGGAGCGTCAACGCCTCGAACGCATCCGTCTCGAAAACGAGGAACGCGAACGGCTCGCGCGGGAAGAGATCGAAGCGGCCCGCCTCAAGGTCGAGAACGAACGCAAGCGTCTCGAAGTGGAACAAGCCGAAGCGGCCCGCAAGGTGAAGGAGGCCGAAGAACTCGCCGAGCGTCAACGGATCGAAGCCGAAGAGGCGGAGGCCGCACGCATCGCCGAGGAGCAACGGCTCGAAGCGGAGCGCGTCGAAGCGGAGAAGCTCCGACCGGATCGTGAGAAGGTCGCGGCGTACGGCGCTTTGATTCGCGAACTCATCGAGAAAGGCCCGGCGACCAAAGCCGCCGCCGCTAAGAAGTTGCTCGCCGAGGTTTCAGCGGCGATGGACTTGCTCGCCGCACGTTGCGAGGCGTTCGGCGCGAAGTAGTTCGTTTGATCGATTGTTATTCAGTGACCGTCAACGCAACGGAGTGCGAGCCATGCCGAGCAGCAAGCCAGCAATCAAGACACAGCCGCCCAAGCCGGAACAACTTCGGCCGCGTGTGATCTTCACGCGAACGACCGCCGCTCTACATGAAGACGTGAAGAGGATCGCGGCCGAACTGAATCTGTCGGTCAGTCTCCTTGCCGAAGAGTGGTTCTCGCGGCTCGTCAAACTCCACAACCCGAACAAGCCGAGGGCGTTCGTCGTGCAAACGACGACCACTCTCCACGACGCCGCCAAGGAGGACGCGGCCCGCTTGAATCTGTCCCTGAACGATTTCACTGAGGACGCGCTATTGGCGCACGTCAATCTCCACAACCCAACCCAAGGAACCGCGAACGATGTTAACGAAAAAACGGCCGACGAAAAAACGATCGTCGAAACCCAAGGCCAAGGCCGCCGCTAAACCGAAGGCCAAGGCGTCGAAGAAAACCGACCCGAAGAAACCGAAGCCGATTCGACCGAAGGCCGTCAAAGGGAAACCCGACCGCGTCGAGGTCGATCTCGTCGAGTGGGAACATACGATCGAAGTTCAGAAACTCGCGGCCGAGATCGAGGTCGATCAAGGGCGCTACAACGAAATGAAGAAAGCCGGGAAGGAATTGCACGGCGCGATTTCCGGCAAGCAAGTCACGCTCCGCAAGCTGATCACCGAAGGCCCGGAGCGATACCCCCTCTTCGACAAACCGACTGCGACGCCGCCCAAGGTCGTTACGGGCAAGGGCGCGAAGAACGGCCGCCAAGTCGTCTCGGAAGGCGCGGCAGCGCCGTTCGGCTCCACGGGAGCGCAGGCGACCGATCCCGACGCATGGCGGGCGGCTCCGTTGCAGGCGTCGCTGCATAAGCCGGGCGAACGGGCGCTAACGACCGGCATCAACGCTTTGCTCAAGGCCGGCGTCACGACGATCGGGCAACTCGTCGACAAGCAGTCGAAGGGATTCGGCTGGACGGATGCGATTCCCGGTTTCGGCGAGGCGGCCGTAACGGCGCTGGAGAACGCGCTCACGGACTATCTCACGCGAACGCGCGACAAGGGAGTATTCGCCGACGCCGCCGCGCAGGCGCTGAAGCGGGCCGACGAGAAGGCCAAGGAAACCGAACCGGCCAAGGCGGAGAAGTTCCCCGATGACGGTAACGGTAAGTCGATCGCCGAGACGCAAGCGGCGACGAAGAAGGCCGAGGGCGCGAAGGCGAAGAAGTCGAACCGGCCGCGCAAGGCTAAGTAGTCGAAGTCCCTCGCGGCGGTCGGTCAGTTGTGTAGATCGGCACGGCCGCCGCGAGTTTCAAATCACCCAACACGGAAGCTAACGCAATGGCAGAAATCAACCCGAACAACGCACACCTAAAAGCGATGTGCGAACACTGGCAAATGATCGTGGCAATCTTGCTGCACAAGTTCGCGCCGGGGTGCGAGGTAATCATCGAAGCGAAAGACGTTGAGGCACTCACGAAGATCGCGCCCGGAGAGACGCCGGTCGTCGTCTCGTGGGAGCAGCGCGACGGCATTTATTTGAAGCTCGTGGGCGAGCGCGAAGCCCGCAAGCTGGCGGCGCGTCACGGCCACGAAGAGAACTAACGGAGCTTCGGCGATGCCACGTCCCAAGGGCTACAAGAAAACAAACGTCAAGCCATTCGGCTGCGAGTGCGGAGAGTCGCGTCCGTCGATGTTCTACGGCGACCGCAAAACCGAGTGCAAGCGATGCGCGAACAAGCGATCCATTTCGCGTTACCACAAGCGGCAAGCGTTGCAGGGCATTCCGTCCGGGCCGCGTAAGTCGGGCATCAACCCGCGCGAGTCGTTGAAGAAACCGGAGCCGGTATATCCGCCCGAAGAGATCGCGCTCGCCGCGAAGTTTGGTTTGACCGTTCCGCAGTATCGAGAAGCAAAGAGCGAGGACGCATCGTGAAGAAACCACCCGCCGCCGATCGTTGGACCGAGTCGAAAGTTTTCGACGCGCTGCGCCACGTATTCCC
>ERZ650308.241-NODE-241-length-30024-cov-11.987654_pt1 | contig 30024 bp, 45 predicted proteins | sample MGYA00376244_ERZ650308 | MGnify/ENA primary metagenome ERZ650308 (study PRJEB26733, sample SAMN07839295) | wastewater metagenome | biome: small river; feature: stream; material: water | place: USA: North Carolina | collected 2016-04-26 ... | reverse complement strand
ATCTCCTCACCTATCTGTTGTTGTCTACCCGTCGCTGGTAGTCCCAGCGGTTCCGCGCCTGCTTCACGGCTAGCTCACTGTCCCACCAGACCCCACGCTCCAGCGCCGCGATCAGCGCGTACGCCTTCGCAATCGCCTGATGCGGATACTTCTCCGTCCGTGCGCAGTGGACGGCAATGTCCGCTTGCCACTGCTCCATCCGAGTCAGGCCACCCGCGTGAACCGAACCGGCTTGTCGCCGTTCAGGTACTGCACTCCGTCCACCGTAAACGTGTGCTTGGACTGAAGCACATGCTTCTCGGCCACCTTTCCCGTCAGACGTTCGTGACACGTTGCACAGAGAAGCACCCCGTTCCGCACGTCCCAGCGGATCTCCTTTACCACCCGGCCGGCAATGTGGTGGCATTCGCCGCGGGTCGGCACCAACTCAAGGCACTTCCGCACCTCCCGATGGCACCACCGGCAGCATCCGCCATCCCGCTTCCAGATGGCTTTTCGCCAGGCCGCTTCCGCCTTGCGCTCATCCCGGATGTCAGCGGCCTTCTTCTGGAGCCGCGTCGGCTCCGGGGTGTCCTTCCGCCAGCCCCCCTTTGGCATGTCGGCCAACGTCGGGAGGTTCAAGCCGTCCAAGAGGCCCATTAGCGGAACACCTCAGCGATGGCTTCGTCCGCCGTCCGGACGGTGGGCCAGTTGTTCGGGTCTTGGTTGGGCGTGTATCCGGCCTTCCCGGTCTTCACCTCCAGAGGCACCCAGCGGCCCCTAGGAGAGCGCACAAGCAGATCGGGGTTCCCACGGCCGGACAGAAACCGAACTTTGCAACCTAGCCCCTTCAGCGCCTCGACAATCGGCCCTTCGGCGGCGTCTCGCTTCCCGCCTGACGCGTGTTTACGGAAACTCATGACGCCACCTGCTGCGCCTTCCGGCGCTTCCACCGTTGCTGCCCCTCAGAAGCCCGTAGGCGATGTTCGAAGCATCGGGCATGGGGACGGCCGGTCCTGTCGCTGATCGTGGCTACAGGCAGCCCGCAGGCCACGCAGCAGCCATGCTGACGCCACCGTTGCTGTTTCGTGCGCGTCCACTTTGCGTAATACGCGTTCGCGTTGGGGTGTCCCTTCCGCCACGGCATCAGCGCACCACCTGCTGACGAACTGCGCGCCCGAGATCGGTCAACTGGTAGACCGTGCAGGATCGGCCGCTACCAGCCCCGACCCCGCGCGCCAGCAAGTCGCCCACGATCAGCTTCCTCGCTCGAAGCGACTTCAGCAGGTTTCCACAGGTGGAGGTATCCATCCTGGCGCCCGCGCGCACGTCCATGTGCTTGATCCAGTCGTATTCCGGAAACGCGGCCAGAATGCGCGCCTCGCGTGTGCTGAGAGTCATGACGCACGCTCGACGGATGCGGCCTCATCCTTCGCTACCTGCACGAGATGCATCTGGTAGTGCGCACACTTGCCGTCGTGCAGCTTCCGGCACTCGGTGCGCCAGTTGTCATAGTCCGTCGTGGCAGCCGTCCGCGCCGGCTGTCGGCGGCTTTCGGCTTCTTCGGCAACCTGGGTCTTCAGCCACGGCCAGATGTCAGCCGGTAGCGGCTTGCCGGACTGGTCTAAGCGCAGCAGGTAGGCGTCGAGGTCAAAGTCCACGGCTTCCGCACCGAGCATGTTCAACAGGTCGTCAACCATCCACCTGAACACGCCGAGCCGTGGATACTCAGGCATCGGTCTCCGTGTGCCGGCCAACCTCGGCACGGCCGCCGCCGCCGGTGTCTCCGTCTTAGGATCAGGATCAGAAACAGGATCAGAAACAGAATTAGAAACCGGCCACCTTGGCATTGCCTCGCCATGACCTAGGTTTGCCTTAGGCGCGCCTAGGTTTGCCTTAGGCAAACCTTGAGTCGGAAGGACTGAACTTGCCTCGCGCGGGTGCGGCTTCTGGTGCGCCGTGAACTTGTTGATCTGAATGCACTTGACGCCATCGGCATCGTAACGTTCGATGAAGCCGTGCGTGTGCAGTTCGGTCAGCCCCGCGTCAACGTTGTAATCATCAGCGGGCAGGATGGCGAGCTTGATCCGCTTCGGGCGATCTTCGAGACGCCCCTCACGGTCAGCAATCGTCCACAGGCCGGCGAACAGGAGCCGCGTCAGCGGATCAAGTTCGATCAGCACTTCGTTCTGGAAAAAGCCGGGGTTGAGCATACGTGTCCTCGCCATCAGTAACCACCGACAGCGCAGCCGACGTACGCAGTGCTAGACTTGCTTTGGGGAACAACCATGATGCGGCTCACTCCGCGTTGCGGGGCGCGGTTACCAGCCGCGCCGTTCCCTCTCATCATAGCACACGCACACATCGTTACTGCTTGTCAAACGTCTAATTTCTGGCGCAAATCGCGCTATTTCTGAACGAGATCCCAGACGTTCCCGCCGCCCGTGGCGTGGCCCTTCAGTCGAGGCACCTGGCCACACACGCGAATCACCTTGCGCATCGACAACCGAAGGAACACCGGCCCGAAGGCGCGGTCGTCCATGTCATTGGGTGGCTTGATGCCAGCGTCCTTGCACTCGTTCACGAGGATCTCGCCCGCGGTCGGGCCATGCTGCTCCAGATAGCGCTCGATAAACGTCGCCGCCGCCGCGCGGAACGTGTCGCCCGCGCGCTTCTCGAGATCGGCGACGACGCGGTCACGCTGCCGCCGCGCAAGCTCCATCGGGGACACCGCCGGCACGGGCGGGAGATCCAAGCCGGGCAACGTGGGGATCTGCATCTACGCCAGCCTCTCGTTCTCACGGTCCACGACACGGTGTGCCGCATGGACCGCCGGCAGAAACGCCAGCAACCGCGCCGCGCGCTCCGGATCCCCGGCCTGTGTGCGGATCGATCGCCTGCGGTAGCCGTCCTCATCGGGCAGCAGGCAGAGCGTGATCAACGCGTCTCGCTGTTCAGTGGTCATCAGATGTCTCGTTTCGTTGGCCAACTCGCCCCGCCACGGTTGGACCTGCGGTGAACTCTTTACCAGCCTCGTGAGGCAGCCACTTCACCGCGCCCCGCTGTCCTATGCGTTGGAGAGGTACTGGCGCCGCTTCCGGATTGGCTACCGTCTGCGTACACGCGCTCTCCAACACGGTTGCTGCTAATCGGCAATTCCTTCAGCTTCGTCGTTCGTCTCGCGCTGCACTACGCCACCTCGCGCGCCGCACGCGGCAGGGACGGCCAGCAGTCCTGCAACTGTGCCTCGGAAGCTGATGCCGTGTCCGGTCGCGTCGTGGTGACGCTGCGCCTCAGTGCGGATGTTGACGCCTGGACGTTCCGACACGGACCACGCACACGAGACGCAGCGCAGCGTCATCCGCGATGCCTCTGCGCCGCCTTGCGAGCCGGGGTCTGGCACGTCGCAATTCCCATCGCGATACCCCATCACGCGGCCTCGCTTTCACCCGGCAACGGAATGCGGCAGTTGTGCTCCGTAGCGGCCCAACGAACCAACCACTCCATGTACTCCGCGAATTCCTTCGTATTGAGCTGCGACGATGTTCGCGCCAGCACCGTTTGCCCCGTGCGCGGGTCGTAGACGTGCCCGAAGCACTGGCCGAGCAGCGCATAGTGCAGCGTCTCGTGTTCGTGCTCGTCGTACCCAAGTTCATCCGCGAGAAGCGGCAGGGCGACGCCCCACAACCAGGCGTTCTGGCTCTGGCTTCGCTGGCTGCGCTTCTCACGGATGACGACGCCGATCCGCTTGCCGGCGAGCGACCGCAGGTACCGGCGGCGCGTGGGCGCCTCGATGCCGTCGAATTCGATTCGACTCCCATCCGCCGACACCTGCCCGTTGAACACGGGTACGAAGGTCTTAGCCACGGGGACCGCGCTCGTAGGGCGCGCACTCAAGGCACACGCGCACGCCGAGGGCCGCGTGGGCGCTTGGCCTGAAGAACGCGCGCGGCTTCACGCGCCGGCAACGCTCGCAGATGGCGTCCACGTTCGGATTGCCACCTGCCGCCTTGACGCGCATCCGAGCATGCAGAAAGCGGTGATACGCCTGGTCCTGACAAATGACCAACGGAGCGTCGTCAGCCTTCGACCCGTCAGCGTGGTGCACGACCGCGCCGGCGGGCAGTGGACGCCCAAGCGCCTTCTCGGCTCGTACGCGATGAAGCCCGACGCTCCCCACCTTTCGATAGCCCGCCACGGCAGACTTGCGCTTGTCGTGATTCATCACGAATCGACGCGGCACACCCTTGACGTACCCGTGGGGCGGATACGTCACAGGCGATACCACCGTACGCTGGCCGCATCCGCACTCGCAGAATCCGGAGTTAGCCACGCGCGGCCACCAATCGGTCGTTGATGACCTTCAGACCGGGAATCGACTGCCCGCCCTGCGTGGCCCTGGCCCACTGGTTGATGGCCGTGAGGTTCGGCGTGAGGAACGACGCGGGCGCCTGCCCGGCGGCCACAGCCCCCGCGAGCGCCTTGATGTCGATGTCCTGATGCGCGCGCCAGTTGTCGCGGTAGGTGACGCCCTGCACCTTCGGCACGGCGCGCTTGACCTCCACGGCCGGCGCCTCGACCGGCTGCGCGATGAGGCTTTCCGCTTCGGCCTGCATCTCCGCGTCACCCGTGGCCACGGCTTCGCGTTCCAGTGCTGCCGCCGCGGCAAGGGTCTGCGCTTCGGCTTCGCGCTGCGCTTCGGCCTGTAGCCGTTCCTGCTCGGCCAGCCGCGCGCGCTCCTGTTCCTGCTCCCAGGTCAGCAGGGCACGCTTCACGGTGTTCTCTGCGAGGACAAGCGGCGCCTGCATACGGTCGCGTTCGTCCGCCAGTCCCTTCCGGGCCGCCTCCGCTTTCCGCTTCGTCTCTGTCGCCGATTCGATGTGGGGCTGGAACCAGCGCTGAATATCGGCGCGCACGCCCTTGATGGAGCGCAGGAGGTAACTGGCCTGTACGCAGTCGTCCGCGGTGCGAATCTCCAACTGCGCCACCTGCGCGGACCAATGCGACGCGTCTTTCGCCAGCGTCGCTTTGTCGCGTGGCGCAAGGCTTACGGACGACGCTGGCTGTGGCGTGATGTCAATGACCGGCAGGGCCGGCTCTGTGTTCGTGGCAATGATCGGCATGGCAGCACCTAGAACGGGATGTCGTCGGCGGTCACTTCGTCCGGCGCCGACTCGGTCTCTGCCTGCTGATCCTGATGCCGCACGTAGCCATCGGCGGTGATCTTGACCATGCCCTTGATCAGCGGCATGACGCTCACGACGTTGGCAAACACCTTGTTCGCGTCGCGCGTGCTCGGCTTGTGCTGCACGTTGATGAGGCAGTTCGCGCCGATGACCGTCTCGACGTCGAAGCCCGCCTCTTCGCTGGCTGTGAACTGCCGCCCGCGCCACGATTCCAGGTCATGCCGCAGCGTGGCCTTTTCGTTCAGCGACAGCGTGTAGCGCTTATAGAGCAGGTGCCGCTTGCCGTCGTCGCGCAGCTCGTCGATCTGCCACACCAGATCGATCTTGTGCTGCATGCCCCCTTCCTTGAAGGGGTTCGGCTTGAGGCCGATGTCGATCACGTCGACGCAAACGGCCTGATGGGTGCCTTCCGGTGCGGGGGTGTAGGTCTTGCTGTCTCCAGCGGTTGCAATAATCGGCATGACTCGTAATCCTTCGTAGAAAATGAAACCGTGAACGGAACGACGCGGCGGCTTACTTCACCTCGCCGCGTGACAACAGCAGCCGCATAGCCATCGCGGCATCGTTCTGGCTATAGAAAGCGCGCGTCAGCGTGTGCTTCGCGCCGCACTCGCACTGCAGGGCCACGGTCCAGCCTTCGCTGGTGTGCAGCAGGCCATGCGTGGGGACCGTGGAGCAGTCGGAGCAGGGTTGCTGATGCATGACTAGGCCGCCTCGTCTGAGTTGGGCTTGCGGTTGATCCGAATGCGCTTCAGCGTGGCGTTGCCCAGTGCCTTTTCGCGTTCGAAGACCACAATGGGATGGACAATCCGCCGCTCGCGCTCGTCCGCCTGCTGTCCGATGCGTGTCAGGATCTGCGCCTGCGCTCGGATGTCTGCGGCTCGCTCTTCTGCCGTTGGGGCCGTGACCGTAGGGGTGATGAACCGCACGATGAAGCGCGGCAGGTTGCCCGTATACGCCAGCGCCGCCACGGCAAGCGCCAGGATGGCGATTCCAAGAAAGCCCGCGCCGGTCATGACTCACGCCCCATGCGGACACGGTGAGGACGCTGAAAGCACTTCGGGTAGCACGGCTGGTTCTGAACTGCGATGAACCAACTGGCGTTCTCCATCGCGTGATACGTAGGCAGATACGTCGGCGCGCCGCAGGATGCCCAGACGCGTTCGATAACAATCTCCCCACCGCACGTATCGCAATAGCCGTAATGCACGGTCATGACACACGCCCCATCGACTGCTCCATCGGCTTGGCCACGGGCAGCGAACGCAGGCGGGCTTCGAACAGCAGCAGCCAATCCAGCAGTTCGTCGAAGCGCACGTAGCCGCCGTTGTCGTCTTCCACCATTGCGCCGTTGCCGCCGCTCCGGAAGCGCCGCAGGGGGCGCGGTGTGGTAATCTCGTTGGGCACTGACTGTCTCCTTTGTGATGAGTCGGTGTTCGCTGAGGCTGCGCGGCTCCACCCGCCAGCCTCTTTTTCGTTCTAGGTCTCGATGTCGTCGCCGCTCGCCAACCACGCCGCGCCGATGAGCACGCCGAGGATGACCACGACAATCGCCACGGCGATAATCACGGCGTAGTACAGAAGCGCGCTGTTCATTGGCCGTCTCTCCCCTGCTTCACGAGCAGCTTGATCACGCGTTCACGGTCGTCATAGCTGGCCCTCAGCGCGGCGTTGACTGACTCCAGCGAGGTCACGCGTTCGGTCAGCGCCTTGATTTCGAGCGCCTGCCGGATACAGGTCACGCACATCACGCGGCACGCTTGAAGCGCAGTGTCGTGTTCAGCGCTAGCTCCAGTGCCGTGATGGTGTCGTAACTCGGCAGGCGGCGCCCCGTCTCCAGTCGCCACACCGTGACGCGGTCGAGTTGCGCGAGTCGAGCTGTTTCAGCGACGGACAGGCCAAGGCGCTTCCGGGCAGACGCTAGCGTTTCGTTTCGCTTCGGTGCTGTTGCCATACAGCCACAACTGTAGTGGCACCTCGGCAACATGTCAAGCGCGAAACGGCGGCACGCTTCACTTTTTGTGAAAATGTTTTCTACGGGTCGGGAAATGTGGCCGCTGATGATGTGCCCCGGTGATGTGGCCCCGCGTCACACTGCGCGGCATCGATCCGGGTTCCCAGCGCACCATCAGCGGGTCAAGTCGAGGCGATACGGAAGGCTCTGAGGAAGCGTCGGTCGTCAGCCGTCCACGCAATGGCGCTGGCTTCCCGTTCGCGCATCGGGGCGGTACTCCACTTCGTGACGCGTCCGCAGTCTGGGCAGCGTTCGGGGATCTCCCCCGTGCTGCCGTAGCCCTTATCGCAGAGGCGGCAGTACAGGATCGGCATCGGCTTGCGCCTTCGGTAGTGGACTGGCCTTGAGGTACGCCGCCAGGAAGCCCGCGAGCGCGGCTACTTCCTTGACCGTCTCCACGTAGGCCGCTGGCACTATATGAGTCGTGGACGCGGTCAGGAAGATCAGCACGGCGGCGATAAATGTCAGCGTCCAGACGATGTGATCGCGGTGCATTCAGCGTTCCTCCACCAGCACGTAGAAGCTGCGGTCATCCACCCCGCCCGTGGCGAACGTGCAACGGTTCGTGACGGTATAGGTCGTGCCCACCGTGCCGCCTGACAAGTCAATCTCTGTCTTCAGGTCACTGGCCACGATCCGATCATCGGCGTTCGTCAGGCCAGACGGCGCGATCACCCATGTGCTACTCGCAATCGTCGTGGACCGCTCCGCGCAGTAGTCCGTCCAGTCGATTCCCTTCGTCCATGCCGTCGCGTCAGGGTCTTTCGTGACCAGCGTTCCAGTGGGTGCCATTACTGCGCCTCGAAATAGATGGGATCTCGGTCAGCCAACAAGTAGATTTCGTCAGCATCGGCCGTATAGAACGCGGCATCGGCGAGCGTCTGCGTTGTACCCGACGGAGCCGCGACAATGCCGGCGGCCGTCACCGCGGCAGCCCCGAGTGTCTTCGTGAGCGCGCCGACAATAGCCACCGCGCCGGCCGCCGTACTCGTCGCCGACCCGAGTGTCTTCGAGAGATCGCCAGCGATAGCCACCGTGCCCGAACTGGACACCGTCGCAGCGCCCAGCGTGACAGACAGCGACCCCGTTGGGCCACTGGCGACGACGCCATCAGCGCTAATCGTGGCCGCGCCCAGCGTCTTCGACAGCGCACCAGCCACCGCTACTGTACCAGTCGCCGTAGTAGTAGCCGCGCCGAGTGTGACAGAGGCGGTACCAGCAATCGCCACCGTGCCGGCCGCCGTCGAAGTCGCTGCCCCGAGCGTCTTCGTGAGTGTGCCCTGCACATCTACGGTGCCGGCCGCAGTCGATGTCGCCGCGCCGAGCGTCTGCGTCAGCGTGCCGTCGATGTTCGTGGCGGTTGGCGTGAACCGGAGCGAGCCGCACGCAATCGTGAGCGCGCCGCCCGTGCCTACGACCGATTGCAGGTTGAACGTGTCGGACACGGCGACGGTGTCGCTATTCGTCGTGTCTTCAAAGCTGCCTGTCGCGCCAGACGAGATCGAGACAGACTGCCCACCATTTGCAGTGTTCTTGCGCGTGCGGACAGTCGATGTCGCGGTCGTGGCGTTCGTCGAGATGTTGACGTACAGCCGATCGTAGGTGCCAGCGAGGCTCTGCACCGCTTGAACGCCGGTCTCAGCCGACAACACGCGGGTTGTACCAGCCGCCGCATGGTAGTTCGTACTACCAGCCGCAGCCGTGGTCGCGTTGTTGGCAATCAGGACGCGATCAGCGCCGGAGAAGTCGGCTTGAACAGATGTCAGCCACACGATTGTGGAGGCCGACGCGCCCCACACCGCCATGTAGTTGATGGCATCACCGGACGCGATGCTATGGCTATGCGTCGTATCTTCGTAGAATCCGGTCGTACTGGCCGTGGTGGAAACGGTGAGCGAACCAGACGCGGTATTGGCTCGTGAGGTAAACGTATCGACCACCGCGCGGGCGGTCTGCACGTTCACGCATAGGTTTCGGAGCGTCAGCGCAGAACGTGTCGTGATCTGCGTGTTGACTTCAGCGGCGGATTGTCCGTTGTTACCGTTCCACGTTCCGTACCGCGTAATGCCGTTCGAAGCCACCGATAGCATCGGACCAATGAAGAAGCCCGAGGTGCCTGAACTGGCGGCGAAGTCGTAGGTGCAGCCCGTGAACGTCAGACTGCCAGACGTGGCAGGGGTGACGACCTTGAGGTTGACCTTGTCGCCGCTGGCGATCGTGTCGCTGTTAGAGGTGTCGCGAAAGTGACCCGTCAGGCCAGCGCCTATTGAGACTACCTGCGAGCCGTCTGCCGCGTTCTTGCGGAATGTAACGGTCGTTGCAGACGTCGCAATCGTGTTGGCGCTGACCAGCGCCCCGAGATTCGAGAATGTCCCCGCGCACCGAAGCAGAACCTGCCGCTGCGTCTCGCCACCAGCAATCGTGAACATGCCGGACACACCGCCGCCCATGTGGGCGTACGCGGTGGTACCAGATGCCAGGGCGGCTTGATCCCACCCGGAGATATGCGAGACGACAGCCACAGGGTTACTCGATCACGACACGGCCAACGCCCAGATTGGTGTCGCACCAGCTCTGGATGTTGTTCTTCTGGTTCGTGGACAGGCCAACCGTCACGACGTGCAGCGCGTGGCCGGCGTCGAAGAACCACGACCCGCGGAACTCGCCACTTGTCGCATCGAACATCGACGGGAACTGCGTACGCGCCCGGTTCAGCAACTTGTTCTTACGCGGGTTCTCGTCCGTCACCTGCGTGAAGTGCGCGATCATGTTGGAGAGGAACCCGTTGTGACGCGCGCAGCGCGCCACCACCGTGATCGGCGTGTGGACGCGCACGTTCTCCGCCACGGCGTCATCCCATGAGTATTCGAACTGACACCCGCAGGTGTCCGGACGCCAGAGCGTCGTCTGAATGGCCATGCCGCCCTCCGTTTACGCGTTCGCGTCGGTGATCGAGAAGCTCGTGATCGTGACAGACTGACCCGACGCGATGCTGGTGTTGTCGAGCGTCAGGTCGCCGCCGCCGCCCGTCGCCGTGACCGTGCCCTGAATGTGGCAGGTCGTCGCCGTGGACTCGTAGATCCGGAAGTGTGCGGCGGTGCCCGTGGCATCCGCGCTCGCGTCCTGCCAGGTGCCGGACTTGGCCTTGCTGCCGCTGGAGGCTGCCGCCAGCCAGTCAGACGGGAGGCTGAGTGTCGCCAGCACCGTCCCAGAGTCCGCCGTGGCGCAGTCCGCCGGAGCCGACCCGCTGCGGATCTTCATGACCGCCGACGTGCTGATGGTCGACTCGATCGCGTCGAGCCGTGCGTTGCGAACGGATACGGAAAGCTGCAGTGCCATGTTGGTGTACTCCTAAATTTCGATGTCGCCTATGGTGCGGCCGTAGACACGCACCGAACCCTTGCGCCTTGCAGCGATCTGCTGCTTCAGCTCCTGCGTGACCGCGTCGAACAGCGTTCCGAACGCACGCTGCCGCTCGATGTCGTCATTAAACCGACCGCCGAGCGATGCGAAGTTCTCCGTGGTCGCTTGCTGTCCCTGCTCGAGCTTTTCCAGCCTTGCGTTCATCTCCGCAAGCTGCGCCACAAGTGGCGACAGGTCGAACGAGGTAGCCGGAGTGGCCTGCTGCACTACTGGCGGAACCACGCCGAGATGATTCCCGGGTGTCACCTCGACGAACACTTGGCCCGTGATGTCCGTGGCCTCGGGGTTGTCCACGAGCTGACCGTTTCCGGTACCGGCGCCGGTGACCATGTCCCAGATCCACAGCCGGCCGTCGACTAGACGCGCGAGGCCGTCCTTCGAGATCGGGCGGTTCGGGTCGGCCCGCTTCGTGCCCCAGCCCTGCCCGGGCAGCTCGAATGCCACCTGCTCAGCCAGGCCGATGGCCCAGCGACGCACGCTGTCTTCGATCTCCGGCCCGGGCTGGCCTTGGGGGATCGGGAACCGCGCCACGTAGCGCGCGCGGATCTGCTTCACGTTCTCCGGGAGTTGCATCTACTTCCGCCCCTTCAGTCGTCGGGTGTTCCCGATGTTCACGGCCATCTGCGCACTGGTGAGCGCGACCGCCGTCCAGAACGCGCGCTTCGGATGCTGGTGTCGGTCGTGCAGCAACCAGCCCGCGATGCCAACGTGGAGCGCGCCCTTGGCCGTCATCGCCGGAATCACGCCGTGCCTGTCGACGATGGGCGCCAGCACGGGGTTCACCTCGTGACAGGTCCGAGCGCCAGAGCAGTAGGCTGTTGCCGACGCGTCGTAGAAACCAGCCCCCATGTACGCCCCGAGCGCGATCGGCGTCTTCCGGTCCTGTGCGTGCGCCGGAGTCACGCCCACGAGCAACAGCACCAACGCCACGAGCAGCATGATGATGAACAGGCCCGACGCGGTCCCGGTCGTCACCAGCGCCGTCTCTAACTTCTCGCGTCTCGTCATTTCTCCACCCATGCCTTGATGACCTGCAGGATGAAGGCGACGATGACCGCCGCCAGTGCTCCTGCCAGCGAGCCGCGGCGCAACGACGCCTTCTCTTCGATCTCCCGCGCCGTTTCGATGCGCACCAGGCGCTCTTCGCTCGTGCGCACACGGCCGTTCTGGACTTGCATCTCCGACCGCAGCGCCGCGAACCCATCGGCCATCTCGTCGCGGAGCTGCTTGTGCTGCTCGGACATCTCTCGACGGATCCCGTCGATCAAGGTCATCACCCACGCTGGTGGGACTTGCTCGCTGGGGCTCATCGATGCGGTCTCCTAGTAGTTCGGCCCGACAATCTTGGTCGGTCCGCTGCCGCCATCGACGACGACGTTGCCGTTGACGGCGGTGTGATTCCGGCACGCGTTGCCGGTGATGCTGTAGTTGTTCGAACTGCCGCCCGCGAGGAAGATGCAGTACTGCTGATGGCCGAGGCCGCCCCACAGCAGGCCGTTCCCGATACGGTTGTTCACGAGCGTGAAGTCCGACACCCCGCCAGCGATGCTGATGCCCGCCGACCAGCCGCCTGCCGTGCCGTTATCAGCGATGGTGTTTCCGGTGAGGATGACGCCCTGAGATCCGGGCCACATCGTCACGCCGTCGGTCCGGTTCGCGTGGATGGTGGAGTTGCTGACGCTGAAGCCCTGCACACCGGATGACGTCCCGATGCCGCCCTGGTTCTGCGCGATCGAGCAATCGGAGATCCGCACGTTCTGCGCCGTGTAGGCCAGAATCCCCCAGCTCGTCATGCTCTCGATGGCTGGACAGTCCGTGACAGTCACGCCAGTGACCGGACCGCCGAACGCACCCAACCGCACGCCGACGGTGCCCTTGATGAGCGTGAGTCCGGACAGTTTGACCGTGTCCGTATTCGCGGCAATCTCGATCCAGACGCCTACATCGGCCGGTGTCGCGGCGGTCCCGCTCACATCGTCGATGATGATGTCTGAGACATGGTGGACGCCGTCCCCGATGCGGATCGGGTTGCCGTGCTGCGCCACCCCGTTCCAGCGCAGATGTCGCGCCGAATAGATCCCCTTGTCGCTGGTGGTCGGGGCCATCGCCAGCGATATGTACAGGCCGTTGCCGAAGGTCAGGTCGCTGACGTGCGCGTTCCAGTCGGCCGACGCCCATGTCACGCAGCCGCCGCTCGTCTGCTTCGCAGGCGCTTCACAGAGCAGGCCCCGCACCGCCGGGAACGACCCCATCAGGCTGAACCCGAAGAACGACCCGTCGACGCTGACACGCGTGGCTGGCCCTTCTCCGAGGACTTCCACAAACGCCGGCACCAGCACGGGACCAGCCAGACGGTACGTCCCCGCGAGCAACTGCACGCGACATCCTGCGACGCAGCCACTCGCCGCAGCCTGAATGACTGGACGCATGTCAGTCGCCGGGTTCACATCGGGAGGCACGATGACTGCCGCACGGACCACCGAGGCCCAGAGCACGAAGACGAGCGCGAACAGACGCATCAGCATAGACGGGTGGCCATGAAGTAGATCGATTCCAGCGCCAGCGCCGAGCCGACGTTCAGCGCGCCGCCGCTCGTCTGGTAGGCGTGGAGTTCGAAGTAGTCGCCAGCCGTGGCCGGGTACATCGCGTCGACGCGCAGCACCTGAACATCGGTCGCATCGCCCTTCATCGTCACGGACCAGATGCGCGTGCCGTTGCGGGCGATGGCGAGCTTACGGATGCCGGTCGCGTTCGCCGCGAAGCCCGCCTGCCCCATGAACACGTAGTGCCCGCCCTGCCCGGTGGGGATAGTGACGCGGCTGGTATTCACCGACGTGGAGTGCATCGCGCCGACGTCCCACTGTTCGGTGTCGAGCGCGAGCGCAGTCCACGTCGAATCGGACAGACTGACCGTGCTGGAGTTCTGGAGACCGCACCGGGGCTGCCCGTCCGCCTGCACCGCCCCGCCGAAGATGAACGGGTTGTACGGGCTGGCTCCCGCGAACATCTGATCGATCGCGGCGTACTGCGCCTGCAATTCGGCGTTGTTCAGTACTGTGCCGTCCCCGTTGGGGTTGGCCGCAGTGCCTGTATCGTTTGTGCGCGTCGTGCGCGTGATCGTTGATGCCACGTCAGTTCACCCGCCGCAAGATGTCGTTGACCTGTGCCTGGGATGCGCCCGCCATGATCGCTCGGTTCAGGTCGACCGTCGTACCAGCAACGACGCCCCTCGGCGTGGTCGTCATCTGCTGAATCGTGAAGTCGCCAGAGACCGTGACCGGCGTACTCACCGTCGCCGCTACCAGCCGGCCGACCCGTGGCGTCCGTGCGCCGCAGTCGAACTCCACCGAGGTCACCGCACCGCCGTACTGCGTCACGTCGGCCTGCGCGCGCGCCTTGCAGGCCAGCAGGGACAGCGTGCTATCGGTGATCCAGTGGGTCACGATGCCTGTCGCCGGAGAGCCGAGCACCGACGCCAGCGCCGTCTGGGCCGTGGTATCGTCGTAGGTGTAGAGCACGGCGATCCGGTCACCTTCGGCAATCGCCTCGGTGACACCCGTGACGCCCGTGAGCGTGCCGGGACCATACGGCACGTTGTCAGGGCTGCTGCTGCCGGTGTAGGTCACGACGTTGACGCCGGCCAGCGCTTCACCCGATGACACGCTGATCTGCGACGGCTGGAACCAGCCGATCTCCCCGACGCTGATGGTGGTCGCGCCTGGCTCCACGGCCGCGGTGACGGTGGTCTCCACGCCGATCACGCGCGTCCTGGTTCGGACCTGCGTAAGATCCTTCATGACCCGCAGCGCGTGCGCCTGCGTGCTGTTCCCCAGAGAGAACGACCCGTCCGGATACGTGGCGCAGAGGTTCACCCGCTTGTCTGCGGTTACTTCCCACCATGCCCCAGAGGCCGCCACGAGGCCAGCCAACTGGCTCAGCGCGTCGGGAATCGTCGTTCCTGAGAACTCGATGGACACCCGGTCGTCATACGGGCAGTAGCCAACCGAGAAGTCGCCAGCGGTGTAGTCCGCGATCAGCGTGGCTAGAATCGTGTTGATGGACGTGTTCGTGAAGGCCCGAGTGATCACGAACTGTCCGAGGAGCCATGCGTACCCGGTTGCGGTGCAGTGCCAGAGCACCCGTGACGGGCTGATGACTTCGGCCTCAGCCTGCAGCAGCGTGCCGCCGAACAGCCAATCGTCCGCCGCCGAGTACCGAATCTTCACGTCCGAGCCGAGCGTCGGCGTCACGTTGTCCAGCGTGAACGTGCAGACAGATGGACTATTCAGCCGCTCCGTAATGGCCCAGCCGTCGCGGAGTACGTCGGTTGTGCGCGTCGTCCCGCCTACGGTGATCACGAAGGCCGGCTTCGTCCAGCCGGTATAGGTCACACCGGATCGGGCAATCCCTGAAAGCGCCTGAAGGTAGGCCATTACGCCAGCCTCCGTTCGCGCTTCAGCGCCTCGATCACGGCCCGCGACGTAGCGTCCAGCGCCCGCTGCCGGCCGGCGGGGGTATCGTAGCTGGGATTGTTGACGATGACAGTCACGGACGCGCCGCCGCCATTGATCGCCCCGGCTACGTTCTTCTGTTGTGCCGCGTTCAGTACCAGCTCTCCCGGCGTCAGCATGGCTGGGACCGTGTCGGTACCTCGCCGTGCAAACCCACCGGCCGCCAGATGCTGCAAGCCAAACGGCAGCACCTTCGCGCCCGTGGCCGCGCCCGGCACTTCAGGGCCAATCGGCCCAGACGGGAAGTCGGGAAACCGCGGGATGTCGAAGACTACGGGGACGTGGATAGCATCAGGCTCGATCTCGCCCAGCGCGCTTTCGAGGTCGTCTGCCGCCTTGTCCGTGATCGCGCCCAGCTCGGCTTGCTGCTGGTTGATTTGGTTCTGGATGCCGGCCGCCTGCCCACGGATGCCCGCTTCGATCACGCCCATGACTTCCTCGGGCGCTTCGTTGGCAATCGACCCTAGCAAGTCGTCGCGCTGCTTCGTCAGATTGTCGATGGCGGACTGGATCTTCTCGCGCTGGACATCGATGGCTGACGCAGCCGCGTTGGTGTCGGCGTCCTTGAGTTGCTTGGACTTCTCGATCGCCTCGTTGAACTTGTCGATCCACGCTTTGACTGCAGCCGGTCCCTGCTTCTCGGCATCCAGCAGCGCCTTTACGTCGCGCTGCGCTTCTTCGCTGGTCTTGCCCGTGGCCCGGTACGCCTCGCCGATGGCGTTGACCATGTTGTCGAACGAGCCGAAAGAATCTTCAAACTGCTTTTCCAGCGCCCGCCCGTCCAACTCCACCTGCGATGGTCCGCCGAACAGTTCCTTGATCTTCTTGCCCATCGCGGCCAGCAACGGCCCCATCAACGCCCCGAGACCGGGGATCAGCGCGTTCAGCGCGCCGCCGAAGGACGCCCCGAAGACGGACGTGAGACCCTTGCTGATGGCCCCGCCGAAGCCCTTGGGCGATGTCAGGAACGACCCAAACGTGGAGCCGATCGCCTCAAGCTTGGATCCGCCACCCGTAATCGCGGCCATGATGGCCTGTGGCATCGACGTGGCCAGCATCTCACTGAGACCCTTGCCGAAGGTCTGCGACAGCGCGGTCAACTGCGCGTTGGGTCCGCTCTGAAGCTTGGGGATACCAGCCAGCGTGCGCCCAGGTAGCGTGTCCTGCTTATTCAGCTCGGCCAGCCGCGCCCGCGCCTGCGCCAGCGCATCAGTCGCACCAGACTCCGGAGAAACGCCCGTGAACGTACCGCGGCCGATCGTGGACTCAAGGTCGCGCGCACGCGCCTGCGCGTTTGCCAACTCTGTAGCAAGCCGCTTCAGTTCATCAGCCTGTTTCCGAGCTGCTGTCGCCGCGGCCTCATGCGCCTGCCGCTCCGCTTCCATTTCACGGTCGAACGACTTAAGCGCGACCTCCGTCAGTTCGAAAGTCTTCGGAGCATCACGAAATGCTTCTGGCGGTTTAAGGCGCCCAAGCGCCGCGTTAAGCTCCTCGGCCTCACGCGCAGCTTCTCGTATACGCTGCTGAAATGGGTCCATCCCATCGATGATGAACTCGGCAAAACCAACGACCGCATTGGCCGTAGCGCCTTTGGCTTTGCGCCCCCACTCCGTCAACTTATCCCCGGCGTAGTCGAGCGCTTTGACGGTATTGTTCAACATGCCGACGCTGGCATTCCGCACGTCATCAAACCCGCGCTTTAGCGTGGGCAGAACACTTGCGCCAGTCTCGCCGAAGAGATCCATCGCGATCGCGACTTGCTGTGCCGGGTCGTCAACTTGCCTGAGCGCGTCCGATATCGCCATGAACTGCTGATCGGGCGACAGCCCTTTGATGTCCTCGAACGACATACGGAGCTTGCCGAGCGCACCGACAGCGGACGCGTCGCCGCTCGCCAAGCGGTTCTGCATCTGATTGACCGCCGACGACATCTCTTCGATCGTGTTTCCAGCATCGTCGCCGGCTACCTGCAACCGCTGCAGCCCCTGAACGGAGATGCCGGTTTTGTCTGACATCTTGGTGAGCGCATCAGCGTCGCCAAGAATCGCCTTGCCGAATCCAACGATCGCCGCCGCGCTGAGGCCGACTCCAAATGTCCCGAGCAGTGCCGTCGCGCTACCAAGAGGCCCCTTCAAGCCTTCGAACGCGCCACCCGTGGCCTTCGTGGCGTCAGCGATCTTCTGGATGCCGGGGGGAACTTCCAGCCCCATCGCCTTCAGCTTGTTGACGGCTTCCTGTGCCTGCGAGGCTACCCGCTTCAGTTCGCCCTCGGTCAGCTTGGACACGCCGCCGATGTCGTCAATGGCCTTGGCCGTCAGCGTGGCGTCTTGAATGATGCGACGCCCCGAGAAGGCGTCGGTCATCCGACGCAGCGAGCCTTCTACCTTGGACGCGCCCGTTTCGAACGACCGCAACTCCGATTCCGCACGGTTCACCGCGTCCACGAAGGACGTGAAGTCGGCTTTGAATGTCGCGGTAATCGCCATGGGTTTAGGTCGTCGTTGCTGTGGACTGCTTCACTAGGTCGATCAGCACTTCGTATTCGTGGGGGGCAAGGCTCTGCACGTCGTCCAGAGACCAGCCCATCCACTTCGCCAGCACGAGGTCAGTCGTTAGCTGTTCGTGCCAGCCTGGTCGTTTTTTTCCGCACTCCGCGCAGCCTCGTCCGCCGCGTCGTGTGCCTCCACCGCGTGCAGAATCTCGCGGAAGGTGTCGATGTCGACCGCGCGCAACGCGTCCTCCGTGAACGGCACCGCGCGCCCGTCATCGGTCAAGCTCCACTCCACGACGTACGCCACGATAAGCGCGATCCCTGACTGGCGCAGATCAGCCCGCAGGCGGTTGTCATCGCCCTGCACGTACTCACGGGCCAGCCGTTCGCGGTACTCACCCGCCGTGAGTCGCTTCTTGACTTCCAGCCAGTCGCCCTCCGAAATCGAGAGACGAACCGTGTCAGGCTTCACGAACCGATTGCGCGCCATGTAGTCATTCCTCCGGGCCGAGCTGTGCCGTGACAGTCCCGTCCGCGAGCTGCAGCGACAGAATCGGGAAACGCACTTCGCGCCCCGTCGTCCGACTCCACCGGAATGTCAGCCCTGGCTGCGTCAGGGCGTGCGCGTCGGCCGTGATGACCTTCGCGGACAGTCGCGTGCTGGTGGTGTCGGAGGTGAGTTCCCACGGCCCAAGGGTGGCCGCTGGTCGGTAGGACCAGCAGATACGCGCCGATGGACCGTGGATCGTGACAGGCATGGTTAGATCGTCGAGAGAGCCCAGCTACCGTTCGCGACGAAGTTGGCCGTGATGCTCACCGCGCCCGTGTTGTCGACGCTAATGCTCTGGTCGATCCATGCGGGACCGCACTTGTACTTGGTCGGTGCGTCGGCGGACGGGTACAGGTAAATCTTGCAGCCGTCCGTGGAGGCCGCCGCCGTCGTGAGCTTGGTTTCCGTGTCGTCAAAGAAGCCGTTGAACGACCCTTTGATGTCCGGCAAGCCTTGCACGTAGCTCTTGTTCGTGTCGTTGAACGAGGTCACGTCGATCTTGTCGGTAGTCGCGTCGACTGACCACGCCTTGAGCTTCACCACGTTCGTGGCCGCGCCAGTGCCCGTGGTCGAGAGGTACACGACGCCCTTTTTTCCGTGATACGCTGCCATTCGCTTTACTCCTGCCGCCTCATGCGGCTTGTCTCCGAAGGAGCGTTTGCAGGTCGCCGATCACGACGCGAGCGCGATCAACCCAGGACGCCTCAGCCACACTGGCCGGTAATGCTGCGGACACGCGAGCACGGCCCGCGTCATCCTGCAGCCACTGACGAATCAACTTCTCTGCTTCTGCGGGTGTCTGGAACGTGGGCACCAGATCCCCGAACTGCTCTGGCACTTCCGCCCGGTAGTCCGACAGGTGGAACGCGCCGCACGCTGCCAGCTCGTACGCCCGTGGCGACAAGCTCTCTGCGTGACTGATGCGCGGGTTGGACCGATCAAGTCCGAAGCCCTTGGACCGCCGATACAGGTTCAGACCCACCTTCGCGCGCCGATACAGCGCACTGGCGAACGTGTTGTTGACCTGTGCGCCCTTGACGCACTTCGATACCTGGCGCTTCAGGCCCAGACCCTTCCACGTTCCGTACAGCCCGAGATCGATCCCGGTCCAGTCGATCGCGTTGAACCACGAGATGCGCTCAGGGAACCCCGAGCCGACGAACACCACATCGTGCGCGGGCGCGTCCTCGTCCATCTGCGCTGTGGGCGTATGGCGTTCCGGGTGCCATCCGTGTGGCAGGTAGCCCGCCCGCGGATTCACGCGCCGGAAGTCATCGATCACGCTGCGCTCGTTCGTCCAGCAGCCGTCCACGATGGACGCCATGCCGAGTTCTTTTTCCGCGTCATACGGGGACTCGGTGAACAGCACCGTGACGGGCACGCCGGCCCGCTTCAGCATCACGATCACGTCGCGGTGAAAGAACATCCCGCACACGACGATCACCGCGTCGACCTGATGGCGCAGCGCCATCGCCAGCGCCGGCTCTGAGGCCTGGTAGACCACCACCGAGCCATCTGGCTTCGGGAGGTCCGGCCGCCCCTTGCGCTGCTGGCGCCAGCGATAGAACACCTCGCTCCCGGCCTTGTCGAGTCGTTCGTCCAGCCGAAACGGGATGACCTCCACGCCGTGCTGCTTCAGGCCGTAGCTGAGGCCCGCTTCTACGTCCGCGGTCGACCAGCTCGCGCCAGGGTGAACGACAAGTACGCGCATTAGATGAACGCCTCGTGCGCCTTGGGCGTGTGCATGGCGGCCAGCGTCTCGTTGACGGGATGCAGCCTGCACATCACCCGACAGCCTTCATCCACTGCAAACATCCGCGGGTGCCGCGCCCAGATGTCGGCGAACGACTCGCGCCGCAGATCCCCGAGTGCCGTCACCCCGCGCCGCTGGGGACACACCCACACGCGCCCGTCCGGAGTGATCGTGGTGTTGAGCTTGATCCCATGGCACTGGCTGTAGCCATGGCCCTTCCAGTCCGCATAGGCGAGGAAGCGATCCACGTCGAGTTCCACGTCCGGCCATGACGCCATCGCCTGCAGGAAGTCGAGCGCCGAACGCACCCAGCCGCGATCTTCGCTGCAGATGCCAGGAGCCGACGCGTCGGTCTGAATCGCTGGCCGGAAGGTCACGTAGGACGCGCCCAGCGACAGCGCCAACTGCCGCATCTGGCTCATTGCGTGCCAGTTCTTCGCGTGCAGCAGGAACGACACCCCGACGGTAGCCTTGTGTCCAACCAACGACCGCACGCCGTGGCAGGCTGCCTCGAAGCGCGCCGCAGGCACGCCCTTTTCCGCTGCGTAGGTCTCCGCGTTCACCGCATCCAGCGAGACCACCACCCACGACGCCGCCTTAGCCAGTCTCACGCCTGTCGCCTCAGTCAGCAGCCCGCCACAGGTGTACATGCCCTGTTCGAAGCCGCGCCAGTAGGCCATCTCGACCGCTTCGATCCAGTGCGGATGCGTGGTCGGTTCGCCGCCGCCGCTCCAGACGATGGACCGCACGCCGACCGCCTGCATCTGCTCCAGCGTGCGCGACACCAGATCCATGTCGGCCAGATCGCCCGTGCCGTCGAACGCCATCGGCAACGTCCGCGGCTGGACCGCCCACGGCCCGCGCGTGTGCGTGTGGGCAAAGTGGCAGTCCTGACAGCCGAGCACGCAGCGGTTGCTCAGATCCCACTCCACCGTCACCGGGGCAGGCGTCTCGCCGCGATCCCATGCCGCCAGTCGGTCGATGTGGCGGAACAGTTTGCCGCGTGGGTCGATGTAGGTCACACCGGCACCCCTTCGACTTCTGCCGCGCCACGACTTACGCCGCCGACAGATACCAGCAGATCGACAGAGACCGGCCTGGTCCCAGCCATCCACAGCGCCTGCGCGAAGTCGAAGTCGCCCTCGTACCGATCGCCGTACCGCCCCACATGGCGCCGCCAGATGTCGGAGCGCACCACAAGGCAGTTCAGGTCGATGTGCCCCATGCGTGGCGGCCACGCAGGCGCAGCCGGCCATGTCGCGCCACCCTTGCGGGCCTGCACGATCAGCAACTCCGGGAAACCCGCCGCGCCAGCCGCCGCGCGCAGCCGCTCGATCACATCCGAACCAGCCAGCACGTCGTCATCGCACAGGAACATCACGTACTGCCCGTGGACCGCGTCCGCGTACCGCTGCACGCGCGAGAACATGCCGCCGATGCCGATGCCGACGTGGTCCGGCACCACGATCTGTTCGATGTCGGCCACAGCGGTCTGGGCCTGCACGCTGGCCAGGTTGCGCGCCAGTCCCTGCGGACGGCGGAACGTCGGGGTGTACAGCGTCAAGAACGGCGTCATACCGTCCTCACGATCAGCCCGTTCCGCTCACACATGGCCATCAGCGCCCGCACCATGCGCGCCCGGTGACGAATGACCTTGGGAATCATCTTGTTGGCCGAGGGCGGTTCGGGCATCGCGCCGCGGTTGAATCCGCGATCGGTCCGGCGTACCTTCGTGCCGTTCTCGTAGATGGACGCGTGCGGGGCACGGCTACGAACCCGAGCGCCAGCCGAGAAGCGCGACGTGTTGACTTCCATCGTCACGCGCTTGCGGAGGTTCCCCGTGGGCCCCTTCCGATAGCCGCGCTGGACTTCACCGGCCGCATACTCCGCGTGCGCCACGACGATCGCGTGAGCCTCGCCCGTGAGCGTCTGCGGCAACTGCCGCATCGCCTCACGGAACTCCTGCAAGCCCGTCCATCGAATCGTCGCGCTCACGGCTGCACCTCGTCGCAGTCCAGCATCAGCATCTCGTTGCGCTCGTCGATGTTCCGGACACCGCGCACGGAAAACAGGCGGTCCCGGTTCTGCACCGGGTCCGCGTAGACCAGCACCGCATCCACGGACATCTGCGGGTGCCAGCGCATCGTGACCACGCTCGTGGTAGTCCGACCGTCACCCAGCGACCCCTGCGGCTGAATGGCACACCATGCCGTCGCGGGCGTCAGGGCTTCACCCCAGCCGTCCGCGTCGTTCGTCGCTTGCGGTCCGCGATAGAGGCGGACACGTTTGGTCAGTCCTCCGACTCGCATGGGTCCACGTATTCGATTGAGTCCGTCCAGCACCGGCTCCAGCCGGCCGCGCTGGTAGCCTGGTCGGCGCCGTCGCGGTCGTGATCAAGCGCCGCCACCCGCATCCGAATGCCCTGCTTGATGCGCTCAGGGATGCTGGCCGCCGAGGTCCACCCGACCGTGTAGTTGATCTCGACGCGGTACGCCTGCCGGTCAGCCTGCAGCGAGGGCCACGCCATGTCGGCCGCGCGCACGAGACGCGCCGGACGCGCCACGGTATCCGTGGTGTAGTACGTGCTCGAGAGTGTCTGCAGCACGCCGTCTGCGTCGTAATACTTCACCGAGTCGATCGACTGGAGCACCAGACACATCGGCAAGGGAAACACGTCGTAGAACTCGTCAGCGGTCACCTTGTAGCTTTGCGTCAGCAGGCCATAGCCCAGCGCTTGCTCGGCTTCGTCCGTCGCCGCGTCGATGTATGACAGCAACAGCCCGTTGCTCTCGTCATCCACGATCCGCGTCTGCGCCTTCGCATCGGCCAACGTGATCGCCGGGATGACCGGCGCCGTGGTCCGAGTCCAGTTGACACTCACCGCTTCGCCTTTCGCTGGACGGCTCGCTCAGGCGCAGCACTAGCCACCGCCAGCTCCGGTTCATCAGCGCGCAACACTTCCGCCTTCTCGCCGTCCAGATAGGACAGCAACCAAGGAGCGGGGTTAGCGACGTCGATAACCTGACCCGGCATGAACGGGCACCCGTCCACGCCGGAATCAAGCATCTGTAGAATCCGAATCCGCACTAGGCCGTTCCGTCGATCGGCGACGTCCACTGCTCGCCAGTAGTGACCGCGATCGACATCTTGATCGAGTCGCTGTAATAGCCAAGTTTGGACATGGGCGATAACTCCTAGAAGATGAGCAAAGCCATACGGGTGGCCCGCCTCCACTGAGGCAGGACCACCCGCCGTGGCGAGTTACGCCTGGGTCGCGTACTTGACCGGGTGCGTGCCGGCGTCGAGCAGGTCGCCGTCCGACCGCGCGAAGGCGAGGAACCCGACCTGGTGATAGTCGGCGTACCGCTCGTTGAGCCTGACCAGCGTGATCTCGCGCACGTCGCGGATCAGGTACTTGTCGAGCGCACCGAAGATCAGCGACTTGACGGCCGTCGCCGGAGTCGTCATTGACTGGTTGATCACGTACGGGTAGCCGTGGATCAGGTCAGGCTGACCCGCCACCAGCGACGGCTGCCAGAGCGGCACTCCGGTGGTGTCGCCCGAGTACTGCAGCACCTTGATCTTCTTCAGCATCTTCAGCGCGCCGTCGTGGAACATGAACTTTGAGCGCTCGCGGTACGCCGGATCGATGCTGTGGGTCAGGTCGACCACGTTGTCGTACGTCGCGGTGGCCGTGCCAGAGAGGGTGATGGCCGAGGACGTCGCCGCGGTCACGATGCCGTTCGGCTGGCTGGAGCCGGTGCCGGTTGTGAAGTGGTCGTTCTGAATGCGTCCGATGCGCTCACCGAGCATCGAGCCAATCATCGAGGGGATGTCGACCGAGCTATCCTGCAGCAGTTGGAGCGATACGAGGACGCTCTTGCTTGAGTACATGTACGCGTCCAGCGTGAGCTGGCCGAAGGTCGGATCGACCTCGCTGACCTGCGTGTTTTCGGTCAGGATGGCGCCCTTGTTCGACGTGTCGTCTGTGGTGGGGAACGGCAGCGCCGCGCCAGTATCGGTACGGATGATCGTCGCCACCTGACGCATACCGCCGAAGGCCAGCATGGCGCGCTCAAGCGCCTGCATCGTGGCGTCAGGCACGGAATACTGACCAACCGCGCCGGAGGTGGTACCCATTGCGGCGCGGTGTTCCTCGTTGGCGCGCTTCCACTCGGCGATACCTTCCGGCGTATTGGAGCGCAGCGCGACGGGAGCGAGCGAGAATGTGAACTCGGGCGCGTCGATCTGCACGCCCGTGCGGGCCGCGATCGCGCGCATGTTGTCGGTGCGCGCACGCGACGGGAGCAGCCACGCGCGCAGCGACTCCGCCATCTCCTGCTGGCTTGGCTGGCGGAACGCCGCCTGACGGGTCTGGCCACTCGTCTGGTTCGGCTCACTGCGACGGCCCTGCGACTGGCCCATATCGACCAGCTTGCGTTCCGCCGAGTCAAGGCGCGCAAGGCGTTCGATGTCAGCCTGGATCTTGTCGGCCTGATCGGTCAGCTCATCGAATCGCTTCTCGTCGTCACCCTGCCACTTGCCGTCGTTCGCGGTGAAGGTGCGCTCGCTGATGGCCTTGGCCGCGTCAAGCAGTTCCTTCTTCTTGGTGATGAGTTCGTTGATCATTGCTCTGTTCCTCGTGGTCGTGCGGAGGAACCGAGCGGTGACACATGGCACACGGGAACGGCCCACGCACGAACCCGGATGGGTTCATGTTTTGGTGTGGGCCTCGTGCCTAACGCCGCAGGCGGGGGCCGGATTGTCGTTGAGTCCGAGAGCGCGAACGCCGCCGCGCCTCGGATCAACTCACTGTGTCAGTTAGGGGTCAGTATGCCGCGCCTGTGGGCGGGGCTGATTTGTTAGCGCCGAAATTCGCCGGATCACATCCGGTACTGAGGTCTGCTGCGCGCGCGCGATCCGGTCCAGACGGTCGTACGTGCTGGCCGGCAGACGCACCGACACACGCACCGAGACATCAGCAATCGGGGGTCTGCCTCGCTTGCGCTCGTCCATGCTCACCTCGTATAGTCGCTGTGGCTCTCTGCGGCGTGGATAGGACACGCTGGAAATGACGACATCGCTGCAGCGGTGGCGAAAGCCGGTATCAAGCCAGGCCAGAGAGCCACCTACCGCGCCAGCCTGATCCGCGTGTCGTACCAGTCCTTCGTCCGTCCGGGGTTCGCCTGCTTGAAGGCCGTCAGCGACCGCTGCGCCTCGTCCAGATTGAAGAGCGCCCGCGCCTGCACGCTGGTCGCCTCGTAGGCCGGCCAGCTCACGATGGACACTTCGGACAGCTTCATGTCGGTCACCGTGCGGATCGGCATCTTGCCCTCGTAGTCCCACTCATCCGAGAGCACACGGAACCCGAAGGACATACCCGAAATGTCCCCGCGCGCCACCGAGCGCACGACATCCCGCGCGTAGCTGATCTCCAGATCGGGTTCGATGACCGCCCGCAGTCCCTTGCGGTCCTTGCGGAGCGTCAGCGTGCCCGCCCTGGTGCGTCCGAGCACCTTGCCGGAGTCATGGTCGAACAGCGCCCGCACGTCCGCGCCTTCGTTCAGTGCCCGGTCCACCGCTTCAGCCGCGATCTTCTCGCGGAATCCGCCGAGGTCGACGGACAGCGTGTCGAACACGATGGCGAACCCTTCCAGCCGCTTGCCGTCCGTGCTGCCGATCGTGGCGTCACGGTAGGCCCGTCGAATCTGCTCAGTGTCCATACCGCTCTCCCTCGGCCATCAGCCGGTCAGCCACCAGATCGGCCCGTTCGAATTCCCACCGCTGCAGCGTGCGCGCGAGTGCCGCCGCCAGTTCGTCGCTGTCGTCCGTATCCGCCGCCGTCAGCAGCTCACGCCGCGACTGGTCGATGTGCGCCTGTACCACGTCCTGCAGCGCCCGGTCTGCGTTGGCGCCGGCCGTCGCCGCCCATGCCAGCATCACCGGCCTCAGCACCGATCGGCAGGTGTCCGCGTGCAGGCTGTAGAACGACTCCACCCACGCGCGCAGCTTCTCCGGAGTGGCTTGGGCCTTCCGCGCCCGGTCCGCTTCCCGCTGCAGCAGTCTCGAGACCGCGTCGACAATCAGCGCCCGGTGCGCCACCGCCATCGCCTGCAGCCGCGAGTCCACCAACCGTTGCGCCGCCGACACCGCCTGCCGGTGCGCGTCGTCTCGCTGGAGATCCGCCGCGCGCGCCGCCTCAAGCTGCGCCCGCAGTTCGTCCACGGCCCGCTGCGCCTTCTGCCGCTCCTGCTCGGCGACGCCCAGCATCACGTCGGCGTCATTCTTCTCGGCTTGGATGCGTGCCCGCTCGGCGTCCAGCGTGGCCCGCTCGGCGTCCCACTGCTGTTGCAGTGCCACGATCTGCGCGGCCGTCTTCCCGACCTGATCGGCCAGCGCATCGCGCATCTCCTGCGCCTTGGCTTCGATGGCCGCGTCCTTCGCCGCCAGATCTGTACGCAGGCCGTTTAGATCCGTCCGCAGGCTCTCGACTTGCTGCGCCTTTTCGGCTACCAGCATTTCCGCCGCCGCAGACCGCGCCGCCTCCGCAGACAGTCGGGCGGCATGGTCCACGAAGCGGGCTTCCATCGCGTCGATCGACGCCTTCACTTCCTGCACGGCCGGTGCCGCATCGACCGCTGGCGCCGGGGCCGGCTGCTGCTGGCGGTTTTTCTCCGCGATCAGCGCGTCTACGTACTCTGTTACCCGGTCCAACGGCATCACGTTGTTAATCGGGATGAAGGTCGTATCGCCGCCGTCGATCGGGTTCAGTTCTTCCAGTTCCCGAATCTCGTTGATCGTGATCGCGCCGATGGCGAACAGTTCCCGGTAGAACGCCGCGCGCCCCGCCGAGTCCGCCCGAAGGAACCCTTCCAGGCTGTGCCGAAAGTACTGGATGTTGCGCTCTGACGCCGCGATCAGCTTGCGTCCCAGCTCCTGCTCCCACTGCACCACCCACGGACGCAGACAGGACACGTAGTACGCCGATTCCATCTGCTCCACGTTGCTGAACGTGGCATCGGCCAGATCCCCGAGCTTGTGGGGTGGCATCTTGAACCAGCGCGCCACTTCCCGAATCTGGAACGTCCGGGTCTCCAGAAACTGCGCGTTGTCCGGCGCCACGCTGATCGGGGTGAACGTGGCATCGTTCCAGAGCTGCAGCCACTTATGCGCCCGCTTGACCCCGGCGTACCGCGCTTCGTCGGCCTCTCGCTGGCCCTGCGCCGCCTGCTGCGTCGGCTTCGGCCCCTTGTTGGACACGACGCCGGACAGCGTGCCGCCGTTCTTGTAGAACGTGGCCCCGAACTCTTCTGCTGCCAGTCCGAGCGCAATCGAGTGCCGCGCCGCCGCAATGAACGAGTTGCCCACGATGCCGTCGTGACTCTGCCCCATCAGGTGTAGGACATCCGACGCTGGCAGCATGACCGTGCCGCCGCCTTCGTTGTGGACCTCGTAGGACAGCACACCGCCGCGCGATCGCTTGGCCGTCACGCGTTCCGGCAGCAACGGCCAGAGCGCGATCGGTCGGTTCATGTTGTCCCGCTCGATCTCCGCGTAGGCGTTGCCCCACAGCAGCGCATGGGCCTGCATCGTGCGCCGGAACACCAGCGAGGACATCTCCTGGTTCGGGCTGTCCTTGATCAGCCGCTGGAGAGGATGGGACTCGAAAATCTGCGTTTTCCCACCGTCCACCCGCTTAAACAGGTTGATCGGTAAGGACGACACGTCGTCCGAGATGAACGCGATGGCCGAGAACACCGCAGACAGCCGTACGGCAGATTCCTCGGTGACCGTGATCCCGCTGGAAGTTTCCCCACCACCGAAGTACCGCGCCAGCTCCGGAGACCGCGAAGTCAGCGGGCCGATGGTGTACGACCGCACTGCGCCGATCATGCGCTGCAGCCAGGTCGGCTCCGGTTCCACGCGCATCATCAGCAACTCACGTCGGGACATCAGGCGAACTCCGTGAAGGGGTCAACGTCTTCTGGTTCCACATACCCATGAGGCTGCAGTAACCCGGCTGCGAGCGCATCGTTGCGCGCTTCCCAACTCAGCACCGCAGCCATCGCCGCGTCAATCTTGTGCGGGGAATCTGGACGCTCTTTCCGAATCAGCCACAACGACTGCCCTTGCTCGTCACGCCAGCCCTTGAGGTCATCGCGGCGAGCGTTCCCGACATGCCGTGTCATTGTCGGGTCGTCGCCGTGGCTCAGGGTGCCGTCTTTGATGGCCGTGGCGAACGCCTGCAACGCCGCCGTCATCGCCCGCCGCCGATTGGTCCACCACTCGATCACCCGTTCGGCGCCGAACTCGCCGGCCCAGGCAGAGACGCTGGATTCCCAATACGGTGGGTCCGCATACATGCGCCACACGTCGTACCGCTGGAACGCATCGCGCACCGCGTAATGCACTTCCTCGGCCGGCACCTTCCACTGCTCAATGTTGGGCGGCTTCTCCCAGATGCCGAGCGCCCACTGATAACCCGTCTCCAGATGTGTCCCAACCAGCGCCGTCGAGTCGTGAAAGAGCGCGCCATCGAATCCGAGCACGATACGATCGCCGGCCTTGACTGGAGAAGGTCGCACGAGCTTCTGCCATGCCACCACATCGAACGCTTGCAACGCGCCCTTCACGAGCCGGTTTGTCCAGACACGTTCAAGAAACGCCTTATCGGCGGTCGGGTCGTTCCAGAGGTTTGCGATCGCGTCGATGTCGCGCCACGCCGCAGCCGGTCCAGACGCCTCAATCACGGCCGCACGCACACCGTCCCGTGTCGTCAGGTCGTGCTCGTCTCCAGCCTGCCGATGGAAGTAGAACAGCGACGCGTCCGTCACCGTGCCGGCTTCGACCGACTTGGCATAATCCATCGTGGCTTCAGCCACGGACCCCGTACCGGGTTCTGGCGCGGTGGTCGTCTCCAGCATCCACGGGTCGGCAATCTTGCGCTTGGCCAGGTTGTTGAGCATCGTCTGGTGCGCCTGCTTCAGCCGCGGCAGCGTCCACCAGTGGGTTTCGTCCATCACCGCAAACGTCGTACGCGCACCGTCTCGCGCGCTTGGACTGGACGACAACGAGACCGCCTTCCCGTCTCCGTTCTTGCGCTTGATGCGTTCCAGCCCGATGTCGAAGTCGTCGCGCAGCGGGCCTTCGTCAAGGATGACGATCAGCGCCCCGTACGCCAGTTCATCCGACTGCTCTTCGGTGTACGCCACGAGCGGGATGTACGGGTCTGACACCGGCCCGCCGATCGGCTCGCCGCTCTTCGTCCACCCAACGCACCGTACGGGCGCCTCGTGGTGGAGTTCGCACGCCGCGATCCACGCCGCCAGTTCCGTCTTCGCCAGTCCCTTTGGCAACGAGATACCGGCGCGCTTGAATCGACGCCGGCCGGCTTTCGGATGCCCCTTCGGGTACACCTCGTACATCCGGTAGATCAGCGCCCGCTTCTCGTCATCCAACACCGCAGGCTGACCGCGTAGGTCCCCAGGCCCGAAGACCAGCCGATCTTCGATGAAGTCGCACACCAGCCCGCCGAGGGTTGGGTACAACTCCCGATCATGAGGCACGGTCAAGATCACGAGCTACTTCACCGCCATCAGGATGTTCCGTGGGTCAGTCCCAGTACGCGCGGCCCGCGCCGGATTGGCCATCGGCTTCGATGCCGCCGCCTGCTCGCCCGTGTCTAGGTTCAACTGCTTGACGAGTTGCTGATACCGGCCCATTGCAGACAGGCGCGTCTCTGGCCGGCATTCCGTGTCGCGGGACATCCGGAGAGCATCAACGGCAAGGTCTAGCAAAGTCGACCGTGTCGGGTCTAGTTCGCCGGCTTCGCGCACCTGTCGCGCCCACTCGGCCGGGTCTTGGCCAGGTTGAGCACCAGCCGCCACACCTGTCTTCGGTTCAGGCTTAGCCACCTTCCCAGCCTGCATCCACCGATGCAAACTGGACCGATTGACCCCGAGTTTCTGGGCTGCTTCGGAGAGGCTGCGCGACGATGCGACAACAGCCGCTACGCCCTTCAGTCCCTTCAACTTATGGGTACGCTTACCGCTCATGGATTCGCCACTTCGCAACGCGTGTTGCAAACAGCAAAATCGGACAGATCGGAAGAGCGTCG
>ERZ650308.240-NODE-240-length-30054-cov-10.162372_pt1 | contig 30054 bp, 14 predicted proteins | sample MGYA00376244_ERZ650308 | MGnify/ENA primary metagenome ERZ650308 (study PRJEB26733, sample SAMN07839295) | wastewater metagenome | biome: small river; feature: stream; material: water | place: USA: North Carolina | collected 2016-04-26 ... | reverse complement strand
CTTATTTTGATTTTGATGAAAATAAAATTTCTGGATTGTTCAAAGGAGCAAAAGATATCGGTGTAGATTTATTTCTTTTGGATGATGGATGGTTTGGAAATAAATACCCTCGAAACAATGATGATGCTGGATTGGGTGATTGGCAAGAGAATAAGAAGAAATTGCCACACGGATTAGGTTATTTAGTTAAGGAAGCTAAAAAAGAAGGGATTAAATTTGGTATTTGGATTGAGCCTGAGATGGTTAACCCTAAAAGTGAATTGTATGAAAAACACCAAGATTGGGTTATACGTCAACCGAAACGACCAGAAGTTTATTATAGAAACCAATTGGTTTTGGATTTGTCAAATCCGGAAGTACAGGATTTCGTTTTTGGCATAGTGGATAATTTATTTGTTAAAAATCCAGAATTGGCTTTTATCAAATGGGATTGTAATGCTGTAATTTATAATGCGTATTCCGCTTATTTAAATAAAAAAGGATTGCCACAATCTAATTTGTATGTAGATTACATTAAAGGGCTCTATAAAGTATTAGAACGCATTCGAACCAAATATCCTAAAGTGCCAATGATGTTGTGTTCTGGAGGTGGAGGTAGAGGAGAGTATGAATTCTTAAAATATTTTACAGAGTTTTGGCCAAGTGATGATACCGAACCATTAGAGCGTATTTTTCTGCAATGGAATTATTCTTATTTCTTTCCTTCAATAACGACAGATAATCACGTAACTGATTGGGGAAAACAACCTTTAAAGTTCAGAGTAGATGTGGCTAGTATGGGTAAATTAGGATTTGATATTGTTACAGATCATTTATCTGAAAAGGACAAGCAGTTTTGCAAACAGTCAATTTCAAATTATCATTCATTTAAAGATCTAGTTTGGCATGGTGATCAATACCGTTTGGTAAATCCATATGAAAATGACATAGCTTCTATAATGTATGTAGGTAAGGATAAAACAAAGGCTGTTGTTTTTAATTATTTAGTCAACAATCGATTCAATATCACTGCAACAAAAAGACCAGTCGTTTTAAATGGATTGGATCCGAATAAAAAATATACTGTAAAAGAAATAAATGTATATCCAGGCACAGAGTCATCTTTAAAATCGGAAGCTGTTTTTTCTGGAGATTTCCTAATGAAAGCAGGATTTAATCCGGATGTTAATTTAAAAAGAACCAGTGTTATTTTAGAAATTACAGAGTCAAAATAACATCTAATAGTAATTGAATTCAAAAGTTTCTAGTCTTTCTAAGGCTAGAAACTTTTTGTTTTTAAAGAATTCGCAATATTTTTAATTAATTTATCTTTTTGTTGATTTAATTTCATTGTTTTAGCAATGTATTTGATTAAAATTTATAAAATATGTTTTTTTACATATTTATTTATGAAGATACTTAATTTTTAAAACCATTTTTTTGCGAAATTAATTTTAAATCGAAAACGTTTTCGTCATCTCGAAAACGATATAGTTGTCATTTTCTTAAAATTATCATAAAATTAGTATTACGTTTGATGCAATATTTAAAACAAACCATTTATTAACCAACTTATTTATTACGTATGAAAAATAGTCTACTTAAAGGCTTGATGGTTTTTCTAACCATGCTATGTACAAGTTTGACATACTCGCAAGATGTGTCAGGTACCGTATCCGATGCTAGCGGACCTCTTCCAGGGGCTTCTGTATTAGTTAAAGGAACAAAAAATGGAGCACAAACTGATTTTGATGGTAAATTTACTATCAAAAATGTGGGCTCTAATGCAGTTTTAGTTTTTAGTTACATTGGTCTTAAATCACAAGAAGTAAGTGTAGCTGGAAAAAGTAACCTTAAAGTTACTTTAAAAGAAGATTCAGCAGAATTGAAAGAAGTAGTCGTTATCGGTTACGGTTCTGTGAAGAAAAAAGATGCTACAGGAGCAGTTGATCAATTGTCGTCAAAGAAATTTGACAATGTTGCAGCAACAAACCCTGCGTCATTATTACAAGGTAAAGTAGCGGGTGTTCAAGTTACTTCATCTAATGGTGAGCCAGGTGCTTCAAATTCTATCAGAATTCGTGGTAATGGAACTTTACGTTCTGGGAATGGTCCACTTATTGTAGTTGACGGTGTTCCGTTAGCTGGTGGTGATGTGACTTCTGGGGGTGCCAGTTTAGGTAATGGTTCTTCAACAGCTAAAGATCCATTGAGTTTTATCAATCAAAATGACATTGAAAGTATGTCTATTTTGAAAGATGCTTCTTCTACTGCTATTTATGGTGCTCGTGGAGCAAATGGTGTAATCATTATTACAACTAAAAAAGGAAAGTCTAAAGAGCCGGAATTAACGTATTCTTCATCTTACACAACTTCTTCATTTGCATCTAAATTTAATGTATTGTCAACGGATGAATTTATCTCAATTACTCCAGCTGATAAAAATTTTGGTGGTTCATATGATTGGAAGAAAGAAGTATTACAAACTGGTAGTACTTTAAATCATGATTTGTCTTATTCAAGTGGAACAGATAAATCAAATACTAGAATTTCCTTAGGAATGGGTAATACAGATGGTATTATCAGAAATACAGGTTTAGATAAATATACAGCTACTTTATTTAATTCAAATGAATTTTTAGACAGTAGAGTTAAATTAGAAACTCGTATTTCGTATTCTAATGTTAAAGATCAAAGAGCATTGACTACAACTAATACAGGTTATATTGGAGATGTTTTGAGTTCTGCTTTGTATTGGAATCCTACAAGAAATGTTAAAAATGACGATGGTTCTTATACTCGTGTTAGTGGGGATTACGTTAACCCAGTTCATTTATTAAATGATTACTCAAACAATGGTGATTTGTCTAAATTTTTAGGAAGTTTAACTACTAATGTTAAATTATCTAACAGTTTAAAATACACTATGGTTGTAGGTTTTGAAACTTCAAATTCAATTGTAAAACAACAAGCAGCACCTAGTTTAAATATTCAAGATTTTGCAAGAGCAGTGAATCCTTCAAATTTAGTTGAATATAGAGGTCAAGCAGTTGTGTCTGAAGATCAAAGAGTTAATAAAACTATTGAGCATAATTTAACGTACTCTAAAGATATTAACAAAAACATTAATTTGAATGCGATTGTTGGATATTCTTATTATAATTATGCTTCGAATGGTACTTTTGTATCTGCCAAAGGTTTTGCTCCTACTCAAACTAATTTGTTAGAGAATATGGAAGGTGGCATCCCTACAGAAACTAGAACAAATTCTTACAAAGGGCTTTCTGAAATGCAATCGGTTTTTGCAAGAGCTTCTATGTCTTTCTACAATAAATTGAATTTAGATCTTACTGTACGTCGTGATGGTTCATCTAAAGCAGCTGAAGGTAAAAAATATGGAAATTTCCCATCTTTAGGTTTAGCTTACAAATTAGTTGAAGGGAAAGATGGTTTAGTTAATGACTTCAAACTAAGAACTAACATTGGTAAAACTGGTAATACTGAGTTTCCAAGAAACTCTTCAGTTAGTATTATCGAATACAATGGACCGGATAAATTTACTATTGTGAATAATGCCAACTCTCAATTAACTTGGGAAACTACAACTTCTTATGGTGTAGGTGCTGATTTTACATTGTTAAAAAATAAATTATCTGGATCTGTAGATTATTTTAACAAAAACACTACTGATTTAATTGTTGGTATTCCATCTACATCTGGACAACCTTCTCCACAAGGAATTAAATATGTTAATTTACCTGCAAATTTAATTAATGAAGGGGTAGAAGTAGCTTTAAATTATAAAGTTATAGATACTGAAGATTTATCATGGGATGTTTCTGGAAACGTTGCTTTCTTGTCTAACACAGTTAAAAATTTAGGAGCTTCTAATATTTATAATGTAGGGCGTATAGATGGTCAAGGTTTAACAGATGCTTATGTTCAAAGAATCCAAGAAGGATATCCTCTTTATAATTACTATTTACCAGAATTTACTGGATATGATTCAACTGGTAAATCAACGTATGCTAATGACGGTGCTACATCAATGTTAGACAAACAACCGTTACCAAAAATGACAGTAGGTTTCTCTACAAGCGTATCATACAAGGATTTTGATTTCTCTACTTCAATGTACGGTAACTTTGGAAACTATTTGTTCAACAATACTAACGTAGCGTTATTTTACCAAAATCAATTAGGTGGTAAAAATGTTACACCTGAAGTAGCTTATTCAGCTCAATCAAATACTGATGCAAATACTCCTTCTACTAAATATCTTGAAAAAGGAGATTTCCTTAGACTAGGTCAATTAACTTTGGGTTACACAATCAAAGGTTCAATTTTAGATAGATTGAAAATGAAAACAGCTCGTTTTTATGTAAATGGATCTAACTTATTTGTAATCACTAAATATTCTGGATTTGATCCAGAGGTTGATACAAATAAATCTTTAAATGGTATTCCTTCAGCTGGTATTGATTATTTATCATATCCAAAAGCGAGATCTTTTTCTTTAGGACTTAACGTAACATTTTAATTAGAACAAAAATGAAAAAAATTAATTTTATAAAGTACGGGCTTTTTGCAGGAGCATTAGTTTTAGGCGTTAGCTGTACTAATTTAGATGAGCAAATTACAGATGCTACTGATCTTACAGCTGCTGATGCAGATGCAGTATTAGTATCTGCTTATGCTGGGTTACATAATTTTGAAACTCAAGATGGTCTTTTTGCTATCCAAGAAGTAACTACAGATTTTGCAATCGTGCCAACACGTGCAGGTGACTGGGGAGATGGAGGAGCATGGTTAGAAGATCACTTTCATACATGGAAAGCAGATAGTAGAGAGGTTAATACTGCTTGGAAACATATGTTGTCAAGTGTTTATAACTGTGATTTAGCTTTGGCTATTAAAGGGATTTCTCCTTCAAATAAAGCTCAAGCTCAATTTTTGAAAGCATACTACTATTATAATGCAATTGATATGTTTGGTCAAGTACCTTACAGAGAAGCAGGAAGTTCTAATGATGATTTTCCTAAAGTATGGGATTCACCAACTGCAACTGCTAAAATCATTGCTTTATTGGAAGAAGCGTTGCCTAATTTACCGGCTAAAAACACTTCAGATCCATCTATTGCTAGTAAAGATGCAGCTAATTTCTTATTAGCTAAAATTTATTTGAATAAAGCAGTATTTGATGCTCCATCACATACAGGATTTTCTGCAAATAATGTTGCTAATATGAACAAAGTGATTCAGTATGTTGATGCTATTTCTGCTGATACTAAATTAGCTGATGATTATTGGGATAACTTTAAACCATCAAACAATACTAGTCCTGAGGTTATATTATCTGTTAGAAATGTACTTGGTGTAGACGGAGTAGCTGGTCTAGGAATTAACGGAATTAGATCAAGATGGTACATGAGTACACATTACAATCAAACTCCTTCTGGATGGAACGGATTTTCTGTATTGCAAGAATATTATAATCAATTTGATCCGTCTGATAGACGTATTAAAAACGCTGATGCTGCAGTAATTGCTAATTTTGGTTCTCCATTAGGAATGCGTATTGGTCAACAATACGAAAAAGGAGGTCTTGTAGCTTTAAAGACTAGATCACAAAATGACTCACGTCCTTTGAATTTTCAAAGTGATCCAGCTGGTTTGCCAGCAGACGGTAAAATTTTAGCTGCAGAATGGTTAGAAAGATGGGGTATTCGTCCACAGAAATACTTACCAGATGCATCTAATTTAGACAAACCAGAGAACGATTATGTTTTGTTCCGTTACGCAGATGCCTTATTAATGAAAGCAGAAGCTATTGTTAGAGGTGGTACTAGTACTGCAACTCCAGCATCTATTAAATCTTTGTTTGTTGCGCGTCCAGGAATAACTACTCCTATGGATTTGTCAACTTTAGAAGGTATTTATACTGCTAGAGCTACAGAATTATGGGAAGAAGGTTGGAGAAGAAACGATATGATTCGTTTTGGAAAATATACAACTGCTAGAGCAACAATGAAAAATACAGCTGCTCATACAGTATTGTTACCAATTCCTACAACTGCGTTGTTGAATCCAAATATCAAACAAAATCCTGGATACTAATTATTCTTGATTTTTGATTACAATAGATAAGGAGGGCATTTTTGCCCTCCTTGTTTTTTTAGAGCTTTTACGAGCTCTTTTTTTTGTCAAAAACCTCTCATAAACACAACAATTTTAAGCGATTTTTAATTTTTTTATATACTACTTTTTCCATAAATTGCTGCCTCTTATTGTATTAAAATTAATCTGCAATTAACTATGTTGTATCGCCTTATTTTTTTTATTTTTTTATCTGTTGTAGCGAGTTGTTCTAAAAGCAAATCGGATACTCTTTTTACCCAGTTGGATTCTTCTGAAACGGGTATTGATTTCATAAATGAGGTCAAAAATGGCGAGAACATGAACATCTTTAAATACCGAAATTTTTATAATGGTGGTGGAGCAGCTATTGGTGATATCAACAATGATGGTTTAGCAGATGTATTTTTAATTTCCAATCAAGGGGCTAATAAATTGTATTTGAACAAAGGGGATTTTAAGTTTGAAGATATCTCAGTAAAATCTGGTGTTCAAGGAAAAAAAGCATGGTCTACAGGTGTGGTAATGGTAGATATTAATGGTGATGGGTATTTAGATATATATGTATTGGATGCGGGAAGTAATATTGATGCTATTCGAAAAAGTCAATTGTATATTAACAATGGCAACAATACATTTACTGAAAAAGCAGCAGATTACAATTTGGCAGATACAGGAATTACAACACATGCTGCTTTTTTTGATTATGACAAAGATGGCGATTTAGATTGTTATATTCTGAATAACAGTTTTCTTCCTGTTAGCTCGTTAAACTATTCCAATAAAAGAGAATTGCGTGATAAAGATTGGGAAGTAGCTGAAATTTTAAAAGGAGGTGGAGATAAGTTGTTGCGTAACGATGATGGAAAATTTGTGGATGTAAGTGAAGCGTCTGGAATTTATGGAAGTTTGATTGGTTTTGGTTTGGGAGTTACTGTTGGCGATGTGAATGGTGATTTGTATCCGGATATATATGTTTCTAATGATTTTTATGAAAGGGATTATTTGTACATTAATAATAAAAACGGGACTTTCTCTGAACAAATTCAAACTTGGGCTACCCATATAAGTCAAGCTTCTATGGGTGCTGACCTAGCGGACATTAACAATGATGGTAAGGCGGATATTTTTACAACCGACATGTTGCCGGAGGGTGACGAACGTTTAAAAACTACCACAAGTTTTGATAATTACGATTTGTTAACTCGCAAATTGAGCATGGATTTTTTCAATCAATACATGTCTAATGCATTACACATTAATGACGGTGCTCATTTTACAGAAATCGCGAATTTTGCTGGGGTTTCTAAAACTGATTGGAGTTGGGGTGCCTTAATTTTCGATATGGACAATGACGGTTTTAAAGATATTTATGTTTGTAATGGTATATATCACGATTTGACTAACCAAGATTTTATGGACTTTTTTGCCAATGAATTAATGCAAAAAATGGTGGTTACAGGTCAAAAAGAGGATATTGAAACAATAATTGCTAAAATGCCAAGTACTCCCATACCCAATTATGCTTTCAAAAATAATAGTAATTTAACATTTACTAATTCTGCTACGAATTGGGGATTAGATATACCAAGTTTTTCAAATGGTGCAGCCTATGGTGATTTGGATAATGATGGAGATCTCGATTTGGTAGTTAATAATGTCAATATGGAATCATTTGTATTCCGAAATAATTCAGAAAAAAATAAAGCAAATCACTTTGTTAAAGTGAAGTTGAAAGGAGATCTTAAAAATAAGTTTGCTGTTGGAAGTGTGGTTGAGTTATATTCAGGAAAAGAAATAATTCGTCAAGAGTTAATTCCTTCGAGAGGGTTCCAATCTTCTATAGATTATGTAATGACTTTTGGTGTTGGAACCAAAAAAATAGATTCCTTACAAGTGATTTGGCCTAATGGCAAAACACAAACTGTTAAAAAAGTAGCTTTAAACACTACAATTAATTTATCGATTGCAAAAGCTACATCTGATTATGTATATAAAACGGCTACAACAAAACCACTTCTAAAAGAAGTTAATTCTAATTGGGTGGCGCACAAAGAAAATGATTTCATAGATTTTGATTACGAAGGATTGATTTCAAAAATGCTTTCCCAAGAAGGTCCTTCTTTAGCAGTTGGAGATGTTAATGGTGATGGTAATGAGGATGTTTTTATTGGTGGAGCTAAAGGACAATCAGGAAAAATTTACATTAATAAAGGGATAAATTTTAGTGTCACTAAACAAGTTGCTTTGGATGCTGATGCTAATTTTGAAGATACCGCTGCTAGTTTTCTTGATGCAGATTCAGATGGGGATTTGGATTTAGTAGTAGGTTCTGGAGGTAATCAAAGAACTAGCCCCGAAGATTTTAAAAATCGTTTGTACTTGAATAACGGAAAAGGAATTTTTATAAAATCCAATACGTTTATTCCTTCATTAAGTACTAATGTTTCTGTTGTAGCACCCTATGATTTTGATCAAGATGGCGACGTGGATATTTTCATAGGTAGTAGAAGTATTCCAGGAGTGTATGGAATTGATCCAAAACATTTGCTATTAGAAAACGATGGCAAAGGAAATTTCACAAACGTAATTGATAAGAAAGCCTTCAAACTAAATGCTTCAGGAATGATAACAGATGCAGTTTGGGAAGATATTGATAGCGATGGTAAGAAAGATCTAATTGTCGTTGGTGATTGGATGGCGCCTCAAATATTCAAAAATACTGGAAGAAGGTTAGCTGTTTTTAAATCCAATTTGACTGAATACAGTGGTTTTTGGAATTCAGTACAATGTGTTGATTTGAATAAGGATGCTAAAAAAGATTTAATTCTAGGTAATAAAGGAACTAATACACCTTACAAAGCAACTGCTAAAAATCCGATGCGTTTGTTTACCAATGATTTTGATAGTAATGGAACAATCGAGCAAATTACAACACGAACAATTGATGGAAAAGACATGCCTATTAATTTAAAGCAAGAATTGGCAAAACAAATTCCTTCAATCAAAAAGAAAAATTTAAGTTATGGCGATTATGCCAAGAAATCCATTCAAGAGATCTTTGCGTCAGAAGTAATTACTAATTCCTTGCAAAAAACAGCAGCATTACAAGAAAGTATCATTGCTATAAACAAAGGAAATGGAAAATTTGAAATTCAAATAATGCCACAAGAAGTGCAAATGTCAACTGTGAATACTGCTTGTATTTTGGATGTAAATAGAGACGGAAATTTAGATATTATACTTGGTGGAAATCAATACGAATTTAAACCGCAATTTGGACGTTTGGACGCTAGTCACGGAACTGTATTACTAGGGAATAAAAAAGGGAAGTTCAGTTTGGTAACGTATCCAAAATCAGGTCTTTTCATAACAGGTGAAGTACAAAAAATGAAAACAATCAGGACTAAAAACAAAACAGCTTCATTTATTGCTGTATTGAACAATGCATCACCTAAACTGTTTACCATCAATGAATAAGTTTATTACACTAGGTCTAGCTTCATTAGTTATTGCAAGCTGTTCCAAAAAAGAAAACCAATTGTTTGAAAAATTGTCTCCAGACGAAAGTAAAGTGCAGTTTATAAATCAACTGGACGAATCCAAAAACATTTCGATCTTAGATTATCTTTATTATTATAACGGAGGAGGAGTGGCACTTGGAGATATTAATAATGATGGTTTAGTAGATATTTATTTTACTTCTAACCAAGGTAAAAACAAATTGTACCTGAATAAAGGTAAAAACAAATTTGAAGATATTTCTATAAAAGCAGGTGTTGAAGGCGAAAGTGATTGGAATACAGGATCCATTATGGCAGATGTCAATGGTGATGGCTATTTAGATATTTATGTTTGTGCTGTAGTGGGAATTAATGGCTTTGAAGGCCATAATGAGTTGTACATCAATAACAAAGACAATACATTTACTGAAAGTGCAGCTGAATATGGTTTGGATCTTGATAACTTTAGTACTTCGGCTGCATTTTTAGATTACGATAATGATGGTGATTTGGATATGTATTTGTTAAATCATGCGGTACATTCAGAAGCATCTTATGGTAAAGCTGATATTAGAAATAATAGAAGCTATGAGAGTGGTGACAAATTATTCCAGAACAATAATGGTCATTTTGAAGACGTGAGTGAAAAGGCAGGGATTTTTGGAGGTGCTAATGGATATGGTTTGGGAATAGCCGTATCGGATTTTAATTTAGATGGTAATCCTGATATTTATATTTGTAATGATTTTCACGAAGATGATTATTATTACTTGAATAACGGAGATGGCACTTTCACCGAAAGTATGAAGAATTATTTTGGACATACTAGTCGATTCTCAATGGGTGTAGATGCAACGGATATTAATCATGATGGTTTTCCTGATTTGATGACTTTAGACATGCTTCCTGAAGACGAAACGGCTTTAAAAGCATCTGCTGGAGATGATAATCCGCAAATGTTAAAATACCGTACTGAAAAGTTAGGGTACCACTATCAGTACACTCGAAATATGTTGCAAATCAATCAGGGAGGAAAGCATTTTACTGAAACTGCTTTGTTAAGTGGTGTAGCAGCTACCGACTGGAGTTGGAGTACATTGTTTGCAGATTACGATCAAGATGGGGAACAAGATATTTTTGTTTGCAATGGCATACCAAAACGACCAAATGATTTGGATTATATTAAATACTATTCTAATTCAAGTATTAAAGCCAAGTTAAATTCGACTAAACTCTTAGACAAACAAGCCTTGAAAAAAATGCCTTCGGCAAATGTTTCAAATTATGTGTTTCAAGGTTCTAAAGATTTACAGTTTAAAAACCGCTCAAACGACTGGATTGAAAATGATTCTATTATTTCTAATGGTGGCGCCTATGCTGATTTAGATAATGATGGGGATTTAGATGTAGTGACAAATAATTTGAATAGTGTTGCTTCTATTTACATCAATAAAACAAATGACAAAGCAAATTACTTAAAATTAAAACTGCAGTTTGGTGGCAACAATACTTTTGGAGTTGGTACCAAAGTAATTTCTTATGTCAAAGGGCAAAAACAATTTAAAGACATCCAAACAACACGTGGTTTTCAATCAAGTTCAGAACCTATAGTACATTTTGGTTATGGAAAAATCACTCAAGTTGATTCGGTTCAAATTATTTGGCCAGATAAAACGTACCAAACACTTAAAAAGATTTCAACTAATCAAACACTTACGGTTCAACCCAATAAGATTAGAAAGTCATTTAATTACGCCAAATTACATCCAGGAATTTTACCCATTTTTAAAAAGTCAACATCGAATTTAGGTATTGATTTTACCCATCAAGAAAATGATTTTGTTGATTTTACAGCTCAAAAATTAATTCCATATCAGCGATCAGATCGTGGTCCTGCCACAGTAGTTGGTGATTTAAATAACGATGGTAAAAAAGATATTTTCTTTGGTGGAGCACAAGGAAAACAAGCGGCAATTTATCTTCAAAATGGAAATGGATATACAAAGAAAAGTTTTTCAACTATTGTTGCTGATTCAATTTATGAAGATGCTTCAGCAGTAATTGGTGATTTCAATGGGGATCGCCAAAACGATTTGATTGTTGCATCGGGTAGTGGTCAATTTGCGGCTGATTTAGTACATCGTTTATATGTAGGAGCTACATTAACCAAAAGTATTTTTCCTGATACAAATGCGATGAATGCATCGGTAATTAAGACGCTGGATTATGATCAAGACGGTGATTTGGATTTGTTTATTGGTAATAATTCTAAGTACAATAGTTTTGGTAAAATGCCGGATTGTTATTTATTAAATAATAACAAAGGTGTTTTTACAATTACACAAGCAAAAACTTTTTCTGGGATTGGAATGGTTACAGATGCCCTAGTTTCTGATTTTAATAAGGATGGAAATTTAGATTTGATTGTTGTTGGTGAATGGATGAAGCCAAAATTCTTCGCAAATACTAAGGGGAACTTTAAAGAAGTTACAGAAAGTCTATTGCCAGGAAATCAAAATGGTTTATGGCAGTCTATAATTTCATTTGATATAGATCATGATGGGGATCAGGATTATCTATTAGGGAACTGGGGAATGAATTCCAAATTCAAATCTTCAAAAGAGTTTCCTATGAAAATGTATTATGATGATTTTGATGCCAATGAAACATTTGAAACGATTGTGACAATAGAAAAGAAGGGAGACTATTATCCAACTTTGGGACTTGACGAATTAGTTGAAGAATTTAGTGGTATGTTGAAGAAAAAATTCAATAACTACAAATCTTTTGCTGGAAAAAAAGTCGAAGAAATTTTCGATATGTCTATGTTAGAAAAAGCAGCTTTATATGAAGTACATAATTTAAAATCAGGTTATTTGAGAAACGACAAAGGGAAATTTATTTTCGTTCCTTTTTCAAATAAGATGCAAGTTGGGCCAATTACTAGTTTTGCAAAATTAGATTTTGATGGCGATGGAAAAGAAGAAGTTTTTGCGGCAGGAAATTATTTTGGAGTTACGCCTTACCATAGTCGTTTTGATGGATTTTCGGGTGCCTTGATTAAAAATCAAAAAACGATCTATTTGGGGAACCAAATTGGAATAGATTTGTCTCAAAAAGCAGTAAGACATTTAGATGTTATTCCGTTTAATGGAAAAAAATATCTTTTAGTGACCATCAATAACAAAAAAGCGGAAGTATATGAGCTTCCAATGAACAAAAATTAAATTATAAAAAATGAAAACTAAAATTTCTCTTTTAGGATTGCTATTAGTTCTTTTTAGCTCTTGTAAAAAAGACCAACCGATTGTAGTAACGACAGATGATTATTGTGCAGCAGTTGATACCGTAACCGGAATCATGGTTCATGATATTTTTTCACCACCTGTTGCAAGTAGAATTTACGTGTATCCTAATGTGGCTGCTTACGAGATTATTGCGCAAAACAGTTCAAAGTACGAAAGTCTTCAGGGTCAATTAAAAGGATTGGATTCAATTCCTGTATTAGAGGCTAAAAGTGGTGTGAATCAGAAACTAGCTGCGCTAATTGCACATATGGAAGTTAGTAAACAATTGATTTTTTCGGAAGAAGCATTAGAGAAGTATAGAGATAGTTTGTACGAAAAGTGGGGATCTGAAAACCCAAAAGAATTTGAGGTTTCTAAAGAGTACGCCTTAAAAGTAGTCGATAGAATTAAAATTTGGATGGGAAAAGACAATTACAAACAAACCAGAACTTTTCCCAAATATTCAGTTCATACAGATCAACCAGGAAGATGGCAGCCTACTCCGCCAGCCTATATGGATGGTATAGAGCCGCATTGGGGAGAAATTAGAACTTTAGTGATGGATTCGGCTTCTCAGTTTAAACCAAAAGCACCACATCCATTTTCTATCGAAAAAAACTCGCTATTTTACAAAGAAGCAAAAGAAACCTATGATGTTGGTAACAAAATGTCAAAGGAATTACTTGCAATTGAAAATGCAAAAACGAATATAGTTCCAGAAGAATCAGCAATTGCCACATTTTGGGATTGCAATCCATATGCTACCGTTACCCAAGGTCATATGATGTTTGCAAAAAAGAAAAACACCCCCGATGCGCACTGGATTAATATTGCAAAAATTGCATTAAAGAAAACAAAATCAGATTTTGAAACCACTGTTTTTACATTTACCAAAACGTCTATTGGAATCTTTGAAAGTTTTATTAGTTGTTGGCATGAAAAATACAGAACCAATGTGATTCGACCAGAAACATATATTAATTTATACATTGACGAAGATTGGAAGCCGCAATTACAAACACCTCCATTCCCAGAATATACTAGTGGACATTCTGTAGTATCATCTTGTTCTGCAGTAATTTTAACCGAAATTTTCGGGGATAACTTTGGTTATACGGATGATTCTGAAATTCCTTTTGGGTTGCCAAAAAGAAATTTTAAATCTTTCAAACAAGCAGCATCAGAGGCTTCAATGAGTAGATTGTATGGTGGAATTCACTACCGTGCAGCAATTGAAAACGGAGTTGTTCAAGGAACAAATTTGGGAAATCATATTAATAAAGAAATCATTTTTTTTAAATCAAAATAAAATAAACAAGTATAATGAACACTAAAATTAAAGGATCTATTTTTTTCATTCTAATCGCTTTTATTGCTTGGTATTTTTTACTAAAACCGTCTGATTATACGATTCATTTTGAAGCTAAAACGGCGACAGGAACTATATTTCAAGGAATTCAGGAATGGTCTTCAACTCAGTCCAAAAAAAATAATGACACCTATACTATTGTTGAAAAAAGAAATTTTGATTTTATTAAACAAGAGTTTAAGAAGGGGAAAGAACATTTATTTTATACTTGGACTTTGACCTCAGTTAATGATTCGATTACAAAAGTAGTCGTAGATATCAAAGATGAGAATAACAGTTGGTATAATAAACTTACAGTTCCTTTTATAGCTACTCCTTTTCGTGAAAAGCAGATTGCAAAAATGAAAGACTTTAAAACTGGATTAGAAGAGCATTTAAAAGCTTTTAAAGTGAAATTAGATGGTGAAGCTAAGGAAGAGGAATTATTTGTTGCTTATATCAGTTTAAACAGTGTATTGCAAGAAAAAGCACAAACGATGATTGAGTTTGATGCAGATATTGTAGGTTATTTGGAAAGGAATAAAATTAAAATTATAGGATTTCGTCCCTATTTAGAGGTGGTTAATTGGGATAAAGATAAAGAAACAGTTAGTTTTAATTATTGTTTTCCAATACCTAAAAACACTAAATATATTCCAGATGCAAAAGTTAAATTTAAAACTATTCCTGCTGTTAAAGGATTAAAAGCTACTTATTTTGGCAATTACAGAACATCAGATAGGGCTTGGTTTGCCATTTTAGATTACGCTAAACGAAACAATATTGATTTGAAAAATAACGTGCTAGAACATTTTTTAGCAAATCCTTTTAATGGAGGAAATGAATTAGAATGGGAAACGAAGATCATAATTCCATTTGATAAAAAATAATATGTAAAATCTGACAACATAAATTCAACAACTCGAAAACGTTTTCGCCTTATGCGAAAACGTTTTTTGGTTTATTAGGGTTTTAATTTGAGATTTTACAATTACTTTTACAAGCTAACCAAATATACCAAACCAGATGAGTTCGAAATTAAAACTAAATTTTTGGCAGATAATTAATATGAATGTTGGATTTTTCGGGATTCAATATAGTTTTGGTTTGCAACAAAGTGCTGTGAATCCTATCTATGATTTTTTAGGAGCTAATCCGGATCAAATTCCAATTTTAAATTTGGCAGGTCCATTAACTGGTTTGTTAATTCAGCCTATTATCGGAGCTATGAGTGATAAAACATGGCACCCACGTTGGGGACGACGTAAGCCCTATTTTTTCATAGGAGCTATGATTTGTAGTTTGGCCTTATTGTTATATCCTTTTAGTAGTTCTTTATGGATGGCTGCAGGTTTATTATTATTGTTAGATGTTGGAAATAACACAGCTATGGAGCCTTATAGAGCGTTCGTTGCCGACACATTAGATGAAGAGCAACAACCTACAGGTTTTCAAGCACAAAGTTTCTTTACTGGATTTGGTCAGTTCTTATCTTATATTTCACTCTTCCTGTTTCCAATAGTTTTTGTGGGTTACACAGGCGCTTTGCCAAATTGGATTTACGCTTCCTTTTTTCTTGGATCAGTTTTGTCTATAACATCAATTTGGTGGAGTATGAAAAAAACTCCAGAAATACCACCAACAGCAGAAGAATTAATCCGTTTAAAATCGGAGCCCTTAAATATTTTGTCTCCGTTTATAGATATTTACAAAGCAGTTTTAGAAATGCCTAAAGTAATGTGGCAATTGTTTTTAGTGTATTTATTTCAGTGGTATGCTTTAATGTGTTATTGGCAAAATAACGCAAAAAGTATAGCACTTTCTGTATGGGACACGACACCAAAAAACAAATCACTGTATGAAAATGCAGTAGAATGGAATGGTTTGATTGGCGCTTTTGGGTTTGTAATTACGTTCTCAGTTGCTTTTTATTTGGCAAAATTGGCCAAAAAATTCAGTCCAAAATTAGTCCACTTTGCGTGTTTAATATTAGCGGGAATCAGCTTTTTAATTTTCCCAACGATTCATAATGAATATTTGTTTTTTGCTATTATTATAGGTTATGGAGTGGGTTGGGCTAGTATGATGGGAATTCCGTATCTAATAATTGTAAATCATATTCCTAAAGAACGTTACGGGGTTTACATGGGAATTATTAATATGATGATAGTAATTCCAATGATTTTTCAAAACCTTACATTTGGATATATCCTTAAAAACTTCTTGAATAATGATGCCAGATTAGCAATTAGTTTTGCAGGTGTTTTACTATTAATAGGTGCAGCTTGTACTTTATTGATACAATCAAAAAAAGTTACTCAAAAAAATTAAACACATATAGTTCGTTACAATTGGAAAAAGAAATAGACTTGATCTGTGCCGGAGAGGTACTAATAGATTTTATAGGGCACGAGGTAAATACTTCGATCAATAGAACCAAAGATTACCACCGTTTTTTGGGTGGTTCACCAACCAATGTTGCTGTAAATGCAACACGTTTGGGACTAAAATCAGTTATAGTGGCAACTTGTGGAGAAGATGGACTTGGCGAATATATCGTGCGAAAGTTAAAGGATAATCACGTGATTACTTCTCACGTTAGAAAATCTGAAACCGAACCTACCTCAGTAATTTTTGTTTCTAAATCTACAGGAACACCAGATTTTATTCCATATAGAGAGGCAGATTATCAAATTTTACCCTCTCAAATTCCAGATGAATTATTAGAAAATGCTAGGATTTTTCACACTACCTGCTTTGCATTAAGTAAAAATCCTGCACGGACTACCATAGTTGAAAGTGCAAAAAAAGCTAAAGCTTTAGGGTTAGTAACCAGTATTGATATTAATTTTTCAGAACGTATTTGGCCTGATAGAGAAGAAGCAAAACAAGTACTAAGAGAATATTTGTCCACAAATCCGCTTGTTAAATTGAGCGAGGATGATTGTTACCGACTTTTTGCCGCTTCCAAAACTGAGGATTTTATTTTTGATTATTTCCATGAATTAGGAGCATCTACTATATGTTTAACCAAAGGGAAAGACGGGGTAGTATTGTCTGATAAAGAACACGGCATGTTTCATCAACAAGCCACTCAAATAGATGACATTAAAGATACCACAGGAGCAGGAGATGCTTTTTGGACAGGTTTTTTATACGCTCGCTTGTTAGGCAAAGATTTTGAAGATACGATAACAATTGCACAAAAATTAGCTGTTTTGAAATTGCAAAATGTTGGTCGCTTACCAGAAGGTATTAACATAAAAGAATATTTAGCGTCTAGTAATTAGTTTTTTTGTGCTCGGAAAGATTATTTTCTTAACTTTAGGCTTACTAAAACTTAAAATTATGACTGTAAATCAAATTCTTAGTTCAAAAGGAAAAGAAGTATATTCTGTGCTTTCAATTAATACAGTGTATGAAGCATTGACTATAATGAGTGAAAAAAACATTGGAGCTATACTTGTTATCGAGGATACAATTTTAAAAGGGATTCTTTCAGAAAGAGATTATGCACGTAAAATTGTATTGAAAGATAAGTCATCAAAAGACGCACTAGTTAAAGAAATTATGGTTAGTGAAGTAATTTGTATCAAACCATCTGATAATTTAGACTATTGTATGGAACTGATGAATACCAAAAAAATTAGACATTTGCCCGTGATGGATAATAATGTGGTAGTTGGAATTATTTCCATAAGTGATGTGGTAAAAGCAATAATTGAAATTCAAAAAGACACAATCAACCATTTGAATTCCTACATTACTCAATAATACCTTTTAAATATATAGGAAAGCTGCAATTAGTGCAGCTTTTTGCATTTTGCAAAAGACTTGTTCTAAAATCCTTTTTTTAGTTCAAGAGTTCTATCTTTGCAGATCTTAAAATTCAAACAGAAATGGATAAAAATAGTAAAAAAAGCGAGGCATTATTATATCATTCCCATCCCCAACCAGGAAAAATACAAGTTATTCCAACAAAAAAATATGCTACTCAAAGAGATTTGTCTTTGGCCTATTCCCCTGGGGTTGCTGAGCCTTGTCTAGAAATTGCTAAAGATGTTAATGACGTTTATAAATATACTACAAAAGGAAATTTAGTTGCAGTAATCTCAAATGGTACCGCAGTTTTAGGACTTGGAGATATTGGTCCAGAAGCTTCTAAGCCAGTAATGGAAGGAAAAGGATTATTGTTTAAAATTTTTGCAGGTATTGATGTTTTTGATATTGAAGTTGATACAAAAAACGTTGAAGAGTTTATTCAAACGGTTAAAAACATTGCACCTACTTTTGGGGGTATTAATCTAGAAGACATTAAAGCCCCTGAATCTTTTGAAATTGAGCGTCGTTTAGTTGAAGAGTTGAATATTCCGGTAATGCACGATGACCAACACGGTACTGCAATTATTTCGTCTGCGGCACTTTTAAATGCGTTGGAATTAGCAGGTAAAAAAGCAGAGGATATGAAAATGGTTGTTTCTGGAGCTGGTTCTGCGGCTTTGGCTTGCGCCGATTTATATATTTTACTTGGAGTTAAATTAGAAAACATTTTAATGTTCAACAGTAAAGGCTTGTTAACCAAAGACAATCCTTCACTATCGCCTTTACAACAAAAATATGCTAAGGACATGCCCCAAATGACTTTGGCAGAAGCCTTAGTTGGAGCCGATATTTTCTTGGGATTATCATCAGGAGATATTATGTCGCCTGAAATGTTATTGACTATGGCTGATAATCCTATTGTTTTTGCGATGGCCAATCCAATCCCCGAAATTGATTATAATTTAGCAATAGCAACCCGAAAAGATATCATTATGGCAACTGGAAGATCTGATTTTCCTAACCAAGTGAATAATGTTCTTGGGTTTCCTTATATTTTTAGAGGAGCGTTGGATGTACGCGCAACTAAAATTAACGAAGCCATGAAAATGGCAGCTGTTAGAGCCTTGGCAGCTTTGGCAAAAGAAAATGTTCCCGAACAAGTAAACATTGCTTATGGAGTAACTAAGTTAACGTTTGGTAGAGAGTATATCATTCCGTCTCCATTCGATCCTAGATTAATAACTGTGGTTGCACCTGCTGTAGCAAAAGCTGCTATGGATTCAGGTGTGGCATTAAATCCAATTACAGATTGGAACGAATACGAAGAGTCGCTTTTGGAACGTTTAGGGCATGATAACAAAATGGTTCGTTTGATTACCAATAGAGCCAAAAGAGATCCAAAACGCATTGTTTTTGCTGAAGCAGATCATTTAGATGTTTTGAAAGCAGCCCAAATAGTTCATGAAGAAGGCATTGGATTCCCTATATTATTAGGCGATAAGGATGTAATTTTAGAATTAAAATCAGAGATTGGTTTTGATGCTGATGTGGTTATTATTGATCCTAAAGTTGGTGAAGAAGATCGAAGAAATCGTTTTGCATCTTCGTATTGGAAAACAAGACAAAGAAGAGGAATCTCTTTGTTAGATGCCCAAAAATTGATGCGTGAAAGGAATTATTTTGCGGCCATGATGGTCAATGAAGGTGAAGCAGATGCTTTGGTTTCAGGACATTCAAGAAGTTATCCATCCGTAGTAAAACCGATGTTACAATTGATTGAAAAAGCACCAGGAGAGTCATTAGTTGCCACTACAAATATGATGTTGACATCTCGTGGACCAATGTTTTTATCCGATACTGCAATTAATATAAATCCTTCGGCTGATGATTTAGCTAAAATTGCAATTATGACAGCCAAATCAGCTAGAATGTTTGGTGTTGAGCCGGTAATTGCGATGGTGTCTTTTTCTAATTTTGGTTCTTCAACAAATGAAGGTGCTGCTAAAGTAAGAGAAGCAGTAGCTTATTTGCATAAAAATCATCCTGATTTAATTGTAGATGGAGAAATCCAAGCCGATTTTGCCTTAAATCAAGAGATGCTAGAGAAAAAATTTCCATTTTCTAAATTAGCGGGTAAGAAAGTAAACACCTTAATTTTCCCCAATCTAGAGTCGGCAAATATTACCTATAAATTATTGAAAGAGTTGAATAATGTTGAATCTATCGGGCCAATTATGTTAGGTATGGGAAAACCAGTACACATATTTCAATTAGGTGCTAGTGTTGAAGAAATGGTCAATATGGCCGCTATTGCAGTAATTGATGCACAAGAAAAGCAAAAAAAGTAAGAACAATTTATAGTCGATTCCCTCATAGTTATGATAGCACACATTCAAGGAAAATTAGTTGAAAAAAATCCAACAGAAGTCGTAATTGATTGCGGTGGAGTAGGTTATCATATCAACATTTCATTGCATACCTATTCGCTCCTTCCAAATTCGGACCAAATTAAACTATTCACGTATCTTCAAATAAAAGAAGATGCTAATACCTTGTTTGGTTTTTTTGAAAAATCGGAACGAGAAATATTTAAAATGCTATTATCGGTTTCTGGAATTGGGGCAAGTATAGCAAGAACGATGCTTTCTTCATTGGAACCTAAGCAAATAATTCAAGCGATTGCTTCAGGTGATGTTGGAACGGTCCAATCCATTAAAGGGATTGGAGTAAAAACAGCACAACGAGTAATACTCGACTTACAAGACAAAGTACTTAAGTTGTACGATTTAGATGAAGTTTCAATGGTTTTAAACAATACAAACAGAGATGAAGCGTTATCTGCTTTGGAGGTTTTAGGTTTTGTGCGTAAATCTTCAGAAAAAGTAGTGGAGAAAATCATCAAAGAAGATCCAGATGCTACTGTAGAGTCGATAATTAAGAAAGCATTAAAAAGTTTGTAATTGCATATAGAAACATTGAATTTATGAATAAAATTTGTCAGCTATTGCTAATTTTATTTACTACTTGTGTCGTTCAAGCTCAAGTTACACCAACTGTTCAAGATACTATTAAAAAAGGTTTTTCTATTGGCAAAATCAATATAAAAGACCCTAAAAGTATTCTGTCTGGTTATACTTATGACCCTATTGCAGATCGTTATATTTACACTAATACTGTTGATGGATTTACTATTGATTACCCAATAATTTTAACTCCAAAAGAATATGAGAATTGGGTTTTGAAAGAGTCAATGCGTACGTATTTCAGGAAAAAATCAGATGCTGTAGACGGTAAAAAACAAGGTGCTGAAGAAGCAAAGAAGGACTTGTTACCCAGGTATTATGTTAAATCAGGATTATTTGAAACTATTTTTGGCGGAAACACGATTGATGTAAAACCTACTGGTTCTGTAGAGATGGATTTAGGTTTTCGGTATACCAAACAAGATAATCCTTCTTTTTCTCCCAGAAATCGTTCAACAACTACGTTTGATTTTAATCAAAGAATAAGTTTAGGATTAACAGGTAAAGTTGGAAAGCGACTTAGTGTTAATGCCAATTATGACACCCAATCTACTTTTTCGTTCCAAAACATATTTAAAATAGCATACGATCCAAGTTATAGCGCTTCTGAAGATGCCATTATACAAAATATTGAGGTAGGTAACGTAAGCATGCCCTTGAACAGTACTTTAATTCGTGGAGCACAAAGTTTATTTGGTTTAAAAACCAAACTGCAATTTGGTAAAACCACCGTTACTGGAGTTTTCTCTGAACAAAAATCACAAACCAAAAGCCTTGTAGCAGAAGGTGGTGGCACGGTTCAAAATTTTGATATTTTTGCGTTAGATTACGATAGTGATCGCCACTTTTTCTTATCTCAATTCTTTAGAAATAAATACGATACAGCACTTAAAAATTACCCATTTATTGACAGTAGAGTTCAAATTACCCGATTAGAAGTTTGGGTGACCAATAGACAAAATCGAATTACAACTACTAATAATAATATCAGAAATATTATTGCACTTCAAGATCTAGGAGAAAGTCAATTGCCGGGTTTAAATGATGAAGAAGTTGTAGTTAAAAACCCAGCTACTGGGATGTTTTATCAACCAGTCAATTCGCCAGCAGATAATAAAAACAATGCGTACGATCCAGACCAAATTAAAGCTGGAACGGGACTATTGAATTCCAATATTCGTGAAATGGCAACGGCACAAGCTGGTTTTAATTCCACTGTAAGTGAAGGGCAAGATTATTCCAAATTAGAAAATGCCAGAAAATTGAATCCTAATGAGTATACTTTTCATCCTCAGTTAGGTTACATTTCCTTGCAACAAAAATTAGCAAACGATGAGGTATTAGCGGTCGCTTATCAATATACAATTGGTGACAAAGTCTATCAAGTTGGGGAATTTGGTAATGACGGAATTGATGCTACAGTGGTGACAGGAAGTACACCAGCAACTCAGGCTGTGATTACACAAAGTTTGATTTTGAAGATGCTAAAAAGCAACTTGACTAATGTAAATAATCCAGTTTGGAATTTGATGATGAAAAATATTTATCAAATTCCAGGAGGATATCAATTGAAAAAGGAAGATTTTAGGTTCAATATTTTATACACCGATCCTTCCCCATTAAATTATATTACACCTGTTGCGGGAACTCCATTTCCTGTTAACCCTAGTCCTGATAATAAATTAGCTGAAACACCTTTGTTAAAAGTATTCAATTTAGATAAATTGAATTACAATAATGATCCACAAGTAGGTGGGGATGGTTTTTTTGATTTTATGCCTGGATTAACCATTGATGCTCAAAATGGTCGAATTATTTTTACTGTAAAAGAGCCTTTTGGCGAATTACTATTTTCGAAATTAAAGAATACAGGTTCAGCTGAATCCTATAATAGTGTGGATTCCTATAATCCCAATCAAAAGAAATATGTTTTTAGAAACATGTATCGAAGTACGCAATCCGCTGCTTTGCAGGATAGTGAAAAAAACAAGTTCTTATTGAGAGGGAAGTATAAGTCCTCTACAGGTGACGGAATACCAATAGGCGCTTTTAACGTGCCCCAAGGTTCTGTAAAAGTTTCTGCCGCAGGAAGAATATTAGTAGAAGGTGTCGATTACAGTGTGAATTATCAACTAGGTAGAGTTCAAATTTTAGACGCATCACTTCAAGCATCAAACACACCTATAGAAGTTTCTTTAGAAAACAATTCTATTTTTGGACAGCAAACCAGACGATTTATGGGGATAAATGTAGAGCACAAGATTTCTGATCAATTTCTTGTTGGTGCTACATTCTTAAAAATGTCAGAAAGGCCTTTTACTCAAAAGTCAAGCTTCGGACAAGAATCAGTTAATAATACTATTTTTGGAGTAAATACAGCCTTTTCAACCGAGCTTCCTTTTTTAACTCGTTTAGCAAATAAATTACCCAATATTGATACCGATGTTCCATCAAATCTATCTGTAAAAGGAGAAATAGCGTTCTTACAACCAGATACTCCAAAAGCCGATCAATTTCAGGGAGAATCAACCATTTATGTGGATGATTTTGAAGGATCTCAGTCTACTATAGATATGCGTTCCCCATTATCATGGAGTTTGTCGTCTACACCAGTTAATGACGCTCAAAGTATTTATAATTTCAACGAAAGTGCAAATGATTTGTCCTATGGTTTCAAAAGGGCTAAGTTGGCTTGGTACACAGTAGATCCTGTTTTTTATACTCAAAAACCATCTGGAATTTCAAACAATGATCTTTCTTTGAATTCTACAAGAAGGATTTTTAGCCAAGAACTATATCCGTTAACAGATATAGCGCAGGGGCAAACACAAGTAATCAATACGTTGGATTTAAGTTATTTCCCTACAGAGCGTGGACCATACAACAATAATTCAGCAGTAGCATCTAACCCTAGGGATAATTTTGGGGGCATTATGCGAGCCATTAACTCCACTAATTTTGAACAAGGTAATGTCGAATATATTCAATTTTGGGTTTTAGATCCGTATGTTGGTAATGGCGCTACAACTACATCAAATGCAGGAAAAATATATTTCAATTTAGGCGAAATTTCCGAAGATGTCCTAAAAGACGGAAGAAAACAATATGAAAACGGATTAGGTCCTGATCAAGTAGTTGCTAATCCAAGACCACTTTGGGGTAATGTGCCAGCTTCTCAATCGTTGATTTATACTTTTGATACAAATCCGACAAATAGAACTAATCAAGATATTGGGCTTGACGGTCTAAAGAATGATGATGAAGCAACTACCTATTCAAATTTTGCAACCGAAACAGATCCTGCTGCAGATGATTATACCTATTATTTAAATACAACAGGAAATGTGTTGGATCGCTATAAAAATTATAACGGAACTGACGGAAATTCAGCAGTTTCTATAGATACGCCTAACAGAGGTGCGACTACTTTTCCTGATGTAGAAGATATCAATCGCGATAATACCATGAACACTATTAATGCGTATTATGAATATAGTATTGATATGAAACCAGCCCTAGAAGTAGGTCAAAATTATGTAACTGATATCAGAAATACACAAGTTGAATTGCCTGATGGATCGAGAACTGATGCACGTTGGATTCAGTTTAAAATCCCTGTTTCTCAGCCTCAAAATACTATTGGTGGTATTTCGGATTTTCGTTCCATTCGTTTTATGCGACTATTTATGACTGGCTTTGCTAATCCAATTACGGTTCGTTTCGGGGCATTGGAATTAGTTCGCGGAGAATGGAGAAGGTACACAAATACATTAGATCCCAAAGATGTTAAGGTCGAAGACGACAAAACCGAATTGGATGTGTTGGCAGTGAATTTGCAACAGAATAATGAAAGATGTCCAATCAATTATGTCACACCTCCAGGAGTAGTTCGCGAACAATTATACAATAATAATACAGTAATTAATCAGGATGAACAATCACTCTCTCTTCGTGTGGGAGGTGACGGTCTTGAATCAGGAGATGCACGAGCGGTATTCAAAAATGTGAGTGTAGACATGCGTCAATTTAAAAAACTGAAAATGTTTTTGCACGCTGAATCCTTGCCTAAAGAAATTGCTATACGGGACAATCAAATGATTGGATTTATTCGAATTGGGAATGATTTTACAGAAAATTTTTATCAAATCGAAATTCCGTTAATGGTAACCTTGCCTTCTTCTTCGTCTAACTCAAATTGTTCTCCATTGAGTCCAGAAGTAGTTTGGCCAGAAGAAAATCAAATCGATTTGGCACTTGAATTGTTAACGCAATTAAAAATAAAAGCGATGGGAATAGATCCAACTACACTTCCGCAAGATGGTATTTATTATCAGGATGAAGATGAGTTGGATTCTCGATTGGCAAACAAACTCAATAAATTGCGTCTGGGAATCAAAGGGAACCCTAATTTTGGACTTGTTAGAACATTGATGGTTGGGGTAAAAAGTAATGAAGAAACGCGACGTATTAAAGGAGAAGTTTGGTTTAATGAGTTACGTTTAGCTGACATGGATAATAAAGGCGGAATGGCAGCGATATTAAATGTAGATTCCAATATGGCTGATTTAGTTACGGTTTCAGCTTCAGGAAAGAAAACAACAGTTGGTTTTGGAACTTTGGAACAAGGACCCAATGAAAGAAGTAGAGAAGATATTCAGCAATATAATATCGTAACCAATATCAACTTAGGAAAGTTATTGCCAAAAAAATGGGGCGTTAATTTACCATTCAATTATGGAGTGGGTGAGGAAATCATCACACCAGAATATGATCCATTCAATCAAGATATTCGTTTGAAACAACTTTTAGAAAATACTACGGATGATGATAAAAAAGCGAATATTCGCAATCGCGCCATAGATTATACGAAACGAACTAGCATCAATTTTATTGGGGTACGTAAAGAAAAAAATCCAACAAGTAAATCGCATTTGTATGATCCAGAAAATTTTACGTTTTCACAATCTATAAATGAAGTTCAACGACACGACTTTGAGATCGAAGATTATGCAGATCAACAAGTCACTACCTCTGTTGATTTTGCGTATAGTTTCAATTCAAAGCCTATAGAGCCGTTTAATAAAATGGCATTTATGAAAAAAAGTAATTATTGGAAGTTATTGCAAGATTTTAATTTTAACTTTTTACCGGCAAGTATCTCTTTCAATTCAGATATCATTAGACAATACAATCGCCAACAATTTAGACAAGTAGAAGGTGTTGAAGGAATTGGTTTAGATGCTTTGTATAGAAGGAATTATGCATTTAATTATCAGTATGGGTTTAATTACAATCTTACCAAAGCTTTAAAATTAAATTATTCAGCCTCTTCAGGAAATATTGTTAAGAGCTACTTAAACGCAGACAATTCATCAAATAACGATCTAACAGTTTGGGATGATTATTGGAACATTGGAACACCTAATCAACACCAACAGCAACTTGTAGTTAATTATGAATTACCTATTAATAAAATTCCAATTTTTAGTTTTATAAAAGCGAATTATTCCTACACTGCAGATTATAGTTGGCAGCGCACATCTGAAGCTTTGTCTCAAATTGAAATTGAAGGTGCTTCGTTTAATTTAGGAAATACTATCCAAAATGCCAATTCAAACAATTTGAATGCCACTTTTAATATGGAAAATTTGTATCGCTATTTAGGTTTGACCAAATCAAAAGCGCAAACAAATTCAAGGCCTAAACTTGTTGTTCCAAAACCAGGAGAAAAAATGGTGAATGCAAATAATCAGCAAAAACAATCTAGTCCTTTTGTAGATGGATTAATTGGGGTTCTAACTGGCGTGAAAAATATCCAAATGAATTATACTCAAAATAGCGGAACAGTTCTCCCGGGCTATACTCCAGGAATTGGGTTTTTTGGTTCTTCAAAACCCACATTAGGATTTATTTTTGGGAGCCAAGACGACATCCGATATGAAGCTGCCAAACAAGGTTGGTTGACCAATTATCCTAATTTTAATCAAAATTTTACTCAAGTTAAAAACACTATTTTTAAAGCAACTGCTAATATTGATGTGCTTCCAGATTTAAAAATTGATTTGAGTTTAGATCGATCCTATTCAGAGAATTTTTCTGAACAATACGATATTGATAAAGGAACATACAATGCAAGATCACCCTATAATTCTGGAATATTTTCGATTTCAACAGTACTTATTTCAACTTCATTTGCCAATAGCGATGAGGTTTCTTCTGCTGCTTTTGATGATTTTAGAGAAAACCGATTAATTGTAGCTAGACGTTTAGCTACAGCAAGAGGAATTGATATTACCAATGCGTCTAATTTAGATATTGACGGCTATCCTTTAGGTTTTGGAAAAAGTAATCAAGCGGTTTTATTGCCGGCTTTTATAGCAGCATACTCGGGTTCAAATGCAAATGATACCTCTTTAGGAATTTTTAAGAGTGTACCATTGCCCAATTGGTCCATTCGATATAACGGATTTATGCGCTACGAATTTTTTAAGAAAAATTTCAAACGAGTTTCTTTCCAACATAACTATAGATCTTCCTACACTATCAATGCTTTTCGTTCTAATTTTGAATACGATAATAATCCAAATGGATTGGATAAAAATGGTAATTTCCTTAACGCTATAATAATGTCCAACGTAAATCTCGTTGAACAATTTAGCCCTTTAGTTCGAATGGATTTTGAATTAAAAAATTCGTTGAAAGTATTGACTGAGATTAAAAAAGACAGGGCATTATCAATGAGTTTTGACAATAATCTATTGACAGAAGTAAAGGGTATAGAATATGTTATTGGTTTGGGCTACCGATTTAAAGATGTTATTTTTTCTTCTCGTTTAGCAGATAATCCAACTGGAATAATTAAAAGTGATATTAATTTAAAAGCGGATGTTTCATTGAGAGACAATCAAACTTTAGTACGATATTTAGATTACAACAAGAATCAATTAGCTTCTGGACAAAACATTTGGTCTTTGAAATTGACGGCAGATTATACATTAAGTAAAAACTTAACCGCAATATTTTATTACGATCATTCTTTTTCAAAAGCGGTGGTATCGACGACTTTTCCATTAACGAATATTCGTTCTGGATTTACTTTACGTTACAATTTTGGAAATTAATTTTTAATTGTAATTCAAATTTCCAACGAAGATGTTACATTTGTCCTCTGAAATTCAATAATTAATTTTTATATACACCTATTATGAATATACCTGCAAATTTAAAGTACACAAAAGATCACGAATGGGTAAGCATTGATGGAGATGTTGCTACAGTTGGAATTACTGATTTCGCTCAAAAAGAATTGGGAGATATTGTTTATGTTGAGGTAGAAACTTTAGATCAAACTTTAGCAAAAGATGAGGTTTTTGGAACAGTAGAAGCAGTTAAGACGGTTTCTGATTTGTTTTTACCTTTATCAGGAGAAATTATTGAATTTAACGAAGAGTTAGAAAGTACTCCAGAAAGTGTTAACTCTGATCCTTATGGAGCAGGTTGGATGATTAAAGTGAAAATTTCTGATTTAGCAGAATTGGATTCATTGCTTTCAAGTGAATCTTACAAAGAATTGATTGGTGCTTAAAAATCTCTTTTTTTGGATTGCATTATGTTGGACAGGAGTGGTTGGCTTTTTTTGCTTGACTCCTTCTAATGATATTCCAATAGTTAATATTCCGAATTTAGATAAATTTGTTCATGCTTTTTTTCATTTTGTTTTTACGATACTGTGGTTTTTGTTTTTGAAAAAACAAGTTAAAAAAAAGAATCAGCTCAGGCTTCTTATTGTTGCTGGTTGCTTTTCTTTATTATTTGGAATAGGCATTGAAATTTTACAAGACAAATTGACCACAACTAGAAGTGGAGATTTTTTTGATGTTTTGGCAAATTTTATGGGAGCGACGCTAGCTTTTGCTTTTGTGTTTTTTGCTAAAAAAATAAAAAAAAATCCATTGTAGAATAGAAATACAAGTCCCACTTCGGTGGGATTTTTTATACATTGAAAAGTTATGAGATTACAACCCACTTCCATCATATCGTTTGCGCTCTTCTTGATTACTTTGGCTGTCAATATATCCATGCCGCTTTTTAGGCCGTATGCTGAAGTGGCGGGATTCAATAATGGTCAGACAGCGTTGGTATTGGCGACTTATATTTTAGGTATGTTGCCTTGTTATGTTTTTTTAGGAGGTATTTCGGATCGAATAGGAAGGAAACCAGTTTTGCTTTTTAGCTTGTTTTTGGCCTTAGCTTCGAATCTTACGATAACGGTATTTCCAACGGTTTATGCTTTGATTTTTGCTCGATTCTTTCAAGGAGTAGCTTTGGCATTAAGTATGGGAACGGGTACGGCTTATATTTCAGAAATTGTTTATCCAAACGCTAATGCTTCTGTTCGTGCGGCTAATGCAACTTCAATGGCAACAGCAATAGGTTTTAGTGGAGGGGCTTTTATGACAAGTATCGCTTTGTTAATTCATTTTACCTACCTACCGATCACTTATTTTGTTGCTATTGCAATTACAATTATAGGAATTCTATTGGCTTTTTCTCTTCCTAAGTTACCGCCAATAGGAGGTAATTTGGTTCGATTGCCTTATTTTCCTAAGGGATCATTTCCAGTTAATTTGTCAATAGCCATTTGTTGGGCCACAACAGGAGTGGTTATTGCAATTATTCCCACTCAATTGGCTACATTCCATTTGACAGCTTATACGGGATTTTGTTTGGTTCTAATTAATTGGACGGGTGGTTTTATGCAGCCGTTTATTCGAAAAAGATTTCAACCCAAGACAAGTCTTAAATTAGGTTTTGCAATCATTCCTTTTGGTTTTGGTTTAGTGATTTTAGGTTCGTATTTCGGAGTATTGCCAGTTGTGCTATTGGGTACCGCTTTTATTGGTTTGGCAGCTTACGGGTTTAGTTACCAAGGAGGGTTAGCTATAATTGCTGATTTA
>ERZ650308.239-NODE-239-length-30148-cov-13.767288_pt1 | contig 30148 bp, 35 predicted proteins | sample MGYA00376244_ERZ650308 | MGnify/ENA primary metagenome ERZ650308 (study PRJEB26733, sample SAMN07839295) | wastewater metagenome | biome: small river; feature: stream; material: water | place: USA: North Carolina | collected 2016-04-26 ... | reverse complement strand
GGAGCCATCACGCTCGATGCGAGCGACGTGATCGTGGCGAACCCCACCTATCACTCGGTGCGCGGCTCGACGTCGCGCGGGTCGTCGAACACGCTGATCTATCGGTGGTCGTCGGTGGTCGATGCGGTCGGCTCCGGCATCACCTACACCGATTCGGCCGCGAACGGCGGCTCGTGGGCGATCTCGAAGGCCGGCATCTACTCGGTGTCGTGCTCGATCGACGTCGGTCACAACGGCTACGTGGCGATCAAGCGCGCGGCCTCGGTGTCGAACACCTTCGACGCGACCGACATTCAGGTCGCGGTCGAGGCCCTGACCGGCTACACCGTGCATCTCAGCTGGACCGGCTACTGCGCGAGCGGTGATGACATTTGGATCGCCACGTCGGCGGCCACGAACCCGACCGGAACCCCGGTCAACAACAACCGCGTGACGATCACGCGCGTGCGATAGGACCCAAGACCATGCCCAACATGTACACCGACCTTGCCAACGACCTCGAACCCTACATCGCGGGCAGCCTGCTCGCGCCTGCTGCTGACGGAGCGGTCGCGCTCCTGAACACCACGCGCGCGGTCGTGATGACCGTGAGCGCCTCGGGCACCGTGCAGATCTCGACGAGCTCGAGCTACGCGGGCCAGGTGATCAACCTGTTCGCGTCGTCGGTCTCGGGCGGCGGGAAGTACACGCTCGCAGTCTCGGGCGGCGATCTGACCTTCAACGCGTCTGCCGAGGGCGCGACCATCATCCGCAACGCAGCGAACAGCGCGTGGATCGTCGTCGGCCTGTCCGGCGCGACCATCGTCTGACCGAGGATCATCATGCTGCCGCTCGACGTCGCCTCGCTGGTCGAAGATTTCGACCTGACCTCGCAACTCGGCCCCCTTGTTGTCGAGCGTCGGGCGGCGCCTACCATCGACGCGCTGGGCGAGTTTGTGCCCGGCGCGCTCACGCTGGTTCGCGTGACCCCTTGGGCCGCGCACACGGCCTCGGGCCGCAACCTCCTGCAGCTGCCCGAGGCCGACCGCACGACCGAGACGATCGAGGTCTACACGCGCGTGCGCCTCTACGTCGCCGAGGGGGACCGAGCGCCCGACGTCGTCCGCTACCAGGGCGCGCGGTACCGCGTGACGGTAGCGAACAACTTCGCGGCGCAGGGCCGGGTACACTTCGCTATGGCCGTCAAGCTCGAGCAGGGGGCCTCGTGACGCTCGCCAACCCCATCCGGCTCGATCGGTTCCAGCGAGGCCTCGTCGCCTTCCTGGTCGACGTCTGCGGGGTTCAGGCCGCATGGGCCTATGGCGCTGGCTCGCGCGAGACGATGCCCGACGCGTTCGTGAGCCTGACCCTCGCCGCGGGCCCGACCCTGCCGATCTACTTCGCGCGCGGGACCAGCTTCGCGCCGGTGACCTCGGTCTCGTTCGTGGTGACCTCCGCAACCTCGGGCGCCCTGGTCATGGTCCAGGTGAACGAAGTGCCCTATCGCGTTCAGGTCGCGCCAGACGCCACCCCTTCGACCATCCGAGACGCGCTAGTCGCCCAGATCACCGAGGACGACTCGGGCGAGTACTCGGCTGCGGCTGGGCTCGCGGCTGGGCAATGGACCCTCACGCCCGCCACCTTCGGCGCGATCTGGCAGCTCTCGACCGTGGGGGCCATGACGGCCACGCCGACGATCTCGAGCTCGCTGGCGAAGCTGACCCAGGGGCGCGCCGTTGCAACGGTCGCGCTCGACGTGTTCTCGCGCTCGACGTCGCCGCGCTCGGGCGCTTGGGCGCTCGCCAACCGCATCGCGGTCGGCCTACAGCTGCCGAGCGTGGCCGAGTCGTTCCGCGATTGGGGATTCGGCATGGGCGTCGTCGGTCCCCTCGCCGACCTCAGCTCGATCGCCGGCGCGTCGTGGCAGTCGCGCGTGCGGTTCTCGGTCGACTTCAACCTGCAATTCAACGCGGTCGTGCCGATCGACCGCATCGACCGCGTCGAGCTCGGCGCGGACTTCTCTCAGCCCCTGCTACGCTTCACCGAGACAACGCCATGATCCCGATCAGCTCCATCGTCACCGTCACCACCATCGTAGGCGCCGCCCCGATCACCCGGTTCGGGTTCGGGCGGTTCATGCACGTCGCCGAGCACAACATCACCGCCAACCGGATCGACGGGCCTTACACGAGCATGACCGAGCTCGAGGATGCCGGCTTCACCGAGCTCGCGGCCCCCTCGGTCTACTTCGGCGGCGCGGCTGCGTTCGCACAGGGTAACGGCGTGGAGTCGCTCTACATCGGCCGCAAGGTGCCGAGCGCAGGCGGCCCGCTGGGCAAGGTCTGGCAGGTTGACGCGTCCGGGCCCACGTTCGTCGACGAGACCACCGACGCGAACGATGGGGGCGCGGGCGACTGGACGATCTTCCCGGCGAGCGAGGCCGTCGGCGACTACATGGCGATCGGCTGCGCGGTGCCGTTCTCCTCGATCACCTTCTCGAGCGCGGGAGGCACGGCGGGGGTCGATGGCGGCTCGCTCGCGCTGGCGTTCGAGTTTTGGAATGGCGAGGCATGGGCCGCGCTCGCGGGCGTGTCGGATGGCACGTCGATGTTCACGGCGGTGGCGGGCGCGGGTCAGGTCTTCTCGTTCACCACCCCGTCGACGTGGGCGCTGCTCGAGCTGAACGGGTCGGATCCCCTCTACTTCGTGCGTTGGCGGATCACCGCGGGCACCTACTCCACCGACCCGGTCTACTCGAACGCGGTCGTGACCGGCGATGCCAGCTGGTCGGCGGCCCTGTCGGCCATCGAGGCCGTGGCCGGCCCCGATGCCTGGTACGGCCACACGATCGCGAGCCGCGTGCAGAGCGACATCGAGGCCGTCGCCGCGTGGACCGAGTCGCGGTTCCATCGGTTCGTGCCTCAGTCCGCCGATGCGACGTTCCTGAACGGCACCGCGGGCAACGTGGCGGCCGTCTTGAAGGCCGCGGGCTACAAGCGCACGTCGGGCCCGCTCTACCACGCGACCAGCTCGGGAAGCGCCAACGCCTTCGCCGACGTGGCGTGGTCGTCGGCCTGCTGGGGCTTCAACCTCGATGCCCCGGCCGGCTCCGACAACTGGATGTTCCAGCAGCTCGCGGGCATCACCGGCGACTCGCTGAACAGCTCGCAGGCCGCCGCGATCTGGAACGTGAACGGCAACACCTACGCGCCGATCGGCGGCACGGCGATCACGGCGAAGGGCATGGCGGCCGTCGGCGCGCCCTACTTCCAAGACATCGTGACGTCGCTCGACTGGTTCCAGCGGCGCGTGCAGGAGGATCTGATCGCGTGGCTGATCGCCAACCGGCCCGACTACTCGAACGCTTCGGCTCAGGCCGCGGGCGGCGTCGTGCTCGAGCGACTCGAGCTCGGTGTTCGCAACGGCCACTTCTCGGCCGACTTCCCGCGCGAGGTCACCGTGCCCGACGTGGCCCAAGTGAGCGACGCCGACAAGCAGGCCCGCAAGCTGCCCATGCGCTGCTCGGGCGTGTTCGCCGGCAAGCTCCAGGCCTTCGACCTGACCTTCTATGTGACGTTCTGACCCCGAGCACCGAGCACCCACGAAGGAACCTGAATCATGTACAAGCACAACTTCTCGAACGTCACCGCCACTTGGGCGGGCATCGACATCAAAGCCGGGCTCGACGTGGGGCTGTCGATCGCGGTCGCGCGCACGACCGCCCGGAACACGTTCAAGCCCACGGGCTCGGGCAAGCTGATCAAGATCCGGCAGACCGACGAGTCGGGCACCCTGACCGCCACGATCGACTACAGCAGCCCGACGCACGGGTTGCTGATGGCGCAGCTCGAGCTCGAGACCGTGTCGGTGTTCACGCTCTACGACGGCAACACCGGCCGGCGCTGGTTCTACAAGAACGCGACGCTGATCACCGAACCCGACCTCGCGCTCGGCGTCGACACGGGCCCGTTCGCGTGGGCCTGGATGTTCGAGTCGAGCACCTTCCAGCCGGGCGACCACACCCTGAACCAGATCGGCAGCTGACCCCATGGCACTCCCAAAGCACACCTACCAGGTCGCCGGCTTCACCTACACGACGCCGCTCATGACCGCGAGCGCGTCGCTGGCCATGCTCCCGCGGATCGTCTGCCTGCTCGGGCAGGAGGTCACGCAGCTGGTTCTGGGCACCGCGCCGACCGGCCTCGAGACGATGCTGGCCAACCGCGAGGTGGTCGGCGCGATGCTGCACACGATCAGCACCAACGCGGTCGCGCAGGGCGACGGCCTGCTGCTCTTGCGGGACCTGCTCGCCTCCACCACGGTCAAGCTCGACGTCGGCGACGTCAGGCTCGCCGACGTGTTCGACGAGCACTTCGCCGGCCGCTTGGGCGACCTGCTGCTCGTGGCCATGCACGCCGCGCGCGCGTCTTTCATGAAGCCCTCGCAGGCGTAGGCCGGGCCTGGCCCGACTACAGCAGGCACGAGCGGGAAGGGGGCCCGTACCAAGGTCTGCGGCCAGGGGCGCCCCCGCTGCGCGTGCACCCCTGGATCGTCGCCGCGTGCAGCGACGAGTCCGGGGTCAACGTGCAGACCTACGTCGCGCTCGACTCGTGCCTGACGTTGGTGCAGCTGATCGACATCCTCGAGATGAAGGCGATCCGCGCGTCGTGGTCGCATGCCGAGATGCTGAACGCCGAATGGAACCGCAAGATCGACGAGCGCAACCGCGACGTCTTAGGGGTGTAGATGGCCGGCGAAACCGTAATCAGCAAGCTCCTTATCAAGATCGGCGTGAGCGTCGACGGGGCGAAGAAGGCCGAAGAAGAGATCGGCGGCGTCACCGACGAGGCCGAGAACACCGACAAGGAAGGCTCCCCGCGCCTGAAAGCGTTCGCCAGCGCGGCCAAGGTCGCGTTCGGCGGTGTCGCGGTCGCTGCTGCCGCGAGCGCCGGGGCCATCGTCGCCGCGGGTGGCGTGCTGTTCTCGTTCGCGGACGAGCACACGGCGGCGATGGACGAGATCGCCAAGCAGTCGAAGACCCTCGCGCTGTCGACCGACGAGTATCAGCGCCTGTCGGCCGTCGCTACCCACACCGGTACGTCGATGGAGGATTTCGGCGCCGGCATCCGCAAGCTGAACGCCGACATGCTGCTCGTCGCGTCGGGCGGCGGGCAGGACTTCCAAGACAAGCTCGCGCGCATCGGTCTGTCGGCCGACATGCTCGACGGCAAGACCACCACCGAGTCGATCGGCATGATCGGCGACGCGCTCGCGCTGATCGAGGAGCCTGCGATCCGGGCAGCTCGATCGGCCGAGATCTTCGGCGAGGATGCCGGGCCGAAGCTGGCCAACGTGCTCGCAGCCGGAACCGAGGGCCTGCGCGAAATGAGCGAGGCTGCGGTCGGGGTGTTCTCGCCCGAGGATCTCGCGCGCGCCGAGATGTTCCAGGACGCCCTCGCCGACTTCCGCAACCTGCTCGGTGGGGTCGCGGGCGAGCTCGCGGTCGCGCTCGCACCGGCCATCACCGCGGTCGTCGACGCGGTGACCGACTTTGTTGCGGAGAACGACGACCTGATCAAGCAGCAGCTACCCAAGATCCTCGTGTTGGTGCTCGACAACGCATCGAAGCTCCTGCCCGTGGTTCTCGACGTGGCCGGAGCGGTCGCAGACCTGGTCATCCAGGCCCAGCCGCTGATCGACCAGTTCATCGACTTCACGAGCGGTTCGCTCGAACAGGGCATGCGCGGCGTGCTGGCTGTGGTCGAGGCGCTGCTGCCCGTCATCCTCGCGATCACGGGCACGATCATGGAGGCCGTCGGCGGGGTCGAGACCCTGGCCGGCTACACCCAGACGGGCCCACGCGGGGCGCCGAAGTTCAAGAGCGACGAGCTGAAAGAGGGGGTGCCCGACCGCGCGCGCAAGGCCGCGGGCGAAAGCTGGGCACGCGACCGAGCGCTGTCGGAGGCCGAGATCGCCGCGGCGCTGCGCAGCAAGATCGACTCCGGCGAGGCCCGCTCGATCGACGACGGGATCGCGCAGCTGAAAGACGAATTCGACCCGGTCTTGACCTTCGCGCAGATGGCCCAGCAGGCGCGCGCCAAGAAGGCGCAGGCCGACGCGAAGGCTGCGGAAGCGGCCAAGGCCAAGGGCGGGGGCAAGGGCAAGGCCAAGCCCAAGCCGGGCGCCGAGAAGGTCGAGGCGCGGTTCGGCGACTACCGCGACGTGCTCGCCACCTACCAGGGCAAGGGCCCCGAGGAATCGTTGCGCGCGCTCGAGTCGCTCGAGAAAGGCGTGATGCCGAAGGAACACCGGCCCGAGACCAGCATCACGATCACCAACAACGTCACCAACCAGGTCGACGTCGGTGGGATCCACGTCGCCGGAGCAGGTGACCCCGAGTCGGTCGCGCGTGCAGTCGACGCGCGCCTGGCCCAGACCTACAAGAAGGTCGCCGCCGCGACCCCCAACACGATCGTTCGGTGACCCATGGCAAACGGCTTCAACGGTTCTCTGGGGCGCACGACGTGCTCGATCTACGCGCTCGATGCCCGCGGCACGCCGATCGAGCGCGTCGCCGACGTCGTGCCAGGCGTGAGCCCGTTGCGGGTCACGCTCGACACCATCGACGGTGAGCAGCTCGAGCAGGCTTGGCTGGTCACCCGCCACACCCTGCAAGACCTGACCGACACGACCTCGAACGTGCGCGCCGAGCTGCGCATGCTGACCGTCGCGGGCGTGCTCGCGGCCGCGGGCCCCATGGTGATCGGGTCGGGCGCGGTCCGAAACGCGCGGCTCGACGCGATCCGCTTCGCCAACCTGACCGCGCTCGCCAACCTGCGCAGGCCCGTGATGGTCGTGACCCCTCGGCACTCGCTCGATCGGGCCTTCATCACCGGGCTGCCGGCCTCGTGGTCACCCACCGATGGTGACTCGCAGCCGATCACCATCAAGTTTCTCGAGGCGCGCGTCTTGACGTCGGCCAGCGTCGCCTCGTTCGTCGACGTCGACGCGTCACCGGTCGGGAACAACCGGTCGAGCGGCGGCGGGGCGGGCGGCTCAACTTCGGTCGCCGGCGAAGCGTTCGGGCCTGCTGGCCCTGGGATCCCACCCCTGGCCCCCTACTGACCATGCAAGTGCAGCTGAAAGCCATCGCGGTGCAGCTCGGAGCGGCGAGCCGGTTCGACGTTGTCGAGCGGCTCGACTCGGTCGACTACGCCTTCACGTTCTACACGCTGGTGTTCCCCCCGAACTACGCGCGAGCGTACGTGCTCGCTGGGCTCGCCCAGAGCGCGAACCCGACGACGCGCACCGGTGCGTGGGTCTTCGACCTGCGCGACTCGGTGGGCTCGCCCATCGTGCTCGGCGCGGGGCTTGGCGCGGGTGTCGACCTGCTGCACCCCTACCGCTCGCGACCGCACTGCCCGCCCGGCAAGCTGTTCGTGCAGACCTTCGACGGGCGCGACCCTGACCTGCTCGCCTTCGCGGATCGGCGCGCGGTCATCTACTACCAGCCGATCGCCGACGTGCTCGCTACCGGGGGCTCGACGTGACCAGCTTGCAGACCCCGGTCGAATTCCTGAACGTGTCGGCCGCTGTGTCGGGCATGACGGCGGCCGAGCAACGCGAGTATGAGACCGGCCTCGCCTCGCCGACCGAGATCGTCAACCGCGACGGCGCGGGCCTGACCATCGAATGGGACATCTTGCGCACGCGCTCGTCGAAGACCGACGAGGGCGAGGTCAAGGTCTACAACCTCGCGCAGGCCTTCCGCGGCGGGTTGCATGCCGAGTGGTTGCGTAGGACTGCGCGGGGCGTCGGGTTCAAGGTCGGGGTTCACGTCGGATGGGGTGGCGACCTGAACCTGATCATGGCCGGCGACGCGTGGGAGATCGTGCCCGACATGCGGCGCGGGCAGGAGGTCATCACCCTGTTTCGGTTCGGCGAGGGCCAGCGCGCGATCGTCGAATCCACGCCCGACGCCCCGAAACAGTACCTTTACGAGTCCGGCAACGCGCTTGGACTGTGGCTCGTGATCCAAGACCTGTTCATGCAACTCGGGCAGCTGCGCATCGACCCCGCCATGCAAGCCCCGTTCATGGCCGCTGTGCAGCGCACCCCGATCGCGGCGTCCGGCTCGTGGGTCTTGGATGGGGAGCTCACGCGCGTGATCGGTGACCTCTTGGACACGTTCGGGCTCGAATGGAAGGTGATCAACGGCCAAGTGATCTTTCTCGAGCGAGGCATCACCGCGAGCTCGCAGGGCCAGGCCGCTGCCCTGCTCGCGCCATCGACGGGCCTACTCGAGTGGTCGCCGACCGACGCGGGCTTGGCCCTGACCGCGCTCGCGCAGCCGTCAATCCGGCCCGGGTCACAGATCGTCGTGCGCGACGGCTTTGGCCGGCCCGTGGGTGCCCCCGGGTTTCGCGTCGAGTCGGTGCGCTTCACCGGCTCGACGTTCACGGGCGAGTCGATCATGACCATCGAAGCGCGTAGGAGCGTGCCGCTATGAGCCCCCGAACCGGCCAATACGAGACCCCAGACGACCCCGGCCTCGAATCGCTGCTGCAGCTGGTCGAGCGGCGCGTGGGGCTGGCCATCCGCACCGCGACGATCGGCACCGTCACGGCCTACAACCCCGCCACGCAGGAGGCCTCGGTGCGCGTCGACGTGCTGCGTGTCGAGCGGGTCGCACAGGGCTCGGGCGGCGAAGACCCCGGCGAGACCAACCGCGTGCGCGTCGCGTCGCCGACCCAGCTCGCGCGCGTGCCTGTGATCTTCGCGGGTGACGGCACCGGCGACGCGTTCCTGACCTTCCCGGTCGCCGAGGGCTCTACCGGGCTGCTCGTCGTGCTCGATCGCTCGTCCGATACCTGGATGGCGCGCACGACCGCGCAGCCTGTCGACCCGGTCAAGTCGGCAATCCATTCGCTCGCCGACTGCGTGTTCATCCCGGGGCTGCTCGATCGGCTGCACAGGATCCAGCCGTCGGCCGGTTCGGCGACCGGAGCGGTGCTCGAGGCGCCCACGATCAACCTCGGGCGCGAGGCCCTGACCACGACGTCGGCCGCGATCGCCGAGCGGGTGACCGACGCGGTCTCGGCCGTGCTGAACACCGCGATTGCTGCCCTACAGCCCCAGGTCGCGCCGGTGACGGGCACCCAGGTCGCGGCCGCTCTGACCTCTGCACTCGCAACCTGGCAAGCCCAAGCGCCCACCATGGCATCCTCGAAAGTGAAAGTGGCCCCCTGATCATGGACCTTCAAGCAACCAGCACCGGTGACCTGGCCATCGTCGATGGTGAGCTCGCGTTCGTCACGGGCCGCGAGGCCATCGCCCAGGCGATCGCGTTCCGACTGCGCACCTTCCTGGGCGAGTCCCGGTTCGACCGGGGGGCGGGCGTTCCCTGGCTGCAGCTCATGCTCCGGCCCGAGACCACCGACGAGAGCCGGCGAAGCATCGTGCGCCAGCAGGTACTCGCGACCCCAGGCGTCACCGGATGCGACGTGAGCAAGGTTGACGTGCACCCGCTCACGCGCGCGGCGACAATGACAGGGCGAGCTGTTACAGTCGACGGAGAGATCGACTTCGCGGTCGAAGCGAGCCCCTGACCCATGGCCATCACCATCGACGGCAACGGCATCACGACCGACACGCAGGAGCAGATCCAGGCGTCGATCCTCGCGCGCCTTCAAGCCCGGTTCGGCGGCACGCTGAACACGCAGATCACGAGCCTGTCGGGCCAATTCGCGGCGATCGTCGCCGAGGCCCTCGCGCTCGGTCAGCAAGCGACGCTTGCGCTTGCGCGGTCGTTCGACCCCGCGGCAGCGCAGGGACGTCTGCTCGATCAGCGCGCGGCCCTGACCGGCTCGACGCGCAAGGGCGCCACGCACTCGCAGGTTCGAGGCGTGCTCACGGCCTCGGGGCCCTGCGTGGTCGCCGACGGCACCATGTTCGCCAACGTCGAGTTTGGCGGGACCTGGCAGACCACGGGCGGCCCCTACAACTTCGCCGGGGCGGATTCGCAGGCGGCCACGCTGGTCGCGGCCGAGACCGGGCCGGTGAACGCGCAGGCCGGCAACACTTGGACCCCGGTCACCATCATCGCGGGCCTGTCGGGGTTCACGAACCCCGTCGACGACGCGACGCTAGGACGCGCCGAGGAGAGCGACCCCGAGTTTCGGTACCGACGCGCGGCCGAGCTGTATGTGCGCGGCCAGGGCCCGCTGGCAGCCGTTGCGGCGGTCGTCGGGCGCGTCGACGGGGTGGTCTCGTGCCGCGTGTTCCACAACCCGAGCGAGTCGCCCAAGGGCACCGACCCGTCGCGCAACCTCGGGATCCCCTGGAAGGCCGGCAACGTGGTCGTCGAGACCGAGCCCGCGGTGCCTGGGGCTGACCTACAGCAGGCGATCGCCGAAGCGGCATGGTCCGCAACGGGCCTGGGAGTCGAGCTCTACGGCACGAGCTACTCGCGCACCGTCGTCGATTCCGAGGGCCAGTCGCACACCGTGCCGTTCGACGTGGTCGCCGACGTCGACGTGTTCCTGCGCGTGCTGATCACGACCAGCGATGCCGACGGGCCGATCCTGCCGCTCGACCCGGTGATCATGGCGACCATGATCCGCACGAAGTGCCTCGCGCGGGCGAACGAGCTGCGCGCGGCCGGCCGAGACTTCCGCGCGTTGGACTACATCGGGGCGATCACCGCCCTGATCACCGCGGGCGAGATCTCCGGGGTCGACACGCTCGACGTGAAGGTGAGCGCCGACGACCTGACCTGGTTGTCGGTCATCCCGATCAACCTGCGCCAGCGCGCCGACTTCGACTCGGGCGAGTTTCGGTGTTCCATCAATGGGGCGGTGATCTTCCCGTGAGCGGGTGGGGTACCGGTTCGGCGTGGGGTCTGGGCTCGCCCTGGGGCGCGGTGCCGTCGGGCGCGTCGTTCGGCTGCGCGACCGCGCAAACCGGCATCCTCGCGCAGTCGGCGGGCGGTGACTTCTCTGGGTGGATCTGCGCCTTCGCCAGCGAGGCCGGCGCGCAGCTCGACGGCATCGCCTCCATCGCGGCTGCCTTCGCGCTCGACACGGCGGTGGGCGTGCAGCTGGATGTTCTCGGCTCGCTGCTCGGGTTGCCTCGGTCCGGCTTCCCGGATGACCGATACCGCACCTTCCTGGGCATCCAACGCGACATCGTGACCGAGCCGGCCTCGGGTTCGACCGCGAGCGTGCTGGAGATCTGCCGCGCCTTCATCGGGCCCGGCAGCGGCGCGCCCATCGTCTGCAAGACGACGCCGCCCTACGCCTTCTCGATCACGGTGCCCGACATCGCCTCGTTCATCGAGATGGAGATCCTCGCGTCGTTCTTGCGCAAGGCGATCTACCTCGGTGTGCTCGGGCAAGCGGTGTTCGTGCCCGAGGGCGACAACTTTCTTTGTTACGAGGTCGAGGCCGACACCGCAGGGGCGGGCCTGCTCTGCTACCAGGTCGCGGCCGACACCCCGGGAGCATTGCTGCTCTCAGCCATCGTCACCATCGGAGACCCCTAAGTCATGCCTACCAAGCCGATTCAGTCGTTTGTCTTCGCCACGGGCGTGAACTATGCGGTTGGCCCGCAAGCCGGAAACCCTACCAAGATCGTCCCCGGCGACACGATCAACGGGTTGGTCCCCGGCGACGGCGTACCAGCGGCGTGGATGAACTACATGTGGAACATCTGCGGGCAGTGGTCCGGCTGGCTGCTCGCAGGGTCGCCGCTCGCAGGGCTCGACGCGCACCTTGTCGAGACCGACGCGACCGGCAAGGCCGAGCTCGCGATGCTCGAGCTCGGCGGCACGGCTGCCGGGGCGATCGCGCTGGTCGTGAACCAGAACACGGGCGCACCGTCGGCGGCCGCGACCTGCACGAACACGGGCGCGGGGTTCGGGCTGAACGCGAGCGCTGCGGGAGCGCTCGCGGCCGTGCGCGGCACCAACACCAGCACGGGCCCCGGTGTCGAGGGCCTCGCGCTCGGCACGAACAACGACGGCATGCGCGGCGTCGGCCGGGGCATCGGCTCGGGCGGTCGCTTTGTCGGCGGCGCGACGGGGCCGGGCTCGACCTGCACGGGCGGTGCCTCGGGCGGCATTGGCTCGCTCTGCACGGGCACGGTCGACGGTCAGGGGCTCGTCGCCCATGGCGGCCCCACGGCGCCCGAGGCCCTGCTCGCGGCCGCCACGAAGACCGACGCCGCGGGTGTGCATGGCCAGTCCGCGATGGCAGCCACTGCCGCGGGCGCTGGCGTGTGGGGCGAAGGTCGCGGCGACGCGCCGGGCGTGCGCTCGAGTGCGGCCGCTGGGTATGGCGTGGTCGCCGAGACCGACACGACCTCGCCGACCCGCGCGCCGCTGCGCAAGGTCCCGCAGAACGCCGACCCGCTCATGGCGGCCTCGGGCGACGAGACCCACCGATCCGACCTCGACATCCCGCGCGTGTTCGCCGATGGGATCTGGCAGTCGCCATGGACCACTGCAAGCGGCCACGCGCACGGCCTCGCCGCCCCGCGCACGGTCAACGCCACGAACGCAGACGCAGCCGCATACGTGACCCTCGTCAGCGTCAACGTGGCCGCGCCGTATGAGCCGCGCTTCGCGGGAGGAAAGCTCCTGCTGCTGGCCAGCGCGCGGTTCGGCGACGAGAACAGCTCGAACCACCACTACTTCGTCGACGTGCAGATCTACGATCTGACCGCGGGCGCGCAGGTCTGGGCCGACACCATCACGACCGGCCCAGCCAACGCCGACGCGACGGTCAACGGCAAGGCGATCTCGCAGTGGTCGGCGAGCATCCCCTACACGATCCCAGCGACCGGGGCTCGCACGCTGCTCTTGCGCTTCAAGCCCAACGCAGCGAGCGGCTTCGCGGTCGTCGGCAACCAGGCCAGCCTGAACGTGATTGGGGTGTTCGGATGAGCGGGCAAGACGACCGCCCGGCCGGCGACGACAAGGTGCGCGCGCAGCCGCGAGGGGGCCGCAAGATCGAGGCGCCGATCGTCGACGTGCGCCTGCCCCCGGGCCCACCGCCCAGCAAAGAGCCCTCGCGCAGCAAAGCCGCGACGCGCCCTCACCGAACCTGCGAGACGATCGGCGGCGCGGGAGCCAAGCCCGCGAAGGGCTCGATCTACGAGGGCAACATGCCGCACTGCTCGCTCGTGCCCGAGCTCGGCGAGCGCATCGTCGCGCTCGTGCGCGCCGGCTCGTTTCGGCTCGTGGCCGCGCGCGCCGTCGGGGTGAGTGAGGCGACCTTCATCGGCTGGATCGACGCAGGCCGCAAGCAGCTCGAGGAGATCCGCGCTGGCACGCGGGTCGAGATGCCGCTGCAGGCCCAGCTGGTCACCGCGATCGAGCAAGCAGAGGCCGAGTGCTTCATCACCCTGAACGACCGCGTTCTCGACCCCTCGGGAGACCCCAGGGACCGCGAGATCGTGGCGAAGTGGCATGGAAAGCGCTTCGCTCGAGAGTGGGCCGCGCCCGCGGTCATCACCGACGACGCGACCGGCGAGCAGTTCGAGCGCGCCAACATCCTCGACGTCATCGTGGAGCGACTCGTCAAGGGGCTCGAGCTACCCGAGGAGTGAACGTGGCCGCCCAATCCATGATCGTCGAGAAGCTGGCAAAGCTCGGCACCTTCAAGTCGAAGGCCGACGTGTCGCGCTTTTTCGGGAAGCTGCCTAGTGTCGAGCTCGCTCAGTTGCTTAGCGACTGGGACATGTGGGCGATGCCGCACCAGCGCTTGCCGCCCGGCAAGTGGCGGCGATGGATCCTTCGTGGCGGCCGTGGCTCGGGCAAGTCGCTTGCGGCCAACAACACGCTGCACATGGTCGCGCGGGACCGCAAGCGAGTCAGGCGCGGCGTGCTGGCGATCGTCGGGCGCACGCACGACGACGTTCGCACGAACAACGTCTTGGACCCCGAAACAGGCGTGCTCGCCACGGCCCCGCCCGGGTTCCGCCCAACGTGGAGGCCTGGCCCCGGAATCCTCGAGTGGCCCAACGGGGTGATCTGCTACGTGCTGTCGGGCGACGCTCCGGCCTCGATCCGCGGCAAGAACATCAGCTTTCTCGTGGCCGACGAGCTGCCCGAGTGGCCCGACTCGGAAACGACCTGGTTCGAGATCCTCGAACCCGCGGTTCGCAAGGGGTGCGCGCAGATCATGATCTGTATGACGCCCAAGCCCTTGCCGTGGCTGCGCAAGCTCGAGAGCGACCCGGGCACCGTGGTGACGGGCGCCTCCACCTTCGACAACGTCTTTCTCGCGCGGTCGGCCCTCGACTCGTTTCGGGTGGCCTACGAGGGGAAAGAGATCGCGGCGCAGGAGCTGTACGGTGAGTACATCGACAAGATCGCCGGCGCGCTGCTGCCCTACGCTGCGATCGAGCGCAACCGGGTCAGGTCCGCCCCGGAGAAGTTCATCAAGATCGTGGTCGCGGTTGACCCCGCGGTGACCAGCACCGACTCGAGCGACGAGACCGGGATCATGGTCTATGGCGTGACCGCCGACGACCAGGGCTGGCTGCTCGCCGACGAGTCGGGCAAGTTCGAGATCGTCTCGGGCGCGTGGGCCGAGCACGTGGTCAAGGTCTATCGCGACTGGAACGCCGACGTGGTGATCGCCGAGGTCAACAACGGCGGCGACTTTGTCGAGGCGAGCGTGCGCGCGGTCGACAAGTCGGTGCCGTTCGAGCGCGTGGTAGCCAGCCGCGGGAAAGAGACTCGCGCCGAACCGGTGGCAACGCTCTACCAGCGCGACCGCATCCATCACGTCGGCCCGCCCGACCGGTTCAAGGCGCTCGAAGAGCAATGGATCTCGTGGGTGCCCGGCCAGGGCAAGAGCCCGAACAGGATCGACGCGGTTGTGTGGGCCGCCACCTACTGCCACATCTCGAAGTCTGCTCCGCAGCCCAAGCCGGTCGGCATGCGTGGCATCCTCGGACCGCAACGCGCACCCGCGCAGGCGCTGAAACCCGACGGCGGGCGGGACCCGATCCAACGCAAGAGGCCATGAAGATCAAGAGCGACAACTACGAAAACGCGGTGACCGGGATGGGCATGCCGGGCACGTCGAAGAGCCGCGAGACCCGGTTCCGAGCCGACCGCATGTTGGGTGAGGCCGAGCTGCAAGACCTCTACGTCAACAACGGCTACGCCGCGCGCATCGTCGATCGCATGGTCGACGATTGCACGCGCGGGGCCTACTCGCTGACGGGGCTCGACAAGCGCTTCGACTGGACGAGCGTCAAGTCGCGCATGGATGACCTCGGGGCCATGCGCTTCATCGGCGACGCGTGGCGGTGGGGCCGGCTCTACGGCACCGGGCTGCTCGTGATGGCGGTCGATGATGGTCGCGAGCCAGACGAGCCGCTCGACCTCGAGAACGCTCGCTCGCTGCGCGGCCTGTCGATCCTCGATTCGACCAACACGCGCGTGTGCGGGTGGAACGCGGCCTATGGCGCGCTGGCCTGGTCGCACCCGACCGGCTACCAGCTGATCGTTCCCGACGGCACGCAGGAGACCGGCACCGTCATTCACCCCAGCCGTGTCGTTCGCTTCGACGGCTGTCGCGTGCCGCCCTCGATCATCGCGCAGTACGCCGGCTGGGCACCCAGCGTGCTGCAGCGGTGCAATCGGCAGCTAGCCGCCCTCGGCTCGGTCATGGAGTCGGCGCAGGAGCTTGTCGCCGACCTGTCGGTGATGGTCCTGAATTGGGCTGGCCTGAACGAGCAGCTCATGAGCGACGAGGGGGCGAGCGAGGTGCGCGAGATCCTTCGGCAGCTGCGGCGCGGGATCGACAGCTTCAACATCCTCGCGCTCGACAGCACCAGCACCTATCAGGAGGTCAAGCGCTCGGTCGAGGGCCTCGAGAAGCTGATCAACGCGTTCGAGCGCGACCTCGTGAGCGCGTGCGGGCTGCCCCGCATCATCCTCACCGGCGAGCAGGCAAGCGGCCTGGGTGCGTCGTCGGGCGACGAGGTGCGGTCCTGGTACAGCTCTTGCGCGACCGAGCAGACGCACACGGTCGCGCCGGCCATGAACCGGATTCTCGAGGTCGAGTTTGCGTGTCGGCGCAACGCGGGCGAGTCGGTGCCCAGCGAGTGGTCGATCGTGTTCGCCCCCCTCACCACGCCCGAGCCGAAGGCCAGCGCCGAGATCGCGAAGACTTGGGCCGACACGGTCTCGGTGCTGATCGGCAACGGCACGATCAGCGCGGCACAGGGAACCGACCTGCTCGTGCGCAACGGGGTTCTCGAGGCGCTGCCCACCGACGACCAGGGCGAGCCGCTCGAGGCGCCCGAGGCCGTCGCGGGCGAGCAGGACCCCGCGGCCGACGACGAGGCCGAGCTCGAGCCGGTGTCGACCGACCCGGTGCCGCCCGATGCCGCGACCGCGCAAGAGATCGCGGCCGAGCTCGGTGTCGCTACGATCCGCGTCACCAGGTTGGTGCGGCAGGGTCTCGTGCGGCAGTGGTCGCGGCTGGGCAAGCTGCTGATCTCGCGCGCCGAGATCCATGCGATCATCGCGGCCGAGAACAGCCAAGACCCCGAGGGCACCGAGCCATGACCGAGCCACGCGAGCGAGCGAACCTGTCGAGCGTGGCGCCCATCGTGGCGCCCGAGGATGAACACGCCCGAGTCGAGCGCATGTTCGACGCGTGGATCGACAAGCATGGGCCGGCCGCGCTCGCGCGAGCTGCCGGTCGCTGGCTTCTTGAGCGAAGCCGCGGCTTCGCCGGCAAGCTGGCCCTTCTCTTCGCCGGGGCAGGTGCTGGCGTCGGTGGCACGGCGGCCATGAACGGCGACACCGAGGCCGACGCGCCGGGCCCGACCTCGGGGCCCTCGAACACGGGCCCGATGCCCGCGGCGACGGAGCCCGAACCCGCTCCCGCGCTCGCGCCTGCACCCGCTCCCGCTCCCTCGACTTCGATCGGCGACGAGCCGGCCGGGGCGAGTGCGTGCCAGCAGTGCCGCGACGACGCGAGGATTGCGATCGAGCTACTATCTGCCCAGCTTGCGCAGTGTGGGGCCGAGAACATCCCCCGACCGCCATCGCCAGAACGAACCAAGGACACAAGCCCATGAAGCCCTACAGCGCCAACGCTCTGACCTTCCTCGCCGGGGTGATGCTCGGCTCGCTCACGACCGCCAACGTGGAGGCGCTCGACAACGTGCTGACCTTCACGGCGCGGGCCGAGTCGCCGCCCGAGCAGCCGCCCGGAACCCCTCCGCTCGTGAACTACTGCGATGCCTACCCGGCCCAGTGCGACCAGGGTGGCGAGTGCCCGCCGATCGAGCGCGACCCCATCACCGGCCGACAGATCGGCGGGTGCATGCTCGCCGAGTATGTGTGTTGCCAGGACGGCCTCGGCTGCTGGGGCGTCTTGTCGCCCACCGACTGCGGGAATGCGTCGCTCTACTGGCTCGACTGTGCATCCGGCGAACAGCTCTATGACCCGGTCACCGGCGAGGCCTCGGTCATCTGCCACGACTAGCCCGCGCACAAACACAACGGCGCGCTCGAGATGCTCGGGCGCGCCGTTGTTGCGTCGCGGGACCGGCAGGGCCTCACGAGACAATGCGAACGTCCTGCAGGCGCATGATGTAGTCGACACCCTTGGGCGTGAACATCGTCTTCGGGTACGTGCACGTCGCTCCGGTCCCGCGGTCGACAACCTCGATCGTCGTGGTGTAGGCCAAGCCCCGATCGCGCGTCTTGGAAGTCGGGGTCAACTTGCCTTCCAGCCGGTACAGGATGCGGTTCTCGAGCAGCCACGCCGCGAACTCCCGCTCGCTGACGTTCAGCATCTTGGCCAGCGGCCTGAACCCGATGTCTGCGGAGGGGAGCGCCGGCCGAGTCGGGCGCCCGGGCTGCTCGGGCGTGCGCACCGACATCGGCAGCGCGCGCGCCTTGGGCTTCTCGTTCTCCAGCTGAACCACGCGGGTTCCGAGGTCGCGATGGCTGTCGCTCAACTCCTGCACGAACTCGGCGAGCTGCAGGGCCACGCTCGCCAGCACGCGCGGGTCACGGACATCGACGTCGGCGGGCGGCGTGCGAGCAGCCGGGGTCGTCTGCCGCGTGAGCAGCTCGGCGAGCGCGGACTTGACCGCGTTCGCGCGCTCGAGGTCGCCGCGCGCAGCCAGCTCGCTCGCCACGTCGAGCAGGACGGCCTCCTGCGAGCGCGCGGGCACGGTCGCGGGCTTGGGCGCGGGCTTGGGCGCCGAACGACGCTCGAGGCCGCGAGGCAACTTGGCGAGGGCTTCCTGTGGGTGGTCCGGCATGGTGAGGGCGGGCTGGGTGGGCGCGTCGTCTTGCGCGGATGCGAGCGTGACCTTGGCCCCGTTGGCGAGGGCCTCGCGCAGCGCTTGGACCTGCGCGGACCCTTCGCCGCGCACGCGCATGATGATCATGAGCACGCCGGCCTCGGTCGTGAGGCACACGAGCCGGCCAGCTTGGCGGCCGTTCACAGCTTGCAGGGTGGCCCGCTGGTCGGTGGCCAGCTTGGCCTGCTTGTCGCGGTACTTCGTGATCCCGACGCTCGAACACACGTCTTGGGTGGAATAGAGCACACGGCCGTCGGCCGCGATGAACTCGCGGATCGGGTGGCCATCGAACTCGTGGGTGCGCACTTCTCGGCAGGTTTGGACGGGCATGCATCGAGAATACACGGCCAGTGATACACGCGCAAGAGGGCTTGGCGCGATCGCGGCCGGGGTGTATTGTCTGAGAATATGGAGACCCAAGCCACCCCAAAGTCTCGGCTGCAAAGCCTGCGCCTCGATGATGCTGTGTATGCGCAGCTCGTCGAGCTCGACGAGCGCCTCAAGCCCACCCGCGGGGGCAAGCAGGTGAGCGCGCTGTTCTGCCGGGCGGTCGAGCTTGGGCTCGACTTTGCTGACGATCTGCACGCGTCGTCGCACTTGCAGTCGACCGACCACAAGCAGACCACGGTGCGAATCCCGCCCGCGCTTCTCGCTCGCGTGCTCGCGGTGGGCGAGCAGATCACCATGCGGCCGACGGTCGTGATGCGCTCCGCGGCGCGGCGTGGCCTGCCACTGCTCACTGCCGAGGTCGAGCTCGAGCTCACCGCGCCTGCCGAGCTCGAGGCCGCGTCGTGAACACGACCATGCTGGGGTTCGCCCCTAGATGCGAATCCGACACACAATTCTAGCAATCCTCGCGCTGGCTGCTTGTGACGCGGTCGACAGCGGGAGCGGCACCGAGACGACCAGCGAGACCGGCGAGACCAGCGGGAGCGGCACCGAGACGACCAGCGGCACCGAGACCGAGACCGAGGTCGAGACCGAGACCGGCACCGGCGAGGCAAGCGAGCCGTTCTGGTTGGTGCTCGATCAGGCCAGCCAGATCGTCGGCCGGCTCGCCTCGCCGGACGCGCGCGCGGTTCTCGATCACACCGACGTGTTCGGCGGCATCCAAGACGGAGGGCCCCGCACGCTCTACTTGACGCTCGACTCGTGGGGGTTCTCGCTGGTCACGGCCGGCCCCACGTTCTGGCCGAATGCGGAGCCGACCGGCTGGGTCTGGTACAGCGATGCCAGTTGCGGCGCCGATGGGGGTCACCCCTTCGACACCTACTCGCCCGCGAAGGTGGCCAGCGACTGCGTCGACGAGCCGGTCGAAGGCGGGAACTATCCCGACTCGCAGGCCTTCGGCGACCTGCTCGAGCTGCGATGGCCCGAGGCCGCGGGCGTGTTCGTGCGCCGCCCCGGCTCGGATCGGTTCTGGCTGCTGCCCGCCGCGCAGGAGTGGCCGGAGATGCTCACGGCGCACAGCGTGCGCCACGACGATGAAAGCTGCTCGCAGCTGGTCGAGCCGGCCGACGTGTGCGGCTTGCGGCTGCTGGATGCGACCTACTGGCCGATCTCGAACGGCGGCCCCTACAAGCTGGTCGAGGGCAACTGACCATGCGGCGCACCATGATCATGGGCTCGGGTTCGGTTCTCGAGGTCGAGCGCGAGCTCGATCACCCGGGCCTCGTGGCGATCGACCGCGAGCTCGAGCTCGAGCAGCTCGAACGCGAGGCGATCCCGATCCCTCGGCAGTGGGGACCCCCGCGGCCCACCGCTGGTGAGCCGCCCGAGTCGTGGCTCGCTCGCGTTCGCTCTTGGACCGAGGAGCACTCGGGCCTCGGTCAAATTTGACCGGTCATCCGTGACCAACCGGTCAAATTTGACCAACCGGTCATCCGTGACCGGTTCAACACGAAGGGCCTCGTGGAACTACCCGCGAGGCCCTTCGCCATGTTCGCCGCGCCAGCGTCACCCGTAGCTGGCGACCAGCCACCACCGCGGCTCGGGCTGCGGCGGCTCGATCCCGAACTCGGCGAGCCACCGGTCGAGGTTCTCGCGCCACTTCGGATCGGCGTGGCGCTGCAGCAGCTCGACGGCATCCCAGCCGCAGACGTCGATCTCGCTCCCGATGGCTAGAAGGTGCGGCTTCGTGGAGTCGAGAACGCCGTGGTAGTCGAGCGCGACGCCGGACTCGCTCACGAGGTCGCGCAGCAGCGCATGCCAGGCATCGACTTCGGCCCCGTGCTCGTCGAGCCATGCCTGGGTTCGCGCTTCGCAATCTGCGTCGCGCTCGTTCGGCTGGCAGGGTTGGAAGTGATCCCACGGGTTCGAGTGCCCGCGCGAGCGCGCGAGCATCTCCGGCCATTCGACCTCGGTGGGTTCGAGGTCGAAGTCGTCGAGCTTGTCGATCTCGTCGAAGCGCCCGGCCGTGCTGAGAAAGGCGCGCCGGAGATCGTGATCAGCATCCTCGCTGCCCCAGCAGTACCCGTAGAACACGATTGCTTTGTTGCTGTAGCTCATCTCATTGGCTCCACCCATTGCTCACCGCTTGCCGCCTGAGCTCGGCACCGAGGCGCTCGCACTCGGCCGCGTACTTCCTGGCTCGCTCGTCGATGGCGCGCGCGAGGCCCTCGGCTCCTGCCCGTTCAATCGGCACTACCACAAGCTCGTGCGCGCGCGCCAAGATCTTGTCGGGGTCGTGCGGCACGCGACCGTCGAACGCCCGAACGACTTCGGCCAGGATCGACAGGGCCGCGTCGCGTTCCAGCTGGCACGCGTGCAGCTCGTCGGCGAGCACGTGCAGCTGGCGAACGGCGGCTTCATCGAGCCGGTCGAGGCCGTGGCGCTCGGTCACCATGCGAACCAGGCTCCCCCGGCAGCCATCGCAACCGCTGCAAGCACCCATGCGAGCGCGTGCAGATCCTCGCGCGTCACCGCGGATCGCGAGCGAAGGTGCTCGAGCACGAGGGCGAGCATGCCGAGCGCGAGCGCGACGTAGGTCTCGGTCATGCGCCAAGACCTTCCTGCGCGCGACGGTCCGACTGCCGCTGTCGCTCGCGGGCCAGGTTGCTCGCGCAGGCCACTGCGAGCGCGTAGAAGTCGGCCGCATCGTACCCGGCAGGCCGGTTGCCCGAGGTCACGCGCCACCCGATCGCGTGCATGTACTCGCGACCGAGCTCGTCGACTCGCCGCTCGAAAGCCGCCCACACACGGAATCCAGCGGCTTCCAGCATCTCCAGGTCGGAGCGGCTGGCCTCGAGTGCCTGCGCGCGCATGGTGGCAAACTCGAGCATGGGCCTGGTCTTGTCGTTCTTGTCGTTCATCGGTTCACCCTGTCGTTCACGCTGCGAACATCCCGGCTCGCGGATCGCCGCGAGCGTGCGCTCGGTTGCTGCTCGCCCAGCGTGGCGGCCCCGACCATGCCGGCGCGCGCACCGGTCCCGTGAGGCGCCGTCGCGGTGACGTGGTGGGTCGTCGCGGTGACGTGGGTGGCCGGACCTGCGCGAGCTCGACGACCTGCGCGAGCTCGACGACCTGCGCGAGCTCGACGACGTCGCTCGGCTCGACGACCTGCTCGAGCTCGACGACCTGCTCGAGCTCGACGACCTGCTCGAGCTCGACGACCTGCGCGAGACCGAGGGCGGCGCGCAGCTCAGCAGCGCTGGCCAGGCTCGGGTCGCCATACTCCAGGGCCGCGATCTCGACGTCGACGCCCAGCGCCCGCAGCCGCTCCGCGGCGCTTGCTGCCCCGCGCCGGCCCGGTTCGTCACCATCCAGCAGCAGCGTAACGCCGACACCGAGGCCGGCGAGCAGCGCGGCCTGCTCGCCCGACAGCTCGGCGCCGAGGATGGCCACGGCCGCGAGCCCCAGCGCGTCGACGGCCAGCGCGTCAAAGCATCCCTCGGTCACGACGAGCCGACCGCCCACGCGAGCAAGTCGGCCGCGCGCCTGGTAGAGCCCGAACACCGAGGCCGACTTGGCCAGCGCGCCGTTCGCCCAGCGGTTCGACTTCGTGCCGATCACCGCGCGGCCGGCGAAGCCCTCGACTCGGCCGGCCCGGTGCACGATCGGGAACACCACGCGCACCCAGGACCACGCCCCGTCGTGCCGCCGATCTCCGTCAAGGCCGACGAGCGAGAGAGCGCGCGCCGAGTCGAAGTCGCGCTCGAACAGCTGCGCGAGGTCCCCACCGCCCACCGAGACACCGAGGCCGAAGCGCCGGATCTGCTCGGGCGAGACCCGACGCATCTCGAGGTAGGCGCGCGCCTGCTTGGCGCTCGCGTGCTCGAGCTCGAAGTTCGCCCGGAACCGCTGCGCGGCCGCGAGCCGGAGCAGGCTCGCCTCACCCGGGGCTACCTGCGGAAGCTGCTCGCGAGCGTCCCCGGTCAGAGCCAGCCCGCGCAGTACCCCGTGGGCCGAAGCGCCGGCGAGCCGCACGAGGTCGGCCAGGTCACCATGGGCGCCGCACGACTTGCACGACCAACGGGCCTTCCCGTCGCGCCCGACGAACAACACGCAGCTTGGCGTCGCGTCGCTGTGTTGCGGCGACGGGCACCGTGTGCGCTTGTGCCTGACCTCGTGACCGAGCCGGGCGAAAGCCTCGGTCAGGTCGGCAAGCGTTGCGGTGCGCGCTGCGTGGATCAGGTCCAACGGTGATACAGTACCCCTCGCAATACGACGCGTCAAGGGGACCTGATCTCATGGCCGGAGCCGGCCCCGCGTTTGTATCCGACCCCACAAAACACGAGGCCCGGGTAAGCGCAACACGCGACACGCTCTGAGAGTACGGATCACGCCCTGCGTGGCGGTCTACGAATTCGCTTGACACGCTGTTGGCTCACGTCGCAATTCTCCCTCAACCCACCGAGACGCCTCCCTAGCACGGGTTCAGAACCGGTGGGGAACGCGGCACTCCCCCGAACTACCAAGGGGCCGCGCAGTCCTTCCCCACCGGCTCTGTCTCATGGCCGACGCACGAAGCTCGAGCTCGCTGACCTACGATGCTCCAGGGCGCCGACACTCCCGTCTGGCTCGTCTGCTCGTTCGAGAGCACCGCGAGCTTGTCGCCGGGCTCCGTGGCGACTGGTCACCGAGGGCCCGCCACGCCTGGGCTCGCTGGCTCGCGCGTCGCTGGGTGACTGTGGCCGCTCACTACGCCGCCGATCCCCAGGGCGCGCGCTGGGCCTCGTTCACCCGGGCCTGCTGGCTCGCCTTCACTTCCCAGGCGACAACCCCGTGGTCCGAAGACCTCGCGCCCCGAGGGGAGCCCGGGCCCGCGTCCGTTTGAAAGGACGTCCACTTAATCGGACGTCGGTCACAGTAACCGCCAACGTTACCCCGTTGCGCGCGTCAGCGCACACCGATAGGTTTGTGTGCGATGCCGGCCAAGCCCAGCACCGACGACCGCGAGACCACGGAGCCGATCCGCGAGGTCGCGCGCGCGCCCAAGCCCAGGAAGCGCCACGACGCCCCAGGGCAGGAGCCGACCGACTCCCGGGGCTTGCCCCTCGCCGACCTTCCCGACGCCGCCACGGGCCGCGCTGTGAGGCTCGGATGACTCGGCGCCGAACCGACGCGACGCGCGATGCCGCCCGGAGTGGCCGGCCTGTCGAGCGCGTCGACTTCGCGGGCCGTGTCGACTTCGTGCCCCGAGGCGCCGCCCCGCGAGCCGACTCCACGTTGGTCGCGCGCGAGACCCCGGAGGGCTTCCTGCGCCTGGAGGGCCGGATCAACGGCTGCGGGGTCTACGAATACGAGGACGCGAGCGGCAACACGTGGGGTGAGCTGCGCTTGCCCGAGCACGTGTTCGCACCCGCGACGCTCGAGGGCTGGAAGCTGGCGATCCTGACCGACGACCATCCGGCCGACTTCGTGACGCCGGAGAACGCAGCCGAGCTCGCGGTGGGCTCGATCGGCTCGAACGTGCGGCCCGACCCCGCTCGCGAGTACACGCTCGCCGACATCGGCGCGAACGACCTTGCATACATCCGCAAGGTCAAGGCCGGCAAGACGGCCCTTTCGTGCGGCTACACGTGCACGCTGATCGAGCAGCCGGGCGTGTACCAGGGCAAGCCCTATCGCTACATCCAAACCAACATCGTGCCCAACCACGTGAGTGGCGTTGACGTCGCTCGCGGTCCTGGGTGCGCGTTCATCACGACTGACGGCATCCGAAACAAGAGCACCAACACCATGCGCAGCAAGAAGAGCAGCAAGAAGAGCAGCAGCAAGAGCACCGACGCGAAGGTCGTGATCGGCGAAGTCGAGCACGAAGTGCCCGACGAGGTCGCGGCCGAAGTCGAGGCCTTGCGCGCGAAGGTCGAAGAGCAGGGGGCCAAGCTGGCCGAGCTCAGCGCCCTCGATGCCGAGGGCGAGGAGATGGTCGAGGAAGGCGACGACGAGGACATGGTCGAGGAGCCGGTCGACGAAGACCTGTGCAGCGAGCCCGTCGACGAAGACCTGGTCGAGGAGCCCATCGCGGCCGACGGCAAGGCCCGCGCGCGCGCTCGTGGTCGGGCCAGCGGGAGCAAGTCGAACGACGCGCTCACGGTGCGCATGGCCCTGCTCGAGGAGCGCCTGGCCCAGCAGCGCGACTCGTTCGCGCGCGAGGTCTCGGCCCGCGTGTCGCTGATCGAGACGGCCCGCGCCATCCTCGGGCCGAAGCCCGCGCTCGACTCGGCCTCGAACACGGCGATTCAGCGGGCCGTGATCGCGAAGATCTCGCCGAAGGTGGCCAAGTCGCTCGATGGCAAGTCGGCCGAAGCGATCGCGACGGCCTACCACTTGGCGCTCGAGACCCACGAGATCCGGCGCTCGCACGACAGCTCGCACCGGCTCCTGACCGCGACCGGTCACGCGCAGCTGGGCAGGCTCGCGCGCGACTCGGACGGCAAGAACATCGACATCGACAAGATCGCCGCCGACTCCCGCGCGCGCATGTCCGGCCGCGCGACGGCCTGACCCGACCCAGCGAGCCCAACCCCTCGAACCCAACCAAAGAGAGAGCACCAACACCATGGTCCAATTCAACTATGACCCCCCGCGCGCGATGGTCGGCCAGTTCAGCACGATGGAGCCGCACGACCTGATCAGCGTGGAGAACCCCCTGCGCGCGCAGGTGACCAACCTCGAGTTCAACGGCATCACCACCGATGGCAACTACTCGCTGACCATCCAGGGCACCGACGGCAGCTCGGCGACCAGCGACGCGTTCGCTGCGAGCTCGAACAGCGCGGCCCAGATCTGCGCGGGCATCGTCGCCGGCTGCCTGTCGTCCCCCGCGTTCGCAGGCCTGATCTCGGGCGCCTCGGTCGTGACCACCGACAACGTCGAGCTGCAATTCGCGGCGCGCGGCGTGGTCTACACGGTCACCGCCAACGTGCCCGGCAGCGCGCCCACGCAGTCGAACACCACGACGGCGGGCTACAGCGAGATCCCGCTCGGTGCCCTGCTGCAGAGCGACGGCGCGGGCGGGTTCACGACCAGCTACACCGACGCCGCGCTCGCTCTGGGCATCGTCGTCCGTGGTGTCGACCTCGTGCAGCCGCTGATCGCCGATGGCGTCACCGGCTACACCGGCCCGTGCATGATCCCGGTGCTGGCCATGGGCGCGGCCGAGCTGCGCGTGGTCTCGGGCGTGTCGGTGCTGCGAGGCCAAAAGGTCTACTACAACGGCACGAACAAGACCTACTCCAACGCCACCACCGGGTCGCACGTCCTGGTCGAGGGCGCCCAGTGGCGTACCAGCGGCAGCGGCATCCAGCGCGCCTGGGTGCGCCTGCCCAGCGAGACCTGAACAACCCGCGCCAACACCCCAACACCCCAGCCACCCCAGCGAGAACACGCAAGATGAGCCTCAAGAAGTACTGCCGCGACACCGCGCGGGCGATCTCCCACGGCGACGACAACCAGTCGGCCTACGTCGAAACCCTGCTCACCAACACCCTCAAGACCCTGTTCGAGTTCCGCTATCCCGCGGCCGTCTGGGGCAACGGCGACATCATCTCGCTCGACACCGACGCCGACCCCGGCAGCGAGGTCGTGCAGTGGTTGCAGATTGGCGATGTCGGCGAGTTCGCCACTGTCGCCGACGGCGGGGGGGACCTGCCCCAGGTCGATATCAACGGGTCGGTGCAGAGCAACCGCGCCGAGACCGTCGCCGCCTTCATCACCTACACCGAGCAGGAGCTGCAGGCCTCGAACATGCAGAAGCTCCTTTCGGTCGCCTCCCAGAAGGGCCAGGCCGCCGCGCGCTCCTACCAGCGCACGCTGGGCCACAAGATCCTGCACGGATCCGGCTCGCTCCCGGGCATCGCCAACATGCCCGGCCGCTTCTCGCTCGAGGCGACGGCGGCGTGGTCGACGTTGTCGCCGCTCGAGATTCAGGACGAGGTGATCCGCATGTTCGACGCGATCATCGACGGCACGGGCGGCACCTTCACGCCCGACACGATCGTCCTGCCGCACACCATCCGCGCGACCTTCAAGAAGCAGAACAGCGTCGCCGCGAACAGCTCGATCGAGGGCTTCCTGCGCGAGACCTACCCCGAGATCACGAAGTGGATCTACAGCGCGAGCATGTCGACCGCGAGCGCCGCCAACGGTCCGATGGTCGTCATGCTCGACCGCGACCCGATGGTCACCGCTGCGTTGGTGCCCGAGTACGTGCGCCCGCTGGTCATGCGCCCCGTCGATCTGGGCTACATGATCCCGTTCAAGAGCCGGTTCGCCGGCATCCGCTGCACGAACCCGGGGTCGATCGCGACCATGACCGGGGTGTGAGCCCTGGCCGTTCCCGGTCGCTCCCCGCGACCATCCCCAGAACCAGCGCCGAGTCATGACGATCACCGTGCAAAGCTTCCTGTCTCTCGCCGGCGAGTTTGCCGGTGCAGGCTCGGCGAGCACGGGCGGGGTGTCCTGGCTCGGCGCTGGCGCTGCTGGCCAGACCATCACGATCGGCGCGCTCGAGTTCGTCGCGGTCGCGGGCGCGCGCTCGGCTGGCTCGCTGACCTGGTCCGCAGCCGGAACCCTGTCGGCGCAGGCGAGCAGCTTCGCGGCGATGATCGGCGACAGCGAGGCGGCCGACGTGCTCAGCGCGGCCAAGCTGACCCCGACCTCGGTCACGATCACCACGCTGGCCACGGGCCCGGCGAGCGAGCTCGCGCTCGAGACCAGCACGCCCGCCACCTACCAGCTGACGGGGCCGACGCTCACGGGCGGCAGCGAGCTGATCACCTTCACGCTGAACGTCGCGACCTCCATGGTCAACACGAGCGCGTGGCGGTCGAAGGCCCCCGCAGCGACGATCTACCTGGCCGCCCACATGCTCGCGGTGCAGACCGGCAAGGGCGGCGGCGAGACCGGGGTCATCGTCGGGCGCGGCCTCGATCGCCTGTCGACCTCGAACGCGTCGACGTCGTTCGAGCCCAGCGACGCCGCACTGGCCTCCACCCGCTGGGGCCGCATGTATCTCGCCCTGCGCAAGACTCTCCTGCAGCTCCCGGCCGCCACGTCGGCGCGAGGTTGGTGTCGTGGCCGGTAGCGGCGTCAAGCTGACCGGCGACACCGACCCGCTCCGCGGGCTGAGTGCCGCCTTGCGGCAGCTGGCGTCGCTCACGGCCGACGTGGGCTATCTCGACGCCGACCCGGTCCCTGACTCGCCGGGGCTGACCGTGCCCACGCTCGCGGCCATCCACGAATTCGGCACCGACACGATCCCCGCGCGGCCCTTCATGACGCGCGCCGCGGCAGCTGCCCAGCCGATGCTCGACTCGCTCGCCAAGCGCGAGTTCGCCGAGGTCGTCGATTCCGGCGAGGCCGCTGTGCAGGCGATGGCCGAAGCCGCGGGCTCGCTCGCCCGCGCGATCGTGCTCGAGCTCGAGACCACCGAGCAGTGGGCCGTGCCGATCACGGCCGAGACCTTCAACCGCAACGGCGGTGTGTCTGCACCCCTGCACGGCCGGCATGGAACCCTGCTCGCTGGTGTGCGATACGAGATCCAGCGCGAGGGCTCGACCGTCGCGCGAGGGAACAGCCATGGCGAATAGCCCCAACAAGATCACGAAGTCGACTTCGCTCGCCGACCTGCTCGCCACCCCGATCAGCGATGGCACGTTCGCCGACGTTCTCCAGACCACGAAGACCGACGCCGCCGGGCAGGAAGCCGCCGCTTCGCAGATCAGCGAGAACGCCGGCCAGCTGATCGCCAACCTCTGGGACGACGCCACCATCCGGGTCGTGCAGCTCTACGATCGCAGCACGAAGGTGTGGCTCGTGGCCGACGCGACCGAGCGTGACGCGCTCGGCAGCGACGACGACCTGGCCGAGAACGACCTCGCGTTCCAGGTCGACACGCTGGGCCTGAACTACTGCGTGAGCGTCGACGGCGGTGCCGCGAGCACGTGGGCGGGCATCGCCGCGACCGGCAACGTGGCGGGCCCCGGAGCATCGACCGACAACGCGGTCGCGCGCTTCGATGGCACGGGCGGGGCCACGCTGCAAAACTCGGTGGTCCTGATCAGCGACTCGGGCGCGATCACGGGCGTGGCGAGCATCGCGGTGTCGGGCATGGTCGATGGTCGCGATGTCTCGGCCGACGGTGCCGCGCTCGACTCCCACGTTGCGAGCGTCGCCAACCCGCACGCGACCCTGCTCTCGCAGACGCTCGCGGCCGGCAATGGCACCAACGGTTACAACCTGGTCGTGTCCAACGGCGACAAGATCGCCGGCGAGGATGGCGGGCACGTTCAATTCGCTGCGGTCACTGGCGTGATCCAGCTGACCGAGGCCGAGCTATCGGGCGACCTCGCGATCTCGGGCGCTGCCCGTGTCGGCGCGTACGTCGAGATCACCGAGCGCGCGAGCTCACCCGGCTCGACCGCCGGGGTTGCGCGCGTGTGGGTCAAGAACGCCACGCCGACCGAGCTGTGGTTCACCGACGACCTGGGGAACGCGAGCCAGCTGGCGACCGTGTCGACCTCGGGCCTGTCGGCCGTGCTGGGCTTGGGCAACACGAGCGGGCCGAACAACCTGGTGATGACCGACTCGGCCGAGATCGTCGGCGAGGCCGGCTCGAGCTCGGTCGGCGGCGACCTGGCACTCGCGGGCGGTGCTGGCGACGGTGCAGCCAATGCGGGCGGCTCGGTCACCGTCACGGGCGGCACCGGGGCCGAGTCGGGTGCGGGCGGTGCGGTCGTGCTCGCTGGCGGCTTCGGTGGCGCCACGTCGGGCGCGGGCGGGGCCGTGACGGTCAAAGGTGGCGACGCCACGGCGGGCGCGTCTGCGGGCGGCCTGGCGACTCTGGCGGGCGGCCAGCCATCGGGAGCCGGTGCCCCGGGCGGCGTGGCTCTCGTGGCGGCCGGCGCGGTGTCGGGCAACGTCGTCGGCGGCTCGGTCACGATCGACGCAGGCGACGGCGCAGGCACTGGCGCGGGCGGTTCGGTCACGGTCACGGCGGGCGAGTGCGGCTTGACGGCCAGCGAAGGCGGCGAGGCGGCCCTGAACGGCGGTTCTGGGAATTCCAACGGGAACGGCGGCCTGGTGAGGATCCAGGGCGGCCCGGGCGGCTCGCTCGGTGGCTCGGGCGGCAGCGCGTTGGTGCTGGGCGGCGCGGCCACGAACGCGTCTGCGTCGGGCGGCGGCGTCGAGATCACCGCTGGTTCGGGTGGCTCGGGCGCCGCGACGGGCGGCTCGGTGACGATCACCAGCGGCGACGGCGGTGGCTCGTCTGGCAACTCGGGCGGCATCTCCATCGTCACGGGCGCGGTGACCTCGGGCACGCGCGGAGCCATCACGCTCGATGCGAGCGACGTGATCGTGGCGAACCCCACCTATCACT
>ERZ650308.238-NODE-238-length-30154-cov-9.534636_pt1 | contig 30154 bp, 28 predicted proteins | sample MGYA00376244_ERZ650308 | MGnify/ENA primary metagenome ERZ650308 (study PRJEB26733, sample SAMN07839295) | wastewater metagenome | biome: small river; feature: stream; material: water | place: USA: North Carolina | collected 2016-04-26 ... | reverse complement strand
GTCCAGCGGCATCAAGAGCGATTGCAGAAGCAAGAGAAAAAGGGGATTTAAAAGAGAATGCAGAATATGATGCGGCTAAAGAAGCGCAGGGCATGTTAGAGTCTAAAATTAAACAATTAGAAGTAGCGGTATCGAATGCAAAAATTGTAGATACGAGTACGATTGATACCAGCAAGGTAACCATATTGACCAAGGTAACGATCACAAATCAAGCGACTAAAAAAACAATCACTTATCAATTGGTTGGAGAGAAAGAAGCGGATTTAAAGGCTGGCAAAATCTCAGCATCTTCGCCAATTGGAAAAGGGTTGATTGGTAAAAAAGTAGGAGAGATTGCAGAAGTACAAGCACCTAACGGCGTGATGAAATTCAGCATCGACAATATTGCCATCTAATTCAGACATGACTATTTTTTCAAAAATAATTCAAGGTGAAATACCTGCCTACAAGATTGCGGAGAATGAACTGTTCTTCGCATTCTTGGATATATTTCCTTTGCAAAAAGGCCATGTATTGGTCGTGCCTAAAATAGAAGTAGATAAGGTTTTTGAATTACCAGATCATTACTTGTCCGAAATGTTGGTGTTTGCTAAGCCAATCGCAGCGGCCATTGCTGCTAGTTTTCCTTGTAATCGTATTAGTATGGTGACGGTGGGTTTAGAAGTGCCACATGCTCACTTGCATTTAATTCCAATTAATGGTGCAGAAGATATCAATTTTGCGAATGAAAAATTGCAATTATCCAAAGACGAATTGCAAGCAATTCAGGAGGCCATTGTTAGCCAACTAGCTTAATTTATTTTTTTAAACGTCCTGGATTTTTCTGAATAAAATCATCCCAGCCTTTTAAACCTTTTCCTGCACTAATCACTGGACGATTGATTTGATTCCAATGACATAGTGCTACAGCAAGTGCATCTGTTGCATCATAATGCTTGGGTTTTTCTTTTACATTCAAAATACGTTCTAGCATTTTCCAAACCATTTCTTTATCTGCATTGCCATTGCCAGTAATAGATTGCTTCACTTTTTTGGGTGCGTATTCTGTTACGGGGGTATTGTAATGCATGGCTGCTGCAATCGCTACACCTTGCGCTCTTCCTAGTTTAAGCATACTCTGTACATTCTTGCCAAAGAAAGGGGCTTCAATTGCAAAATGAGCTGGATGGTAGGTTTCCATCAGTTCAATGATTTTTGCATGTATCATTTGTAAACGTGCGTAAATGTCTTTTTCTTTAGTTAACTTAAGCACATCCATCATGATAATTTTAGGCTGGCTACCTCCTTGTAATATGGCGTAGCCTAGGATCTGTGTTCCAGGGTCAATACCTAAAATGATGGGTGTTTTTGACATAGGGATAAAGTTACAGATATCCCTTCAAAATACGATCTTTACAAAATATGAATTCGAGTAAACTTAAGCCACTACTTTCAATTGGGAATAAACTAATTGGGTTCGTCCTTTTTATCATCTGCGCATTTGCTATTTATAATAAAGTCTTACAAAATGAAAATTTAAATCAATACGGAGCAGACTTAAAAATTCAATTAACCCATATTCATTGGGCTGCTTGGGTGTTGATGGGTTGTTTAATGACGCTGAATTACACGGTTGAAGCAATCAAATGGAAATCGGTCATCGCAGAAACCAACCAATTCAATATTTTTCAAGCGCTGAGGGCCGTGCTAGTAGGCCAAGCTTTTTCATTTTTTACGCCTGCAAGATCAGGTGACTATGTTGGTAGAACTTTGTTCTTAGCGCCTGGAACTAAATTAAAGGGGATCACACAAATGGCTTGGGCCTCTTATGCGCAGTTATTGATGACGATTTGTTTTGGAAGCATTGCCTTATTTTGGAATCTACCTTTTCTTCCATGGTTAAAATGGGTGGCACCTATTGGGGCTGGCTTGGCATTGTTTTTATTTTTTTACAAAAAATCTTTTAAAGGATGGTTGTCCAAATTAAACCTGTTACAAATTGGTGCGGGTTTAAAGTGGAAGCTTATTGCCTTGGCATTTTCTAGGTACCTAGTCTACCTGATGCAATACAATTGGGCTGCTCAAATGTTATCTATTCCCGTAAGCTGGTTGGATTTAAGTATTGCGATTATGGCATTATTGTTTTTTCTGAGCATGATTCCGGCAATTAGCCTTACTGATTTGGTGATACGAGGACAGTTGTTCTTATTGCTTATGGCGCCTTTCTATCATAATGACCTTATGTTAATTGCATTGACGACGCTCATCTGGATCGTTAATTTTTTAATTCCTTCTATCTTGGGTGCAATTTTATTACTTGGTTTTAGATTAAAGCGATAAATTTATAGTCATATACCCCCAAGATGTTATTATACTTATTTCAATTATGGGTGGCTACATTGCTTGCTGTTTTACCAAGGCAGGCAAAAGAAATATGTAGTCAATCTAATACTTCCTTTAATGGAGGTGAAAAAATTACCTACACAATTTATTATAATGTAATTGGCTTATATGTGAATGCAGGCAATGCGCAATTTACAGTGACGCCAACTAAATGGGAAGGAGAGTCGGCTTATGCTTTTACTGCAACTGGCAATTCAAATAACCGTTATGACTGGATTTTTAAAGTACGCGATAAATATGAGTCCATTGTAGATGCTAAAACCTTATTGCCTTATTATTTTAGTAGGAGTATCAATGAAGGATCATTCCATCAAAATCAATCCCTTGCTTTCAATCAAAAATCCAACGAAGTTTCCACCAATAAAGGAGAACAGTTCAAATCTGCCGACTGTACTTTTGATGTCATAAGTGCTATCTATGCCGCAAGGAATTTGGACTTCAAAAATTTACAAGTGAACGAAAAAGTGTACTTGAATTTCTTTCTAGACAATGAACTATTTCCTTCTTATTTCAAATATTTGGGTAGAGAGGTCATCCGTACAAAATTTGGAAAATTCAAAGCCATTAAAATTGCGCCATTGCTTGTAAAGGGTACTATGTTTGAAGGTGGAGAGCATATGACTATTTGGGTCACAGACGATGAAAACCATATCCCTATTCGCATAGAAACACCTATCATAGTCGGGACTATAAAAGTAGACATGAAAAGTTATGAAGGATTAAGGCATCCCTTGAATGCTTTAATTGAATTAGACTAGTCAGCAAGTTGACTTAGATCAAAACAGTTTTTTGCGCGAATTCCTTTTTCAGTGGCTTGCAAATCACAACATTCGTTGACTGGATCATGTTCAAAAAATAAAGTATAGTTTTTGGCACATGCTTCATTTAGGAATAGTTCTTTTTCATTGAGTGTAAAAAGAGGTTGCATGTCGTAGCCCATCACAAAAGGAATTGGAAGGTGTCCAACAGAAGGCAATAAGTCTGCCATGTAAACAATCTGATGTTTACCGTATTGAATTTTAGGCAAAAGCATGCCTTGTGTATGTCCATTCACCACAATACAACTGATGTTTTCTGCAAAATGTATTTCTTGTAAACTTGTATCGCTTTTGAAAGCCGGAATCTCAATGCGTTTCAATTGTCCACTTTCCAAAAGCGGCATGATATTTTCTTTTAAGAAGCTTGCTTTCTCTCTCCTGTTAGGATGGATGGCGGTCTCCCAATGCGGAGCACTTACCCAATAAGTTGCATTGGGTAAAGCCAATTTCAATACGCCCTCTTCTAAGTTCACTGCGCCTCCTACATGATCAAAATGAAGATGTGTTAAGAGTACATCTGTGATTTCATTTGGAGTAAAGCCGTGCACCGCTAGTGCTTCGGCAATAGTTTTGGTATTCGTTGGTTGGTAATGGCTAAAGAACTTCGCATCTTGTTTATTACCCATCCCCGTATCGATCAAAATTTTACGGTCGCCTGTTACAATTAACATGCATCTAAGCGCCCATGTGCATAGGTTCTGCTCGTCTGCTGGATTGGTTTTTTGCCAGATAGATTTAGGCACAACGCCAAACATGGCGCCACCATCTAATTTAAAATTACCAGTATGTAGGCTATAGATTTGCATGCTTATTTTTTAAAGAGGTTCTGAACAACAAAATTAAACCAATAATAAAAAATACACACAAGCCAAGTACTGCATTTTTCTGAGAACCTGTTAATTCTATGATAAATCCAAAGCTAAACATACCAATCACAATGGCTACTTTTTCGGTCACGTCATAGAAACTAAAAAAGGACGCGGTATCATGGGTGGCTGGCATTAATTTGGCATAAGTGCTTCTGCTCACAGACTGAATTCCGCCCATAACAAATCCTACTAATGTTGCTAGGCAATAAAATTCAGTAACGCCGTTTCTAGGCACATAATAGCCAATAATACAGATCAGTATCCATACGCCAACAGCAATCATTAAGGTTTTAAAATTGCCCAATGTGCTCGCCATTTTACCCATCAATAATGCGCCTGGTATCGCTACTAATTGGATGATCAAGATTGCAATGATTAAATTCGTCGTTGGTATATTTAATTCACTCTTTCCGTATAAAGTGGCTGCAAGCATCACTGTTTGCACCCCCATATTGTAAAAGAAAAATGCGCCTAAGAAATTATCTAAAACTGGCAAGTGGGTTAATTGCTTCCAAACTTTATGCAATTCTTTATAGCCTCCAACAAATACATTATCTGTTTGTCCTGTTTTAACAACCCTTAGTCCTGCAGGTAATCTGGCAATTGACCATTGCCCAAATCCAAACCACCAGATACCAGCTAATAAAAAAGATATCTGAGAAGCTTTGCCTACTGTGATCCCAAATAAGTCCGGCTTTAAAACAAAAACAAAGCAAATGATTTGTAATAATACTGAGCCAAAATAGCCCATGGTAAATCCTTTCGCACTAATACGATCACGATCTTCTGGTGCTGCAATTTCGGGTAGATAAGAATTGTAAAATACAAGACTTCCCCAAAAACCAATACAAGCAATAATAACAGAGATGAGTCCGGTTTCAATATGGTCGCCATCAAAAAAGTATAAACTACAACAAGCCAAGCTTCCCATGGTGCAAAAGAATTGCAGGAATTGTTTTTTATTCCCACGATAATCTGCAATGGAAGAAAGAATAGGGGACATGATAGCAACTACAATAAATGCAATCGCAAGTGCATAATTGTACAATGCAGTATTGACAAATTCAAATGGGCCAATCTTTACTTTGTCAATCAAGGTTTGCTCATTGCCGTCACTAGTGACAGCTTCGTAAAATGCAGGGAAAATGGTAGAAGTGATGACTAAACTATAGACGCTATTGGCCCAGTCGTACATCGCCCAACTATTGATGACTTTCTTAGAAGCGGTTTGCATATTGCAAGGGGTTTGCTCCCAAAATACGAATAAATGCTAATCTATCTTTAATTCCATTAGGCTTTTTGAAGGAAGAGCCAGACAAGCATAAATAAGCCAAGGCCAATACGGTACCATCCAAAAAGAGAGAATCCTCTTTTTTGTACAAATCGAATAAAGAATTTAACACTCACTAAAGCTACAAGGAATGCAACCAAGCCTCCAATGCAGAGGTTTAAAATATTGTCAGCAATAAAAACTTCAGGATGTTCTTGGTAAACGTCCAAACTGCTTTTTGCAGATGCGGCAAGCATGGTTGGAACAGCTAGGAAAAAAGAAAATTCGGCAGCAGCTTGCTTGCTTAATTTTTGGCTTAATCCACCAATAATGGTTGCGGCACTTCTGCTTAGTCCTGGAAATACTATTGCTAATACTTGGAAACAACCTACCCAAAAAGCTTGCTTAAATTCAATAGGAGCATGGTCTTTCGGGTCTACTTGTTTTTTGAAATAACGGTCTATAAAGATCAATGCGATCCCGCCTAAAACCATCACAGTAGCAATCACCCATAAATTATCCAATACAGCATCGATGTACTTTTTTAATAGAGCGCCAAATACCAATGCAGGTAGGACTGCTACCATTAATTTTAAATAGAATTTATAATCTTTAAAGTTAAAGAAGGCTTTGCGATAGATCACGACCACAGAAAGTATAGCGGCTAATTGTATTACGATTTCATATAAGTCAACAAAAGGACTGTCTGCAATGCCTAGAAAAGGATTGGCGAATTTCATGTGCGCCGTGCTTGAAATAGGTAAGAACTCAGTGATGCCTTCGATAATCGCTATAATAATAGTCTGGATAGTGTTCATAAGATAGATTAAAAAAAGAGCGATGCAGGCATCGCTCTAAATATTTAAAAGTAGTTTATGCTTTTTTGAACAAAGCGTAAATTTCGACAATAAAACCAGCAATGATACAAAGTGGCGCAAGTGTAATACGTCGGAAGCTATACACTTCATGCTCGTTGAATACATTTGGGTCGGCACTCTTACCGCCCGCCATTAATAACATGCCAGCAATAATCAATACGGCACCAATTAACATCCATGTGTAATTGGATTTACCAAATAGGTCTAAAGATCGTTTTGTATTTTTTTGACTCATAATAAATAGATTAATAAAGTTCGTCTAATTTCATTTTTAAATATTTCACAACACTTCGGTAAGTGCTGAATACAGAGATGCCAACGCCTATAATAATCAAGCCTCCGAATAATAGAATGCTATTACCAATGCCTTGTAGGGTCTGTAATTGAGGGAATTGTGCACTAGCCCATTGGATTAAACCAAACAATAAGAAGATCGCTATCAACGCGCTAATTAAACCATTTAATAAAGCACGAACCACCAATGGTTTGGAAATAAAGTTTCTAGTAGCACCAACCATTTGCATGGTCTTAATTAAGAAGCGATTGCTAAACATAGCCAAACGAATGGTATTGTCAATGCTAATAATTACGATAGCGCATAAAATGATGGACATCACTAAAAAGATCAATCCCACTTTTGTAGCACGCTCATTTAAATTCGTCACTAAACTTTTTGGATATTGAATATCGGCTACGTCTTCTTTGAAATTGCTTGCAATGCTAGCACTTATCTTAGACAAGCTATCTGGATTTACATAGTCTGCTTTAGCAAAAAAGTCGATGCTCTCTGGCAATGGGTTCACGTCTAAAATTTTAGACCAATCCTCATTATTTTCTTTATTCCAAATGGCTTTTGCTTTTTCCTTATCAACATACTCTACGTTTTTAGCATAGGGTGCAGCAGCTATAAATGACTGGATTTCACCAACTGTGTTCTTGTCAGCAGTTCTTAAATAAACACTGATTCTGATATCCTCTTTAAAATTGTCTCCAATTGCATGAAGGTTCAAGAAAAACCAGCCCATGATCCCCATAATGAACAACACGATGGCTACGCCAACAATGCTGTAGATATAGTTTGGTTTGCTTCTCTTTAAAGATCCATTTCCGGATACTGCCATAGCATTAAAATTTTACTTGTTCGCTCTGCAAATGTAGGGTTTTGAACGCTAAAGACTTACATTTGCATAGGTTGAATTATGCCCAATTTTGTTAAAAATAGGGGGTGTAAAGGGTCAATAGATTCAAAACCGAATATTTACAGATTTTTAAGAAAAATGAACAGATGGAGTATCAATTTAGGACGATCGAAAAAAAATGGCAATCAAGCTGGAAAAATCAAAAAGCATATCAGGTTCCCAATCAAAGCAATAAGCCAAAATGTTATGTTTTAGATATGTTCCCTTATCCAAGTGGAGCAGGTTTGCATGTGGGACATCCTTTAGGGTATATCGCATCAGATATTTATAGCAGGTATAAAAGATTAAAAGGATTTAATGTACTACATCCAATGGGCTATGATGCATTTGGATTGCCAGCAGAACAATATGCCATAGAGCATGGCGTGCATCCAGCAAAAAGTACCCACGACAATATTGATAATTTTAGAAGTCAATTAGACAATATTGGATTTAGCTATGATTGGGATAGAGAAGTAAGAACCTGTGACGCTACTTATTATAAATGGACGCAATGGATCTTTTTACAATTGTTCAATAGTTATTTTGATCGTGCTCTAAACAAAGCCAATCCAATCACCGCATTGGTAGCTTCATTTGAAAAAGAGGGCAATCAACACCATGTTTGTCCAGCAGACAACACATTGAATTTTACTGCAGCAGATTGGAATAGTTGGGATGAAAAAGCACAGCAAGATGTGTTGATGCAATATCGATTGGCATTTTGTGGATTTGGCGAAGTGAATTGGTGTGCTGCATTGGGTACCGTGTTGGCGAATGACGAAGTGATCAATGGGTTTAGTGAAAGAGGAGGACATCCAGTAGAGAAAAAGAAATTACGTCAATGGTATTTGCGTATCACTGAATATGCGGATCGTCTATTGACTGGACTAGATACCATTCAGTTTAGTGACGCAATGAAAGAGATGCAGTCCAATTGGATAGGGAAAAGTTATGGTGCAGAAATTGATTTTAATGTGGCAGATCATAGCGCTAAACTAACGGTGTATACAACAAGACCTGACACTGTATTTGGTGTTGACTTTTTAGTGGTTGCACCAGAACATGAATTGATACAATCCATTACACCGGCATCCCATCAAAAAGAGGTGGAAGCTTATATTGCTTATGTGAAAAGTAGAAGTGAACGTGAGCGTATTGCAGAGAAGAAAATTACTGGTTGTTTCACAGGGGCCTATGTAGTGAATCCATTCAATCAACAACGCGTTCCAATTTGGATTTCTGAATATGTTTTGGCTGGATATGGTACAGGTGCGATTATGGCGGTGCCTTGTGGAGATGATCGTGACTTTAAATTTGCACAACATTTCAATATTCCAATTACCAATATTATTGGGGAGGCCTTTGATGGCACTGTAGCAAATCCAACCAAGGAAGCCGTCTTAACCAATAGCGATTTCTTGAATGGCATTGTGCAAAAAGAGGCGATTCAAATTGTGAATGACAAATTGGAAGCAATGGGTATCGGCAAAAAGAAAGTCAACTTCCGTATGCGTGATGCAGCATTTAGTAGACAACGTTATTGGGGTGAGCCATTTCCGATTCAATGGAAAAATGGAATTGCCTATCCTTTAGCTGAAAGTGAATTGCCATTATTGTTACCTACTGTAGAAAATTACGGACCTGGTCCAGACGGAGAAGGGCCATTGGCAAATATTGAAGACTGGAAAGCGAATCATTTTGAAACCAATACAATGCCTGGTTATGCAGGAAGTAGTTGGTATTTTTTAAGGTATATGGATCCCCATAATGAAAATGCATTTTGTGATCGCAAAGTGAGTGATTATTGGGGTCAGGTAGATTTATACATTGGTGGTACAGAACATGCAGTAGGTCATTTATTGTATAGCAGAATGTGGACGAAGGCTTTATATGACTTGGGACATATTGGTTTTGACGAACCTTTTAAGAAATTATTGAATCAAGGGATGATCCAGGGTAGTTCTCGATTTGTGTATCGTAAAAGAGGCACACAGGTATTTGTTTCTGCAGGATTGGCTAAGACAATGGAAGTAGATCAATTGCATGTAGATGTGAATATGGTGGATGGTGTAGAACTTGATACTGCTGCTTTCAAAAAGTGGAAGCCAGATTATGCGAATGCAAGTTTTGAATTAGAAGATGGAAAATATATCTGCGGTGTAGAAGTAGAGAAAATGTCTAAGTCCAAGTTTAACACAGTGAATCCCGATGACTTAGTGAATAAATATGGCGCTGATACTTTTAGAATGTATGAAATGTTCTTGGGACCAGTTGAGCAAAGTAAGCCATGGGATACCAAAGGCATTGAAGGCGTGCACCGCTTCTTGAAAAAACTATGGAGACTATTTTACGACGAAATGAAGGGCAAGGTTTGGGTAGACGAAAAAGCCACTCCTGCTGAATTAAAAGTATTACATAGAACCATCAAGAAAATTGAAGAAGATACAGAACGACATAGTTTTAATACTGCTGTAAGTAGTTTTATGATTTGTGTAAACGAATTATTTGATCTGGGTTGTCATAAAAAAGAAGTCTTAGAGCAAGTACTTGTATTATTAGCACCTTATGCCCCACATATCAGTGAAGAACTTTGGTCTTTGCTAGGTAATCAAGGTTTAGTGATCGATGCTGCTTTCCCAATCTTTGATGCCCAATATGTTACTGAAACTTCAAAAGAATATCCAGTGAGCATCAATGGTAAAGTAAGAACCAATATTGCAATTGCATTAGATGCCACTGAGGCTCAGGTGCATGAAATTGTGCTTGGCAATGAATTGGTGCAAAAATGGTTGGAAGGAAAATCAATAAAAAAACTCATATTCGTAAAAGGTAAAATGATCAATGTGGTGCTTTAAAACCCAAATTAATACTATGAAAAAATTCATCTCGCTTTCGGCTGTGTTATGTTTAGTGTCCATTTTTAGTATGGCACAAGTGGGCCAAAATGGCTTGCCTCGTTTTATACGTTGGGTAGATAACACACAACTTGTGTTGAATACAAAAAGAGGAGCTGATGCTGCTCCTAAAAATTACATTTACAATGTAGTGACTAAGCAATATACGATTGCGCCAGCTGATGCAGTGCCGACAGAGAAATCTGTGATCGTCAAAAAAGGAGATTTGTATTTAAAAGAAAATGGATCAGAAGTTCAGTTGACTTTTGACAATGCAGAAGAAAAAAATCCAACATTGTCACCTGATGGTAATTATGTAGGCTATACAAAGAATAATAATTTATACACTTTATCCTTAGTGACTAAAAAGGAATTAGCGATTACAACAGATGGCGCAACAGGTATTTTAAATGGTTATGCTAGTTGGGTTTATTTTGAAGAAATTTTTGGTCGTCCTACTCAGTATCGTGCATTTTGGTGGAGTCCAGATAGCAAGTATATCTCTTTCATGCGATTTGATGAGCGTAAAGTGCCTATGTTCCCAATTTATAATAGTGAAGGGCAACATGGTTTTGTAGAAGAGACAAGGTATCCAAAAGCGGGGGATCAAAATCCAACAGTTAAGATAGGATGGACATCTCCAAATGGTGGTGCAATTACTTGGGCTGATTTTAATGAAGCCGATGACCAATATTTTGGTTGGCCGATATGGAATCCAAACAACAATAGCATGTGGTTAAGCTGGATGGATCGTGGTCAAAACAATCTTAAGATTTTTGAATTGAATATGACTACTGGTGCTAAAAAGCCAGTCTATGCGGAATACCAAAAAACATGGATTGACTTAGAAGATAGAAACGGTGGCAGAATCAATTTTGTGCCAAATAATAAAGGATACATTGCACAGTCTGACGAAAGTGGATGGAATCATTTATACATGTATGACATGGAGGGTAAATTACAATATCCAATTACCAATGGCAAGTTCACTGTATTAGGCATTCGACATATTGATGAAAAAAATAAGACTATTTATTTTGCAGCTAGAGGTATTGAAAATAGTGCAAGAATAGATTTGTATGCTATTGGATTTGATGGCAAAAATCAGAAAAGATTGACTGTTGGAGATTACAACAATGCACAATTGTATCTAGCGCCAGATGCAAAACATTTTGTGACAGTGTATAGCAATATTCAAACGCCAACAACCATTGCGGTGATCAATACGCAAAAGAAAGCGGTGGATGTATTGGGTACTGCTACTCCAGCAAATTATGATCCAAGTAAATTGGCTAAAACGGAGTTGATCCGTATTAAAAGTGCAGACGGCTTATTTGAATTACCAGCCTTGGTGACATGGCCTAAAAACATGGATCCAAATAAAAAGTACCCATTGTTGGTGAGTATTTATGGTGGTCCAAATGCAGGCACGGTAATGGATAGCTGGTCATCTAACCCAGCTAAAGAAACTTGGGCAGAAGAAGGGTTGATTCAAGTTGCTTTTGATCATAGAGCGAGTGGTCATTTTGGAAAAGCGGGCGTAAACTATATGTACCGTAACCTAGGTTATTGGGAAATGGAAGATTATATGACCATGGCAAAATGGTTTATTGCCAACGGACAAGCAGATCCAACAAAGATTGCGATTACCGGATTTAGCTATGGTGGTTATATGAGTTGTTATGCCTTGACATATGGCGCATCCGTGTTCACACATGCTATGGCTGGCGGAAGTGTAACTGCTTGGGAATTATATGACTCTCATTATACAGAACGTTTCATGGATACGCCAGCAGAAAACCCAGAAGGATATAAGTCTGGTAATGTCATGACCCATCTTAAGAATTTCAAAGGGGTATTACAATTAGTGCATGGTACAATGGATGACAATGTACACATGCAAAACTCAATTCAATTATTGAGTGCATTGCAAGACCAAGGAAAGCAAGTAGAATTCATGTTGTATCCAGGAGGTCGTCACGGATGGGGCGGTGCAAAAGGCAAACATTTTACAGATTTAAAGAATCAATTTATTTACAAACACTTATTGGAGAAGGCAATGCCAGCTTCAAAATAATATAACAAATGTCAAACCCAAACTTGGATAGACCTTTTCAAAATATACAACCTCAGGACAGAGAGTTTGAGAATACGATTCGTCCTGCAGCGATGGATGCTTTTGCTGGTCAGCCACAGTTGATTGAAAATATCAGCATCTTTATTAAAGCTGCAAAGCTTAGGGGCGAGGCATTGGATCATATTTTATTCCATGGTCCTCCTGGTTTAGGTAAAACAACTTTGAGTAGGATTGTGGCCAATGAAATGGGTGTGCAGATTAAAGAAACTTCAGGGCCAGTCATAGAAAAGCCAAGTGACTTAGCTGGTTTACTGACAAGTTTAGAACCCAATGATGTATTGTTTATTGATGAGATCCATCGATTAAGTACAGTGGTAGAAGAATACCTCTATGCAGCCATGGAGGATTACAAAATTGATATATTAATTGATAGTGGTCCCAATGCAAGAACGGTACAAATTAATTTAAATCCATTCACATTGGTGGGTGCTACCACAAGAAGTGGTTTATTAACTGCACCATTGTTATCTCGTTTTGGTATCAAATCAAGATTGGAATATTATCCAGCGACTGTGTTGCAAAAAATTATTGAAAGAAGTGCTGGTATATTAGAAGTGAAAGTAGATTCAAGCGCAGCTGGAGAGATTGCAAGAAGAAGTAGGGGTACACCTAGAATCGCCAATGGATTATTAAGAAGGGTAAGAGATTTTGCACAAGTGTTAAATGACGGAATAGTTGACTTGGGTATTACACAACATGCACTTAAAGCATTGAATGTAGATGAGCATGGTTTAGATGAAATGGACAATCGTATCTTATTAGCAATCATTGAAAAATTCAAAGGAGGTCCAGTAGGGATTACTACGATTGCTACTGCAGTGGGCGAAGAGTCTGGCACAATCGAAGAAGTATATGAACCATTCTTAATTCAAGAAGGTTTCTTGCAAAGAACTCCAAGAGGAAGAGAAGTAACTTATAAAGCCTATGAGCACCTTGGGAAGCAGAAAGGGCAAGGTTTTGGTGATAATCCTGAACTATTTAGATAAACAAAAAAACCTCCAAATTTGGAGGTTTTTTTATAGGTCAATCTGTTATAAGAAGTTGAATCAGCTGTTATTGAACAACCAATCTAAATCCATTGCCGTGAATATTCACGATCTCAATAGCAGTATCTTCTTTTAAATATTTTCTCAATTTAGCAATATACACATCCATGCTTCTGCCATTAAAATAAGTATCACTGCCCCAAATTTTCTTTAAAGCTTTTTCTCTTGTCAATAAATCGTTCTTATGCTCAGCAAGCATTTTTAATAATTCATTTTCTTTAGGAGAAAGGACCTGCGTCGTTTCTTTATATTTTAACTCTCTCAATTTAGGATTGAAATGGTAGGCGCCTAATTCAAACTCAAGGTTGTCGGTGATTTTGTTGTCTTCCTCATTGCGTTTGATAATGGCTTTAATCTTATGCATTAATACATCACTATCAAATGGTTTTGTGATATAGTCGTCCGCGCCTAGACGGTACCCATGAAGGATATCTTCTTTTAAGGTTTTGGCACTTAAAAAGAACAAAGGCACATCCGGATCAATGTCTCTAATTTCTTCAGCTAAAGTAAATCCATCCACATTAGGCATCATGACATCTAATAAACATAGGTCAAATTTTTCACGTTGGAAAGCGCCAAGGCCAAGTCTACCATCTCTTTCTAAAGTGACTTCGTATTCATTTAATTCTAAATAGTTTTTTAAGACCAACCCTAAGTTGCTATCGTCTTCACATAAAAGGATCTTATACTTCTTCTTATCTTCCATAATTGATTGCTTTGTGTAAAGAAACACATTTTAATTTTTAACCTATAAAATGAGTTTCCAATCTTTTGTTAAAATATACCTAATGCTTCGTACTTGTACAAAGGTCGCATATTCCACAGTTTTGAGGTGCATTTTCGCCAAAATATTTAGCAAGAAATACATTTCTACATGTAACTGTTCTGTTGTTTAAATAATCCCTCATGGCTTGAATACGATCTTCGAATGCCAATTTCCTTGCTTGGTATTGGTCTAGGTTCAATGTCATGAATTCAGCAGAAGCCCTGTTCCATTTAAATTGAACAATGGGTTGGTTGGCTTTTTGCTCCAAAGAAATCATGCCGTATTGTTGCAATTGTTTCAATTGCATTTGGACAAATTCAATATCTCTTTGTAATAATTTAGCAAGAATGCCTTCATTGATAAACTGCGGGCTATCTAGTATGCCGCCATATGTTCTTAATAAGGTTTGCAATACAAAGCCAGTGTCAGGATATTGCTTTTCGAACAATTGAATGGTGATCCTGTTTTCAATCACTTGAACTAGTGTCGGCTTGAAAGAACTAGGAGAGAACTTGACATGTCCCTCTTGCTCGATCCACTGTAAGGCGTTTCTTGCAATGACCTTATCCCATTTAAATTGTAAGCAGAATACATCAAAGTCAAATAAAAATTGTTGTAGTTCACCCATGCCCACTGGCAATTGCACAAAATCTGCAAGGTCTTGAAACACTTTCTTGATCACAGGGATAGGTGGAATCTTTTTTTCTTGTAACTGATTCCAATAGTCCAGGTCGTTTTGTTGATAGAGTAAAATTGCTTTTGCAGGCAATCCATCTCTTCCTGATCTTCCTGCTTCTTGATAATATTGCTCAATGCTTCCAGGAATATCAAAATGTATGACTGCTCTTACATTGGTTTTGTTAATGCCCATGCCAAATGCACTCGTTGACACCATGACTTGAATTTGATCATGCATCCATTGCTCTTGTACTTTTTTACGTTCACCTAATTCCATGCCTGCATGATAACCTGCAACAGAAAATCCATAACTCGTTAACATGCTTGTTAATTGCGCAACATTGTTTCTGGTATTACAATAGATGATCACGGATCCAGTGATTGTTTTGAGCATATTTTTTAATACAAACAATTTCACCGTTTCCTTGCGTACTTCGTAGCTAAGGTTAGGCCTTAAAAACTGGTCTGTGATAACAGTCGCTTCCTCCAATCCCAATTGTTTTAACATGTCTTTTTGCACTAAAGGAATCGCAGAAGCGGTCATTGCTAAAATCGGAATCTTTGGAAAGGTCTTTTTTAGAAAATCAAGTTTGCGATAACTTGGTCTAAAATCATAGCCCCATTGAGATATACAATGCGCTTCATCAATCGCAAATAATTGAATCGGCAGCGTGCTTAAAAGCGTTTGAAAATGTTTCTGTGCTAATTTTTCAGGAGAACAATAAATGAACTGGTATTTTTTTGCAGCAATATCTTTAAAGACGATCGATTCTTCGTAAGGACTTAATTGGCTACCTAAATAAACCGCTTTCAATTGCTTTGAAACTAAGTCTTTCACTTGGTCTTGCATCAAGGCAATTAAAGGGCTAATGACTACACAGATCCCTCTCTGATAAATAGTAGGCACTTGAAAGCAAATAGATTTACCTGCACCTGTTGGTAACAGTGCAAGGGTATCCTTGCCTGCAATGATGGATTCAATGACCGCCAACTGTTGCGGTCTGAAAGCATCATAATTCCAATGCTTTTTTAATATATCGGCTAAGGCTTTCAAAAATTTAGTCCAATTTCTTTTTAAATAACCTTAATGAGTTTAATGCAAGTACCACATCGCTTAATGCCATGATGATTGCGCCATAGGTAGGCCCCCAGGTCCCTAAGAATCCTAATGCGGCTACTGGTATGGCAACAATATTGTAAGAGAAAGCCCAGCCTAAATTCTCTTTAATGGTTTCATATGTTTTTCTGCCTAGTACCAAGGACATAGGGAGGTTCTTTAATCCTTTATTCATCAACACCACCTGTGCACTTTGTATTGCTATATGGGATGCATTGCTCAAGGAAATGCCAATCGTTGCTTTTGCCAATGCAGGCGCATCGTTAATACCATCTCCTACCATTGCAGTAGGGGCTATTTTTGTTAATGCATCTAGCTTTTCTAATTTATCAGATGGGCTTTGTTCTGCAATAATTTTTTGGATGCCTAAAGCTTCACCTACTAGTCTGCATTTTTCTTTTCTATCCCCACTTAATAAAATAGTCGTGATACCTTGACGATGTAATTGTTCTATGACTTCTTTTGCTTCTGGTCTTATTTGATCTGCTACATCAATCCATCCAATGAGTTGACTGTTTTTTTGAACATAAATATTGTGGCCATCTTCGGTAGATGTATCTTCAAGTGTTTTGAAAGACCCGGCCCAATAGATATTACCTTCCTTATCAGTGGCTTTGATGCCCATCCCCCTTATTTCTTCTATCTGATCCCACTTTACAATTTCTGTGGTTTTCCATTCTTCTTTAATACAATTGGCAATCGGGTGGTTGGAGTATTTTTCTAATGAATAGGTTAAGTTTTTAAAGTCCTGTTCTGAGATTTGACCAATTTCATAATTCACAATATGAAATCCACTGACTTCAAAATGTCCAGTGGTCAATGTGCCCGTTTTATCAAAGACTACTTGCTTGATGTCTTTAAAAGTTTCAAGACTTTTTGCATTTTTAAATAAGACACCATTGCGTGCACCTCTTCCTAATCCAACAGCAATCGCAGCTGGTGTGGCCAATCCCATTGCACAAGGGCAGGAGATGACCAATACCGCGATCGCTCTTAACATGCTTTCGCTAAATCCAATATTCGTTAAAAAGTAGTTTCCTAATAATGTCAATAGAGCAATGCCCACTACTAAGGGTACGAATATGGCACTGATTTTATCTGCTAGAACCTGTACTGGTGGCTTTTCTCCTTGTGCAGCTTTTACCATTTTTAAAATATTGGCTAACACAGTCTGATCGCCCACCGCAGTCACATAAGCTTTGATAGAACCATTTTCTACAGTACTTCCACCTAAAAGAATGTCTTTCATTTTACGGTGTACAGGTACACTCTCGCCGGTAACAATCGCTTCGTTTACATCCGCTTCGCCAGATAATATTTTACAATCCATTGGTACTGTTTCGCCAGAGTTGATCAATAAAATATCTCCTACTTTTAAAGTGTCTGCAGCTACTTTGAAAATAATTTCTTTATGATGTTCGTCAAATACAATCATATTGGCCATCACTTTCTGTGCTTTGACTAGATCTTTTAATGCACGTTGTGTTGATGCAATGGAAGCGTCTTCCAAATAATTACCAAAAAATACAAAAGTTAAAATGGTAGCTGTTGTTTCATAATAAGCAAACTGTGCGCCTTGGCCTATCAATGTGCCATAAAGGCTATAGCCAAAAGAAGCAACAGCGCCAATAGAAACCAAGACATTCATATTGGGTATGCCATTGAGCAAACTGTTCCATGCACTTCTTCCAAAATAATTCATGCCTACTAAAAACACGGGCGTTGTGAGTGCTAATTGTACATAAGGATTCATTAACCAATGAATATGTACTCCTGGGATCATATGTAGGATCAACGGGATGGTGAAAATCAAAGAAAACAATGCACGATCTTTATTATTGTCAAGCCATTTTTTACCTTCCGCTACTTGTTCTTGTCCTCTTACTTTATAGCCTAAATCTTGTATGCCCTTAATTAATGCTGGTTTTTGAGCGGCGTCAACCAATTCAAATTGCACTTCACCTTCCATAAAGTTGACCTTGGGTTCATGGATGCCTTTGCTACTTAAATATTTATGAATGGACAACGCACAATTGGTACAACTCATTCCATCTACTTTCCATTGGATGTTTTCCATATTGATTCATTTATAACATAAAGGTACGAAACCATTTTAGGATTGTATTTGAAGCTTTATATTTGCAGCATGGACCTCATTTATACCCTCGCTCAGACAGATCAAATTGCAGCCCAATTGGTGAAAAAGTTTTCAACCAAACCAGTATGGGTATTTCAAGCGCCTATGGGGGCAGGGAAGACCACCCTAATTGCTGCCATTGGTAAGGCTTTGGGTATCCAACAGGCCATGTCAAGCCCTACCTTCTCTATCATGAATGAATACGAGGTCAATGGTAAGTTGATCTACCATATGGATTGGTACCGATTGGAAAGCGAGGCGGAAGCTAGACAGGCAGGGGTAGAAGCGGCACTCGAAGAGGCCGATTTGTCTTTAGTTGAATGGCCTGAAAAAGCCCCTAATTTGGTGCCAGAAGATGCGGTTGTCTTGACCATTGAATTATTAGATCCTAATTATAGACGAATTTATATCGACAACGAAAAGCAATCTGATTAGCTTAGCTTATTCCAGGATCTCTTGTAATTTTGTATCTTCATTAAAATATTTCCTATGAGCGTTACTAAGCCACAGATTCACCCTTCTTTTTCCTATGAAACACAGGAGGAAGTGTTGGACATTCCTCATAGTGCAAAGCCTTTGTTGATTGGTATTCCAAAAGAAACTGCCTTTCAAGAAAACAGGGTTGGTTTAATACCAGAAGCAGTAGGTGTATTGGTGGCCAATGGACATCGTGTGATGGTGGAGTCGGGTGCAGGATTAGGAAGTCGTTATGCGGATAAAGATTATTCAGAGGCAGGCGCAGAAATCGTGTTTGAAAAAGCAGCGGTATACCAATGTCCTATTTTAATTAAGACAGCGCCACCAGTAGAATCTGATCTGCCTTTTTTACAAATGCATCAAACGATCATTTCACCCTTGCATCTTTCTGCCATTAAGCAAGAAGTTTTAGTGCAGTTGATGGCTAAAAAAATTACAGCATTATCCATTGAAAATATCAAAGATGAAAATCAAAACTATCCTATACTAAGAAGTATGAGTGAGATAGTAGGAAGTGCGGTGATGTTGATTGCAGGACAATACTTAAGTAATTTCAATCAGGGTAAGGGGGTTTTATTAGGAGGTATCAGTGGTGTGCCACCTACAAAAGTGGTGGTGATTGGTGCAGATATCACTGGAGAGTTTGCGGTACGCAATGCATTGGCATTGGGTGCGAGTGTAAAAGTTTTTGATAACAATGTTTCTAGACTACAAAGGTTACAGAACAATTTGGGCCAAAGAGTTTGGACTTCTGTGATTGAGCCAAATATTTTAGCAAAGCAATTGAAGACCTGTGAAGTAGCGGTGGGTGCATTAAGAAATGAAATTGGAAGAGCGCCGATTGTAGTGACAGAGGAGATGGTGATGAATATGCGTCCAGGCAGCATTATTATTGATGTGGCTGTTGATAGAGGTGGTTGTTTTGAAACAACGGAATTAACAAACCATGAAAAACCTATTGTGATCAAACATGATGTGATCCATTATGGAGTACCTAATATTCCAAGTGGTTTTGCGAGAACAGCGAGTCAGGCCATCAGCAATGTATTGATGCATTTGATGGTAGAAATAGGGGATCAAGGAGGTTTGGAAGAAATTATATGGCACCATGTGCATTTACGCGAAGGTGTTTATTTATACAAAGGCGCGTTGACTGATTTTTATATCAGCGAAAAATGCAATTTAAAATATACCGATTTAAATTTGCTGATTGCAAGTAGAAGTTAGCAGCAATATTTAGGAGCTTAATTGATTGGGTTCAATAAGGACTTATTTTTTAAAATCAGTCAAAGCAAGTTGTTGATCACAAAAATGGTATTCCTGCACATCATTGCTTGCTACAATAATTAATTTATGCATGGCATAATCTTGAATGAGTGCTTGGTAAGTTTGAATGCCTTCTTTATCTAGATTGCTGCAAGGTTCATCTAATAATAAGATGGGGGCTTGATCAAAAATGGCCAAAGCCAATTTTAACCTTTGCTTCATGCCACTACTGAAATTTCTAATTTGCTTGTCTGCTGCTTTGTCAAGCCCAATTTTTGCCAATATTTCAATGGGTGTTAAAGCAGATTGGATGGACTTGAATTGCTGATGAAATGCAATCTGTTCCAATGCAGTCAGTTCCTCTACTAATTCTAAGTAGGGTGCAGCAATACTGATTTGTTGGTAAATTTTGGAAGGATCAATCTGTTGGCTATTTGCATACTGCCAATTAATTTGGCCTTTTGTAAGTCCTATATAACCAGCAATGATTTGCAATAAAGTACTTTTACCTGAACCGTTGTTCCCGATCAATGCATAATGATGACCAGTAGCAAAACTGAAATCAAGATTGGAGAATATCCATTCTGTATTGAATCTTTTTGCAGCAGCTGTTAGGTGTATTTGCATATTAATCTTCTTCTACTGCACCTTTGACAAAACGCTTGATAATGCCTCTTCCACTTTCTCTAATAAAAGTGACAATTTCATCACGCTCGTCTGTTGCCGGCAATTCTTCTTCAATAAACGCAAGTGCCTGTGTAGTGTTCATGCCCTTATTGAAAATATAACGATAGATATCTAAGATATGGTTGATCTTCTCTAAGTCAAAACCTCTTCTTTTTAAACCAACACTATTTACACCGCCATAACTTAATGGGTTACGAACCGCTTTAATATATGGAGGAACATCTTTACTCACTAAACTACCCCCAGCAATATAAGCGTGTTGTCCAATTTGAACAAACTGGTGCACCGCACTCACGCCTGCAATCCAAGCATAGTCACCTAATGTTACGTGACCTGCTACCTGAACACTATTGCTTAAAATACAATGATTTCCAATAATACAGTCATGTGCAATATGGCTATAAGCCATGATCAAACAGTGGCTTCCTACTTTAGTTACCCAACGATCAGAAGTACCTCTGTTAATCGTAACGAATTCTCTGATTGTCGTATGGTCACCAATTTCAACGGTCGTTTTTTCACCATTGAATTTTAAATCCTGTGGATCTGCTCCAATCACCGCACCTGGGAAGATGCGACAATTTTTTCCAACAGTGGTGCCGTTCATAATAGTAACGTTACTTCCAATCCAAGTGCCTTCTCCAATTGTTACGTCACTATGAATGACAGTAAATGGATCAATCTTTACATTGGATGCTACTTTAGCATTTGGGTCTATATAAGTAAATGGATGCGTCATAGGTATAATTTTATTCTGCTCTTTTTACAACTTGAGCAACAAGTTCAGCCTCCGTAGCCACTTTTCCATTTACATAGACAGTGCCACGCATTTCGCAAATACCTCTGCGAATAGGAGACATTAATTCTAATTTAAGCAACATGGTATCACCTGGTTTTACCATTTGTTTAAATTTACAATTATTGATTTTTAAAAAATAAGTATCGTAAGTGCCTTTAGGCATTGCGTTAATACAAAGGATACCACCAGTTTGAGCCAATGCTTCAATCTGTAGTACACCTGGCATCACTGGATTGCCTGGAAAATGTCCAGGGAAAAACCACTCATTGAATGTAACATTCTTTACGCCAACAATACATGTGTCTGTTAAGTCAATGATTTTGTCAACCAATAAAAAAGGATGACGGTGTGGTAATGTTTTTTCAATTTGTTCTAAAGTATAAACAGGGGTAGCGCTTGGATCATATACTGGTACATCTTTAACGTGTTTGTTTTTCTTGATATACTGTTTGATCTTTTTAGCAAACTCCACATTGCTACTATGACCAGGACGATTCGCAATAATTCTTGCTTTAATAGGATATCCTATTAAAGCTAAGTCACCCACCACATCTAATAATTTGTGACGAGCAGGTTCATTCGGGAATCTTAATTCTAAATTATTTAAATAGCCTTCGCTTTTAACTTCAATTTTTTCGCGCTTGAACACTTTTGCCAATCTGCCCATCTCTTCATTGGTCACAGGCTTGTCAACTACAACGATAGCGTTATTGATATCGCCACCTTTGATTAGATCATGCTCTAATAAAGTTTCTAATTCATGTAAAAAACAAAAAGTTCTACATGGGGAGATCTCTGCTTTAAAATCTTTAATGGTTTTAAGCGCAGCATGTTGTGTGCCTAATACTGGACTATTGAAATCAATCAAAGTTGTGATTTGATAATCCAATGCAGGTAAGGCTACCATTTCCACTCGCTTGTCTTCGTCGTAGTGAAAAATATTTTCATCAATACTATACCAAGCTTTTGCAGCATCTTGTTCTAATACGCCTACTTTTTCAATTGCTTCTATAAATGGCGCCGAGCTGCCATCCATGATAGGAATTTCTGGCCCATTTAATTCAATCAATGTATTGTCTACTCCTAGGCCAACTAAAGCAGCAAGAATATGTTCCACAGTACTCACTTTTGCATCGCCCACCTGTAGAGTAGTGCCACGGCTCGTATCTGTCACTAAGTCACAATCAGCTTTGATAACGGGTTGATTGGGTAAATCAACTCTTTGAAATTGTATACCAAATCCTGGATTAGCAGGATTTAAGGTCATGTCTACTAAAACACCTGTATGTAATCCAGTGCCACTAATGCTCAAACTTTGATTCAGCGTATGTTGCTTATCGGGATTGAAATGTTGATCCATGTATAACTAATTTAGAATAGCTTAGCTAAAAGCTTGATTTTAAGCAAAAATAAGGCCGAATTAGGCTTTTTGAGACAGTTGTTGCACTAATATTTCCAGTTCTTGGACTCTTTTTTCCAATTCTGGTAGGTTTTTAACGTAAACCTGGCTTCTTAAGCTTTGTTTTTGCTCTGCTGCAGGATTGCCTGTAAGCGTCATATTAGGTGTTTTTACAGATTTTGTTACACCACTTTGCGCAGCTATCTTCACGCCGTCTGCAACAGAAATATGACCAGCAAAGCCTACTTGACCACCAATCATAGCATGTTTGCCAATTTTGGTGCTTCCACTGATACCAGATTGTGCGGCAATGACTGTATTCGATCCAATTTCAGCATTATGAGCCACCTGAATAAGGTTATCTAATTTAACACCTTTACGAATAATTGTTGAACCTATTGTAGCTCTATCAATTGAAGTGTTTGCGCCAATTTCAACATCATCTTCAATCAGGACATTGCCTAATTGGGGTACTTTTTGAAAACTACCATCTTCTTTTGGCGCAAAACCAAAACCGTCGCTTCCAATAATGGCACCACTGTGGATAGTTACATTGTTACCAATGACACAATCTGCATAAATGATGACGCCTGGATGTAAAGTAACATTGTTGCCAATTTTTACATTTTCGCCAATCACTACATTGCTAAATACTTTTACCTGCTCACCTAATACTGCACCTTCATTCACATAAGCAAATGCTGCAATAAAATGGTCTGCGCCTAATTTAGCTGTTGGTGCAATGAATGATGGTGTTTGAATGCCAACCAAGTTTTGCGTTTTAAGCGCTTGATATTTTGTAAGAAGGGTAGCAAATGCTGCATAAGCATCGGGTACTCTAATTAAAGTAGCATTGATTTTTTGTTTAAGTGTTTGCTTCTCATTGATGATAATGATAGAAGCAGCGGTAGAATATAAAAATTCTTCGTATTTAGGATTGGCTAAAAAAGAAAGCTGGCCAGCTTTGGCTTCTTCAATTTTACCGAAATTTTTTACTGTTACAGATGCGTCACCTTCTACTTGACCTTGAATCATCATCGCTATCTGTTGGGCACTAAATTCTAGCATGCGTTGCGTTGTTTAATTTGAATGGGGGGTTATTCGCTTAGCGAGCAAATGTAAAATTTTTTAACCGGGGTAGAAAGACTTTCCACGATTAAAGCGTTTTGCACCTCTGAAATGGTGGAAATTTCACCTTTTTTTAGCAAAATGTGGATATTCTCGCTGTCATTCTTGTACAAAGTGTTACTGGTTTCACCTTTAAAGCATAAGAATGAGGCATCCGCATCATTGACATTGAACCTCGCTTTTGTTGCAATAATTGCTTCATTCAATGCTGCATCTGCAATTGGTTCAGATTGCAATTGACATTTATAAATTTTTCTATTCAATAATCTATTACACAGTAAAGATAAAATTGGATCTTGATGGGATTGCCATTTTTTGATCGCGTACAAAATATCGGTATCGTCTAATTGACAATAAGCTGCCAAATCTATTTGATCAAGTGCATTAAATTCATTGGTTAAAAAATAGTCCAAAATTCCACCAATTGAAATTGAGTTGTCTTTTGCCTTCACCAATTCTTTAGCTCTTTGAATAATTTTCACTAACATGTTTTCTGCTGCAATGACGGTCTTGTGTCGGTACACTTGCCAATACATTAGACGTCTTGATACCAAAAATTTCTCTACACTATTGATTCCTTTTTCTTCTACCAATAATAAATTGTCTTTTACATTGAGCATTTTTAAAATGCGCTCATAACCCACTACGCCCTCGCTAACTCCAGTAAAAAAGCTATCTCTAGAGAGGTAGTCTAGTCTGTCAACATCTAGTTGTCCACTAATTAATTGGTGTAAAAAAGTTTTTGGATATTGATTGGTAAAAATTTGAATTGCTAAGTTAAGTTGTCCATTTAAAGCAGGGTTTGGATCGGCATTTAATTGCTCCATGATTAGCAAAGAAAGTGCCTCGTGATGAACGCCTTTTATTAATACATTTTCTAATGCATGTGAATAAGGTCCGTGTCCAATATCATGCATTAATATAGCAGCTTTTGTTGCTTGAGCCTCTTCGGGTGTAATTTGAACACCTTTGTCTCTAAGTTCGTTGATGGCAGTACACATTAATTGGTAAGCGCCAAGAGAATGGTGCAATCGGGTGTGAACAGCGCCAGGGTAGACTAGTTGCGCCAAAGCCATTTGCTGCACCCTTCTTAATCTTTGAAAAAAAGGATGGTTGAAGATGGCAAAAATCAACGGGTCATTTATTGTGATAAATCCATGAACTGGATCATTGATCATTTTTCGAGTCAAAAATTCCATAGGCTAAATGTGTTGACAAAGGTACGAAATGTGAATAACTCCTGCGTTTTATTTAAATAGCTACTGTTCCAAAAAACTATCTTTGTAGCACAGCTTAATTAAGATTAACCCTACTTAAAACAGCCTATTTTTATGAAAATTACACAAGGAACATTAGATAAATTAGAAGATATTTTAGGTGACTCTGAATATGTAGTAAGATACGAGCGAGGTAATTTCCAGAGTGGTTGGTGCTTACTTGAATCCAAGAAAATTGTGGTCTTAAATAAATTCTTGAATTTGGAAGCTAGGATCAATACTTTACTTGAATTGATTCCACAATTGGATATTGATTTTGATAAATTGACGCATGATTCTCAAAAATTATACGAAGAAGTAAAGCGTATAGCGTTGACCGAAGCATAATTATTTTAACCATACTGTTTTGTTAAAAATCACCATTTTAGGATCAGGCACCAGCACTGGGGTTCCCTTGATAGGGTGTATTTGTCCAGTCTGTACTTCCAAGGATCCAAGAGATGCAAGGTTAAGAACAAGTATCAAAATTGAGTCGGAAACAACCTGTATTATTATTGATACCACACCTGATTTTAGGTACCAAATGTTAAGAACTAAAACGACCCATATAGATGCGGTGGTTTTTACGCATCCTCATAGAGACCATTATGCAGGATTGGATGATATACGACCTTTTAATTTCTTTTCTGGCAAATCCATGCCAATCTATGCCAACACGATCACTCAGGTAGCCATCAAGCGTGATTTTTATTATGCGTTCGAGTCCAACAAAGATGCAGGCTTGCCCGAGATGCAATTGCATACCATTGAGCAAGACAGGCCATTTAGGATAGGGGATATCGAGTTAACACCGATACAGGTTATGCATAGAGAAATGCCCGTATTAGGTTTTAGAATAGGTGATTTCACTTATATCACTGATGCTAATTATATAGCTCCTGAATCAATTGAAAAAATCAAAGGAACCAAGCTGCTTATTCTAAATGCGCTTCGTCCAGAACCACATCCAACCCATTTTACTTTATCAGAAGCCATTGCAATGACAAAGACATTGGACATCCCTCAAACTTATTTCACGCATTTTAGCCACCAAATAGGCTTACATGCAGAAGTGGAGCCTAGTCTCCCGCAAGGCATTGCTATGGCATTTGATGGGCTTGAAATCCATTGCTAATTCGGTTTATAGTAGACAGTAGTTTTACGCAGATTTTGACTGGATAAAGTAGATAGGTTTGTGAGAAACACCCATGCAATTTGATTGGAAGTCCTATTTTATATTTACTTCAAAAGAACAAAAAGGAATTGTAGTCTTAGGATGCATTTTGACTTTTAGTTTGCTCCTGCATTATATTATTCCAAGCAATCAAACTACAAAAACGACAGCTCCAAATTTGGTCACTAAGCCCAAAAGATTATTTTATTTTGATCCAAATCTTTTGGATAGTGTTGCAGGATATCAATTGGGTTTATCCAAAAAACAAATGGCAACGCTTTATCGTTACAGAGCAAAAGGAGGGCGCTTCCGTCAAAAAGAAGACCTACTGAAATGGTATGGATTGCCCGAAGCTCAAGCCAGGCAATTGATACCATGGGTGCATATAAAAAGTCAGGATACAGTGGGTCAGATGCGCAATAAATTAGGAAGTCGATTATCATGGAATCAACCGCAGGTTCAAATTGATATTAATAATTCAAATGCAGGAGACTGGATCAATATTACAGGATTACCTGCCTATAAAGTGAAGAGGATATTGACTTATCAAAAATGGTCGGGCGGGTTCACTAGCATTCAGGGCTTGAAAAAAGTATATGGTATCACTGCATTTGATTTTGACATGATACGCCCCTTCATAAAGTATCTACCTAATGTAGCTAAAAAATTATCCTATCAAACTATGCGTTATGAAGATTGGATGTCCTTGGGCATATTTGATGAAAAAGCAGTCTGGTCTATTCTAAAGCTCAGAAAAGAGCAGGAGGGTAAGTTAAGTTGGTCCCAATTGGTCATTCAATTTGATCTTACAGAAGCAGAAGCGATGGCATTAAAAAAAAGGACCAATCTAAGTAATTGAAAAACAATTAAATAGATTGGTCCTCTGGGCTGTGCCAAATTTTTTATTCAAAAAAGGAATTATATAAAAATAATATCCTAAGTTTAGAAAAGGATTTAATCCTGAATATCGATTGCTTGCTTACGAGGCTCCTTGAATAAAGGGGCCTTTTTTATGCCTTATTTATTTTTAAAAATCTGATTTACAGCACCACCCAACATTGGAAATTTCTCTTTTACAAATGCAGCAATCGTTTCGATAGATTGTTTTGCTTGCTCTGGTGTAACACCTGCTTCTTTTACTAAACGGTCAATTAATTCTTGCATAAATTTATTTTTATAAGTTAGTGATTTTGATGGTTAAGCTACTTTTAAAGCGCTTAGTTTACTTTTATCAAACATGTCTTTCGCGTAGTCTAAAGTCACATTGAATGTTTTGATATCTGTACCTGGAAGTTCAAACATAGCCTGCGTAAACAAGCTTTCGCAGATGCTTCTCAAGCCTCTAGCACCTAATTTGTATTCCATTGCTTTTGCTGTAATGAAATCAAATACTTCTGGATCGATTGATAGTTGAATGTCTTCGATCGCGAACAATTGCGTGTATTGTTTGATTAATGCATTCTTTGGTTCTGTCAAAATGCTTCTCAATGTTTCGGCATCCAATGGTTCTAAATGCGTTACGATCGGAAGACGACCTAGCATCTCTGGAATTAATCCAAATGTTTTAATGTCTTGTGCATTCACAAAGCGCAATAGGTTCTTACGTTGCAATTCTTGTTCATCTTTGTTGACGCTGAATCCAATGGCGTTGGTGTTGATTCTTCTTGCAATGATTTTGTCAATGCCGTCAAATGCACCACCGCAAATAAATAAAATATTCTTAGTATCTACCTTGATCATTTTTTGATCAGGATGCTTACGTCCGCCCTGAGGTGGTACCAATACTTCTGTGCCCTCTAGCATTTTCAATAAGCCTTGTTGCACCCCTTCGCCACTTACATCACGTGTGATAGAAGCATTATCGCTTTTACGTGCTATCTTATCAATCTCGTCAATATAAACAATACCTCTTTGTGCAGCTTCAACATCATAGTCACAGTTTTGTAGTAAGCGGGTCAACATGCTTTCGACGTCTTCCCCTACATATCCTGCTTCTGTAAAAACAGTTGCATCTACAATAGCGAATGGTACATTCAACAATTTTGCAATTGTTTTAGCAAGTAAGGTCTTGCCTGTACCTGTTTCTCCGATCATGATCACATTGCTCTTTTCAATCTCTACTTCGTTTTTGTTGCTACTAGGTAGGTTGATACGTTTAAAGTGATTGTAAACGGCTACGCATAATATTTTCTTAGCTTCATCTTGTCCAATGATATATTGGTCCAGGAAGGATTTAATCGCAGTAGGCTTTTGTACTTTAAGTGTACCTGCTTTGCCAGCTTCCTTTTTTTGATGAAATTCCTTGTCCACAATTTCATGAGCATGTTCAATACAGTGCTCGCAGATATGACCTTCTTGTCCAGCGATAAGAATTTTTACTTCTTCTCTGCTACGGCCACAAAAAGAACATTGTATATTTCCTGTCTTACTCATTTTCATTGATTCCGTTTTATTATAAACTCTTTGCAATCTTGTCTACGATACCATATTCCACAGCTTCTTTAGCGTTCATCCAATAATCTCTGTCAAAGTCGGCCATGATTTGTTCCATTGACTTACCACAGTTCTTAGCTAAAATTTGTGCACCTAATTCTTTTGTCTTTCTAATTTGTTCTGCTTGAATTTCGATATCCGCACTAGTCGCTTGAAAATAGCCCCCTAAGCTTGGCTGGTGAATCATCACTTCTCCATGAGGGAAGATTGTTCGCTTTCCTTTTTCACCCATGCTCAATAAGATAGAACCCATGCTTGCAGCAAGGCCCATACAGATTGTGTGCACCGGACTTTTAATTAAGTTCATGGTATCAAACATAACCATACCACTTGTTACCACACCGCCAGGGCTGTTGATGTAAAAATTAATTTCCTCACCAGGTTTGTCTGCATCTAATAATAAAAGTTTAGTGACTATGTCTCTTGCAGATTTATCATCCACTACACCCCATAAGTAGATCGCTCTTTTTTCAAAAAAGATTTGCTCCATTTTTTTATTCAAAAATGAAGGTCCATTGTCTTCTTTTTTATCACCTCTTGGTTCTTCTTCCTCTTCCATTAAAAAACGATTCGTGTGTATCATATAAACAGTTTAAATGAATTAATATTTTTTATTTCTTTACTTTTCTTGGATTAGTTAATAGCACTTCGTCTACTAATCCATATTCCTTTCCTTCTGCTGCGGTCATCCAGAAATCTCTATCACAATCTTTTGCAACTAGTTCTACGTCTTTGTGTGTATGTGTTGCAATGACTTCGTATAATTCGTGTTTTAATTTCTTGATTTCTCTAGCAGTGATTTCGATATCAGATGCTTGTCCACCTATTGCACCACTTGGTTGATGTAACATAATTCTACTATGTCTTAAAGCAGTTCTTTTGCCTTCTACGCCAGCACATAACAAAATAGCACCCATACTTGCTGCCATACCTGTACAGATAGTCGCTACGTCTGGGCTAATAAATTGCATGGTATCATAAATACCCAATCCAGCATATACACTACCGCCTGGGCTATTGATATACATTTGAATGTCCTTGGTACGGTCGGTACTTTCTAGGAAAAGCAATTGTGCTGTAACGATATTTGCTACATAGTCATTGATGCCTTCGCCCAAGAAAATAATTCTGTCCATCATTAAACGGCTGAACACATCCATGCTCGCCACATTCATTGGTCGCTCTTCAATAATATAGGGTGTTAGGTTGGTCACACTATTTTGATATTGGTGTAGACTATTGCTTCCGATCCCTCTGTGTTTGATCGCGTATTTTTCGAATTCTTTTCCTATGTTCATATAT
>ERZ650308.237-NODE-237-length-30522-cov-19.437982_pt1 | contig 30522 bp, 45 predicted proteins | sample MGYA00376244_ERZ650308 | MGnify/ENA primary metagenome ERZ650308 (study PRJEB26733, sample SAMN07839295) | wastewater metagenome | biome: small river; feature: stream; material: water | place: USA: North Carolina | collected 2016-04-26 ... | reverse complement strand
GGCCTAACCGACTGGAACGATCTGCACGTCGTCGAGGGCCTCGACGCGGTAAGGGCGCAACTGTGCAGTGTTAAAGCAGAGCGCAACTACCTGCTCGCACTCGGATTCAAGGAAAAAGAATATTTCTTTACGAGCAGCAAAAACCAGCAAGTGGTGAGTGTTGGGCGCTTTGCGAAATCCGATTTCCTAAACCTTATGCCGCTGGAGTATTGGGAAGCGGCGTTCCCCGGTGCGGGCGCTGCACGAGTTGACTGGGACGCGGCGACGTCGTCGCTTATGGACTCGGCGCGAAAGCGCGGCATTTTTGAATCGCAAAACATTCGCGGCGCGGGCGTGTGGACGGACGCCGGTCGCATTATCGTCAACATGGGAGATCACCTTGTCGTCGACGGAAAAAAAGTTGGACTCGGAGATGTCGAATCCAACTACTTCTACACCCTCGGAACCAAGTTGCCCGGTCTGCATGTGGCGCCACTTACTACTGAAGAATGTAGAACGGTATGCGACACCGCCGCACTATTTCGCTGGAAGCGAAGAGATTTCTCTTTCCTTGTCGCCGGAGCAATGGTCACAACGCGCGTGTGCGGAGCACTCCCAATTCGCCCTCACCTTTGGGTTACCGGTGAAGCCGGAACCGGAAAAACTACTCTCTTTAACCGATTTATTTATCCTCTCATTGGGCACCCACTCGTGTATGCAGCCGGTAACTCTACTGAGTCCGGAATCCGACAAACCGTTACGGCTGATGCCGTTCCCGTTCTCTTCGACGAATTCGAAAACAACGGGCCGAAGTCGGCGGAAAAAATTCAAGAGAATTTGGATCTCATGCGTCTCGCGTGGTCGGAAACGAATGCGGCGATTATTAAAGGCAGCGCTTCGGGCGCCTCTCAGAGTTATCGTGCCCGTTTTGCGGCAATTGTGACTTCCATTCGCCAGGTGTCCATGAACGACGCGGACCGATCGCGGTTTGCGACCGTGGAGTTGGCGCCGCATGAATCGGACGAGGACCACTGGAACCAGCTGGACGCGCTACTTTCGAAAATCGATTTGGAGTACGGACAACGGCTCTTCGCGCGGACCATTCGGTTGCTGCCGGTTCTCTTGGAAAACTTCAAACGCATGAAGCGCGCCATGAAAACCTCGCAACGGTTTTCCGATCAGTACGGCATGCTGCTCGCGGGATACGGCCTACTGCTCCAGGACGAGCCGATGAGTGAGGCGCAAGCCGAAGTGTTGGCCGGTTACGTGACGCTGGAGGAAGAGCGGGAAGAGGCGCAGGCGACCGATCAGCAATCGGCGTGGGGACACCTACTCACTACCAAGTACGCATTCGAGGGGGCGTCGAGTCGGCGGGAAATGCTTATTGGAATGCTGATACGGGCGGCCATGAAGCCCGGTGCTACAATAGAGCAGAACGCCTTGCTCCACCTTGGCATTAGGGTAGACTCGAATGCGGTCTTCATTTCTTCCGGGAACCATGCAGAGCAGCAAGCCAAAGTCTGGAACGGCACGCACTGGTCAAAATCGTGGGGCGCAACTTTGTCCCGTTTGCCAGGCGCAACTCGCACCGTCCAACGGATCGAAGGCAAGCCCGTCCGCTGCGTCCGCGTCCCAATCGAACACCTCGACAGGTAAGAATTACAATGAAGTGTAACAGTTACACCTTTTGTTACACCTTAAGTACCTGAAACCATTCATTTGTTACGCTGTTACGCGTTACACCGGAGGGAGACCTTTATAGGTCTCCCTCTCTCTGTATGTATGTACATTTTTAAAACTCTCTCTATATATATCTATCTAGTGTAACAGACGTAACAACGTAACAAACCTGCAATTTCATAAACTTGCTGCACTGCGTTAGGTGTAACAAGGTGTAACAAGGTGTAACACGAGCAATGTCTGAGAACGCCAAAGTGGTGAAGCGGTTCGATTTGGCCGTCCGGCTTGCGGAGGCGTTAGAAACGTTTGCAAAGAAACGGGGACTCACGCAGACAGCTGTGGTCCACCAAGCCTTGTGGGCTTATATCAAGGGGCAAAATGGCTACCAAAAAGAAGAAACTCCAGCTGAAGACGGTGACCTACAGCCGGATTAAAAATATCGGCAATTACGAGAACGAACGCGTGGAGGCGGTTGCAGTGGTGCAGCCGGGAGAGGATCCGTCCGAAGTGCTCCGTGGACTGAAAAGGTTCGTTTTGGGATCCCTTGGCCTAGAAGTTAAATCGAAAGTGCGGGAAGCCGAACGACGCGAGTGGCACGGCCCGGTCTGCATTTGTGACGAGTGCCAGTGATTACGACTTCGGGTTTTTCTTCGTAAGACTGCGGGCCATGGCAAGCGCGTCGCGCGACGTGTGCACCCAACGTTGATAGTGGGCCACCGCGTCCGCCTTGGCTTCCGAGAACGTCGGAAACGGGCCGTTGGGTTCGAATTGCGCAAACTCGTAACGCCACGTTTCGGTACCGTCGAAGTAACGAACCTCGACGGTATCGAAGCTGTTGTCGGCGTTGTGGTACCAGCCCTTTTTCATTTCCATTTGTCGTCTCGCCTTTTGAGCAACCCGTCTCGGATCAGTCGGCGTTCGCACGCAATGCAAAGGTAGGTTGTAGCGAATCCCAGTTTCCTGCGCGTAAACGATTGCGGATTTTTCGTTGGGCAAATAAGTTGCTCGCAAAATTCGCCGCGTTTAATTTCCACTGTCTACCTCTTCGTTTTCCAACTCGTCGATAGCGTGCCGCGCTTCCGCCAACGCCTCTTCGGCGCTTTTGAAATTCTCTGTCTGTGGTCCGCCCTCGCCGTCGATAAGCCCGAAGTATTTCATGGTGCCGAGGAAAGAATCGGCGACAGTGCCGACAGTGAAGATCTCAATCTCGTGCCCTCGGTAAATCGTCTTTTTCATTCATGCACCACAACGGTAAAGGTTACGCCGTCGCGAACCACTCGCCACGGCAGGTTGAAACTCTTGATCGTCATCGTTACCAATTCGGCTTTCGCCGGTAGCACCACTTGCGGGAGTTTCTCGTGCTCCAAAAGAGTGAGAATGATTTGAGTCGCCATTATGAATTCTGCGCAGATCATTGCTTGTTCCTTGGAAAAGATATCGAAACGGTTTGCCAGTTCATTTGCTTAGTTCCTTCAGTTGTTTTGCCATTTCTTCGGCAACTACTTTTCGGATTAGCTCTTGCTGTGCCCGTTCTCTTTCGGGCGCCATTCTGACACCCAAAATTATGAGAGGGACAAAAACCGCAACAATCAAAGCAAGTCCCCAAAAAAAGTTTTTCATTGCAACCTCGTTATTTGAAAAGTTCGTCCAAATACTTGTCTCGCTCCATTTGGTACCCGGCAGCGCCAATCGAGTTGGTGGCCATAACCCCTTTGCCGGAGTGGCCCTTACCAAGCACGCAGTGGCCAAACTCGTGGAACACCAAGGGCTCTAAAATGTCCGTCGGCACCGTCGCAAACTGCGGCTCAAGGAACACTTGGAGATCCCAAGTGCACAAACCCACCGTGCCCGTTGCGCTAATCTCACCCAGCTGCACCTCCGGCACGTCCTCCAACGTAATGTCGCGTCCACGCTCTTGCGCGGCCTCGACAAAGCGCTTTCGAAATTCCGTCGAATCCGGGTGCACCCCCACTTTCGTTACCGAAGGGCCACACGCCGTAAGCACCAAAAGTCCAAGGCTTGCTAATGTCTTCATGCTCTTAGAATAGCGCAGTGCGTTAGGTTTGTCAAGATTTAAATCATGATTGTTTTTAGGGGAGAATCCGTAGCAGTCCGCCGTTGGCCCGCACGGCCTCGGCAAAACGTTGGCGTCGCTTGGCCTTTGTATTTTGAAAGCGATCCATTAGGAGCCTCGGTGTAGGTGAACCCTTTTTTGCCCGGAAGTGGCAGAGCCAGTGCGCCGTCACCTTGGCGTCTACTCCAAAGCCCCGAGCACGGCAGTGCTGGCAACGGATCGGGAGTTGAATCGCTTTCATTTGTCCGCCTTAATTTCCCGAGCGGTAATCTCAAGTCCCAGCGAACGGACCGGATCGGAGTCGAATCCGTGATTGCAGCCGCCAAGGAAAGGCGCGCACACGACGTTGGTTGCGTCCGGCTGTTTTTTCAGTTCCGGAGGCGGGAGGGCAACCAGCGTCGCTGCCTTGCTGCAAAACGGGCAGTCGATAGGAAGGACCATGCACGTCCACGCCCGTTTGCCGATCTGCCAATTTACTTCCAACAATCGCGTCTTCATGTTTCAAGAATAGCGCACCGCGTCAAACCTGTCAAGACTTTTGTATTGATTTAAGTCTTGACAGGGATTGACGTGGCGTGTCAGTATGGGACTGTGGGAAAGCGTGCGCTTACCATTCCTGCCAGGCAGCTTCACTTTCGATAGACAGGTTTTCTCCCTGCAGCTGGACGTGGAAGAAAGCTTTGGCACGCCCTTTCATGAATGCCGAAAGGTTCTCGTCGATATCGAGATACGTCTCAAAAGTACGGCTCTTGTTGTAGACGAGCGCCAGCTGCGGGCCGTTACCGCCAATTGGAATTTGGATTTTGACGATCATTTCTTGTAACTCCATACGCGAGAAGCGAATGCCTCGGCGTGAGGACTGAATTCTTCCAACGCTTTTTTGGGCGTAAAGTCCGTAACAATACCCGCCTCGTAAACCAACGACATAAGGTTCCGTCCACGGTCCTCGTCGGCGTATCGAACTTTGAATTTCAATTTCGGGAATTGCTCCGACAGCTTGGTGAAAATCGGAGCGGGGTGGGACCACGCCGTTTCAAAAATAAACATTCTGTCACCACAATCTTTCTGATCGTAGGCGTTCCACTTGGTTTCCCAGTGCTTAAGACGCCAGTTGTACCAATGGTCCGGGCCGTCTTCCTTTTCCTTTGCGTAGTCCACCGGATCGCCAGTGTAGATATGCGGCGGCATGGGAATGATTTTTTGGAAGTCGATTGGAAAAGGCCCGTTAGTTTCTGGATCGTTCCCTTGAATCGCAGCACGGCACCGTTTCACTTCGGATAGCGGGCCTGAGATTTTCACAATGTGTCGAACGTGGTTAGGCATGTCAGATCCCTTTCTTCTTAAGCGCCGCCAAAAGCATGGTGGGTAGGCGGCCTGATTTTTCTTCGGCGAGTCCTACCGCTGCGATTGCTTCGGCTTCCGGTACCAACTGAATTGCGCCGTGGTGATCCGGCTTTGCGCAATCGTCCCGGTTCTCAGTCGCCGGGATAAACCATTTGCGGCAAACCATTGGGCGCATTTCGTAAACGCCGCAACGATTGTCCGCAGTCAGAAAGACGCAGGTGCGATCTTGAAACGGCAGCGCAAGCCACGCGCTAATGCGATCGTCGTCCTCTTTGTCGTCCGGAACTGCCGCCTGCTTTTCTAGGCGTTCTCTGTCGATTTGGACGTAACCCTCTTCCACGACGCTCGCCAAAAAAAATGCTTCGGATTCGCTAATGTCGACTTGGTAACGACAGCACGATCCCGTCGTGCAACCGTGGCAAAGAGGCTTTGGCCTCTCGTCGGAAAACCACGCGGTAATGAATGCGTCCATTCCACGGTGGACTGCGAAAACCCGCTCCGGAGTGCTAATCGCACGCTGTCGCAAAATCTCACGCGTGATTTTCTGCACTTCCAAAAGGTTCGTAATGTAGGCCGCAACCTGCTCTTGCTGCTCGTTGCTGATTACTTTCCTTACGTGTTGCGTAAGTAGTTCCGTGCACACCAAAGTCGTTTCTCGGAGATTCATTTGGAGATCTTTCGCCAGGTAAGGGTTATCGCGTCGTAAAGTTTGAGCAGCATGGCCGAAATTTTCGATTGCTTAAGGTTGTGAAACCTTTCGCCGAGAACGAGAAGTGTTAAGTCCAAGTCCTCGTCCGGGATTGAGAGGATTGCCTTTTGGACGCGCGCAATTCGGATTGCCTCGTCTTTCATTTCTTTTTCTTCGCTTCCTCTTCCAGCCATAACTCAAACCCCCTCTCGACAATCGAAGTCAGTGAGATCTTCTGCGGGTTCGCTACCGCCTTAACTTTCGCAAGAAGAGGTTCCCGAATTTTGAGACTGAGAGGCGTCTTCTCCGCTGGCCTTAAATTGAATTTGAGATTCGACATAGGCCCCATAGTGACACATTGCGTCGAAACAATCAAGACTGCCGTATGGATTAAAATCATTGACGCAAGGCGTCAAATTTAGGATAGTGCTGGTAGTGGTGTGTTAGGCAATAGGAGCATGGCAAGTGGCTAAAAAAGCAAAGCGCAAAAAAGTAGACGTTTCGAAGTTAAGCCCGTCTGAGTTGAAGGCGTACAAAAAACGCCTTGCGGACGTTCGCAAGTACGTACGTGCGAAACGTGAGTGGCAAAAACGAATTGCGGCTGGTGAGTTATCGCCAAAAATTACGCTGCAAATGTACCGTCGCGCTTTGGCTGAAGGAAAACCAATTCCTTCCTCGGAAGAGTTGAAAGAAGATCCGACTGGCAAAATTAAAGAGGCGGACGTTCTCGAAAAGATAAAGCGTTTGATAGAAGAGATTGATCGCGGCGATAAGAGTAGGCAAAAGCTGCAAGCGATTCTTGAGAATCTCTCAGCCTGATTCAATGTTACTTTTGAGGCGTGCGTTTCTTCACCTCTGACACCCACTTCGGGCACAAAAACGTAATCGCCTATTGCAAACGTCCATTCAAAGATTTGGACGACATGCACGATTGTCTCGTCCGTCGCTGGAACCAAGTGGTTACCAGCGACGACGATGAGATCTATATCCTCGGCGACTTCGCATTCGGCGGTAAAAAATTCATTGCCGAAATCCTTTCAAAACTGCGTGGCAAAAAGATTCTCGTTCGCGGAAACCACGACTGGAAAAACGTTCCAATCACTCGCACAGACTTAGGTTTTGAAAAGATTCTGGACGGCACACAACAACTGTTCCTTGGATCGACGCCAGTCCTTATCGGGCACTTCCCCTACCGAGCAGCGCAACCAACGGATTTGCGTTACGAGGAACTAAAACCCGAAAACAAGGGCCGCTGGCTGCTCCACGGCCACGTCCACTGCGCGTGGTGTCTCAAAGACAAAATGCTAAACGTTGGAGTCGACGCCTGGAACTACTGCCCTATCTCAGAAAAAGTAGTCACGACGGTGATTCGACACGTTGAGCTTTTTGGCCCGAAAGCTTTTCCCATCGATCCAAAATTACGTCTGCATAGTCCGGGTTAATTTCCATTCCGTAGCAAACCCGATCCGACTTCTCACACGCTATCAGCGTCGTCCCGCTCCCAAGGAATAGGTCTGCAACCAATGCGCCTTGGTAAGACGAATGCGTGATTGCGTGGAGTGGAACCGCAACGGGCTTTTGTGTGGGGTGGAGTCCGCCCTCGCCAATCGCAATCGTCCAAACGGACGAGGCGTTGCCCGTTAGTGGATAATTGAACGTGTGCCGACCTATGGTGCCGAAAGAGATGATTTCGGAAGCCAGCACGTAGTTGCGTTTGGCGAGGGACGGAAACGGATTCGGTTTAGCCCAAATGCAGTAGGAAGCGTAGTCGCAAAACTTCTCAAGCCATTGCCAGATCTCGTGAGCGGTAAATTGCGCGTGGCAAATGTAAATGGAGCAGTCGTTAGCGACTAAGTATTCGAGAGATCTTGTAACCGCATTGAAATCGAATTTCTTGTCCCATTCGGATTCTTTCAGGGACTTGGTTTGTTTCCCCTTGCCACCAATGATTGTGTTTTCTGCAAAGCAGCTGGTTTTCTCAGCCAGGTTGTACGGCGGATCGGTAAACACCATGTCCGCCTTGCGACCGTCCATGAGCCGCTTTACTTGAGTTAGATCGGTCGAATCGCCCACAACGAGTCGGTGCTTTCCAAGAATCCATAAGTCACCGGCCTTGGCTCGTTTGTTTCGGATTGGATCGCTTCCTCGATTTCCTTCTCCGTCGGTTCCTCCGGAATGCTCCAATCCTCTTTCATCGGGCGTTTCGGCTTTGGGCTTTTCGGGCGCTGGCGGGACATAAGGCTTCACCTCGATATCGAGTTTCTTCAGTTCCGGAACCGTGAAACCCGTAACCGGAATGTTTAGGGACGGAGTAGACTGGAAGATCTGTCTCAGCTTGGCGTTGTCCCACTCGCCACCGTGCTTGTTGGCCGCGAGCATGGCACCGCGTTCCCAAGTTTCGTCGGCATCAACCTCTCGGTATTTGTAACGCTCGCCGTTGATTGTGACATGGCCCTCGGCAACGGTGCGTGCGGGAGTGGGTTCTGGGTAGGTTTGAGTTATCTTAATAGTAGAGTCTTCCGGCGAAACTTTCTGTCGCTGGTGAAACGTCACAAGACGTTTCGATCGGCGGTTGTAAACGATGCCCGATAGGTCACCGTACAGTTCCACCGAGTCCTTTAACGCCCTAAGTCTTTCGTCGGAAATCGTGCGCGGGTTTTCCGGATTGGGCGCTAAATCTTTGATCTTCATGATCGGCAAAAAATGCCGGACAATGGTAAGAGAGTAAAGCGATGCCCAAAAAGCAACGGCGAGAAACAGCCGGACAACCTCCAATGATCAGCGACGAGTTGACGGAGAAAGTCTGCAACATGCTCCGCATGGGAGCTTATGTTGAGACTGCGGTTGTTGTTGCTGGGATTAGCAAAGAAGTTTTCTATCACTGGTGCAAAATCGCAAATGGCAAGGTTAAGAAACCGCCAACGCCTAAACGCCCTGAAGGACGCGCGTATTCGGATGCAGAGCGCGAACCTTACAAAAAATTCTTGCACGCGATCGAGCTTGCAATGGAGGAAGCAACTGCGCGCGACTTGAGTGCGATTGAAACCGCAATAAATCCTCTTCGACATGCAGTGTTGCTCAAAGACGAAAACGGGAATCAGCTTTTTGATAAAGACGGACTGCCGCTTTACACGAGGCCCATGCAGCCAGACTGGAAGGCAGCCGCGTGGCGTTTGCAGTGTCGTCGCCCCAAAGATTGGGGCAAACACGATCGAAACGAGTTGCCAGTTGGTGACAGCGGACCGCAAGTTGTCGTTTACATTCCGTCGAACGGACGGGAAGCAAAAGAAGAGGATACGGAATGAGTCGCTTTGCTTACGTGAAATACGATGACGATATTGCCGAAGCGCAAGCCGTCTTCAAAAAAAGCTTTCGAGGCCATGGAAAAAGGCATCGAAATGGAATTGCCGAAAGGCCGCGCGCAGTCGCTTGCAATCACTAAGCTCGAAGAGTGTTACATGTGGATCGGCAAGGGCCTGCGTGACAAACAGGTTGCTCGCGGCGGTTCCAGCGAAGAGTTGAAAGAGCGTGGCTAATGGACATGCAATTTTTCGGATACCAGCATTTGAAAGACGAAACGATGCGGAACGTTTCGAAACAGTTTCACGACTTGGCGGTGCGCATGTCGGATATGTTGCCTTTCAATGACGAAAAGGAAGTAATGCTCCGGAAGCTTTTGGAAGCAAAAGATTGCGCGGTGCGTGCGTTGTTATCCAATAAGAGTTTTTAAGGTTTGCGCGGCGGCGTGTGGAAAAGCCCGTAATACGGCTTTGACTGACGCGCCGGGTTCACCAGCCCTCGAAAGAGGTAGCCCGGCGAGCCTACCTATCGTTGGTGTTAGGGTGTGGCCCGCGCAAAAGTTTTTTGGGAGATAGCTCAGTTGGTAGAGCGTCGCGATGATTCGAAATGCATTTAAGCGAAAACTTGTGAGCCTTCGGGATAAGTATGGTCCGGAAGAGGCCGCATACTTTTCTAAAAATCCAAGGTGTGAAAGCTGCCCGGAAAAACGAATGGCAGCCCTAACCATTCATCACACCCACGGCAGATCCAAAAAGTCTTTCCAAACTCTTTGTTTCAATTGCCACATGGTTTTGCATTCGCCAAAAGCGGCAGGATTCACTTACGAAGATCATCTTTCCATGGAGCGGGATAAAAAAATATTTTTGAAGAGCAGGGCAGATGAGTGGGAAGAAATGGCTTTAGCGTATTACAAAGAAAAAAGTTTCCGTGGTGTTGCCAGGAAATTTAACGTCTCGCACATTACAGTACGCAACGCCGTCAAATATTTTGTCCGGGGTAGAATGAAGGTCGTTCGGGAGGCTGTTAACCTCCAAGCCTAGGTTCGATTCCTAGCTCCGGAGCCAACTCTCCCAGCCATATTAACGATTGCGGCCTGAAACGTTCATAAGGAATTTCTTAAGTAACGAAACATGAAGATCGCGCCGCAGCCAGGTCCGCAAACGCACTTCCTACAAACTGCCGCCGACATCGCCCTGTACGGCGGTGCGGCTGGTGGCGGTAAGTCGTTCGGTCTTTTGCTGGAACCGCTGCGGCACTACAACAACCGGCTTTTCGGCGGCGTAATCTTTCGCCGCAACACGACGCAGATCCGTAACCAAGGCGGTCTGTGGGATCAGTCCTCTCAACTCTACCCCTACCTAAAAGCACACCCGCGAGAGGCCATGCTGGAATGGGTTTTCCCCAAAGGCATGGCCATGAAGTTTGCTCACCTTGAGCACGATCGTTCGGTGTTCGATTGGCAGGGAACCGAAATCCCTTACATCGGATTCGACGAGCTTACGCATTTCACTGAAAAGCAATTTTGGTACATGATGTCCCGTAACCGCTCCACCTCCGGAGTCCCCGGTTACATGCGGGCCACCCTCAACCCGGACGCCGATTCTTGGGTGCGGCAGTTCATTGACTGGTGGATCGGCGAGGACGGGTTCCCCATTCCCGAACGCGACGGCAAGCTCCGTTGGTTTATCCGAATCGAAGACAAAATGGTCTGGGCCGATTCGCGCGAAGAGTTGATTGCGAAGCACGGCCCAGAGCAGCTGCCGAAGTCTGTGACGTTCATTCGCTCCAGGCTCACGGACAACCAGATCCTTATGAAAAAGGATCCGGCTTACCTGGCGAACCTGCGCGCTTTGAATCGCGTGGAGCGCGCGCGTCTTCTCGACGGCAACTGGAATATCCGTCCGTCGGCCGGCAATTTCTTCCAGCGCGCTTGGTTCCCGGTTGTCGATACCATTCCAAGCAACGCCGTTCGTTCCATTCGGTTTTGGGACTTGGCCGCAACAAAGCCCTCCGAAGAGAACCGCGATCCGGACTGGACGCGCGGCCTTAAGATGTTCAAGTTGGCGGACGGACGTTACCTCGTCGCCGACGTACGTGGTTTGAGAGACACGCCAGGCAAAGTAGAAGAATTCGTCAAAAACACGGCGAGTCACGACGGACGCAACACGTTCGTTGGATTGGAGCAAGATCCGGGCGCTGCAGGCGTTGCGTCGATTGCAAACTACGTGAAGCTACTTCAGGGGTATCCTATTAAGGTTACAAAACCACTACGGGACAAACCCACCCGCGCATCCGGAGTTTCAGCGCAAGCGGAGTTTGGTAACGTATTAGTGTTGCGCGCACCGTGGAATGAAGAGTTTTTCAGGGAACTGGAGAATTTTCCCGATGGCGCACATGATGATCAGGTTGATACCCTATCCGGCGCATTCAACGCTTTATCGGAGCCCGCTTCCATTCTTGACGCGGTGTAAATAATGGCAAAACGCACACCGAAGAAACCCACGGCAGTCGTTCCGAAGAAAGCCAACAACTCTGGTGCCTTTGGAATCGGTGGCGGCACCGGCACTTCATTAGAGGGCGCGCTCTTCGGACAAGGCTGGACGCCGTGGACAAACACCACGGAGTTAAGCCAAGTCCAAACGCTCTACAACAACTGCCGTTGGTACCTGCTTTCCAACGAGCGCCAAATCCTTTGCGAGTTGTACGTTGAGCACGGTCTCATCCAAACGATCGTAGACTTGCCAGTCGACGACGGATTCCGTGGCGGCATTTCGATAAAGACCGAGCAGCTGGACGAAAAAGAAATCAAGAAACTGAAAACGGAAATGCAGCGGCAGGGCGATATCCGTGCCGTTATGCAGGCCTTGAAATGGAACCGTCTGTTTGGCGGTGCAGGCCTAGTGATTGTCACGGATCAGCCCGGACAAGAGCCCCTCAATATTGAGGCAATCAAGAAAGGCTCGCCTCTCGAATTCCGCGCTTGCGACATGTGGGAACTGTTTTGGAACGCCCAAAACGCGCAAGGTTACGACATCGAGACGCAAACGCAGAATTTTGAATTTTACGATTACTATTCGCGGAAGCTGCACAAGTCGCGCGTAATGGCCATGAAGGGACTGGAGGCGCCGTCCTTCATTCGTCCACGCCTGCGCGGGTGGGGTTTCTCGGTGATCGAGGCCATGGTGCGCTCGATCAACCAATACCTAAAGCAGACCGATTTGGCCTTTGAGGTTTTGGACGAATTCAAACTCGACGTTTACAAAATCAAGGGCCTGGCCTCCATGCTGCTCGGTGGCCCGGACGCCGAGGCTGCGGTTCGCCGTCGCATTGCAATCGCGAACCGCCAGAAGAATTACCAAAACGCCCTCACCATGGACAGTGAGGACGATTACGATCACAAGCAGCTTTCTTTCTCAGGCCTCGCCGAGACCATGAAGGAAATCCGAATGCAGGTGGCTTGCGACTTGCGCATGCCAATCACCAAGCTCTTTGGTGTTTCCGCTTCGGGCTTTAACTCTGGCGAAGACGATATCGAGAACTACAACTCGATGATCGAAAGCCAAGTCCGCGAAAAAGCCATTTTCGATTTGCTGCGCGTTATCGAGTTGCGCGCCAAGAATCTTTTCGGATTCGCTCCGGACGACGTGGAAATCGAATTCGCACCGTTGCGAGTCCTTTCCGCCGAGCAAGAAGAGAACGTCAAAACGCAAAAGTTTAACCGCGTCACTGTTGCGTTCGACAAGGGCCTGATGTCCGCGAAGGAATTTAAAGAGGCCTGCAACAAAGACAACCTATTGCCCGTCGCGCTGGATCCTTCGGTAGACGTACTCGACACCGGAAATCCGGACGACAGCGTGGAAGAGGAAGCTCCGGAGGGCGACAAGGCCGGAACCTCTAAGCTTGCCGCCAAGGCACCAAAGGAAGCGAAGTCGTAATGGATTTCTTTTGGCAGCCAGGGATGACGCTGGAGCAGGCCGAACGCATGATCATTGAACGTGCGTTCCGCTACTACCAATACAACAAAACGCACACGGCGCGCGCGTTAGGCATTGCCATTCGGACGCTGGACAACAAATTAGATTCGTATGCCGCTGGGATGCAAAAAGAAGAAAACGTCGCCGTGGACGCCAAAAAAGGCTGAAAACCTACCTAAAGAAATCCGCTGTCTCGTATGCGGTAGTTCCGGGAGTGTGTATCGTGCTTACGTTGAGCCAGGCCTTGGAATGCCTCTCGCAAAGCAACTGGTACCATGCCCGAAATGCGTGAGATCCAACTAAAACCTATTCGCGAGACTCCAGAGTGGTTCGACGCTTTGGAGGAAATGATTGCGGAGATCTTCCGCAAAGAGATTTACCTGCCGCTCGTTAAAGAGCTTGGCCTGCCGTCCAAAGATCTCGTCGAGAACGCCCTGGAGGATTTGGCAGCTGCAATCCAAAAGGGACGCCTCACTTACGAGAACGGTCGCTTTACCGGGAAATTCAATTCCACGCTTTCCCGCGAATTGCGGGAGCTTGGCGCCAAATGGGACGGCAAAGGATACAAGCTTCCGCCGCGAAAGATTCCCGCAACGCTTTCCAGTGCGATCGAGGCCGGTAACGCTCGGTTCCAGTCGACTCTTAAAAAAATAGATGCGCGACTTCAGAAAGTTTTGCCGGAAGAAATTGCCGGTAAATTATCCAGTCAGAAGTTTTTCGATTCCACGCTATTCAAGTTGGATCGTGATTTCCAAAAGACGGTAAAAGGAATCGTCGTTCCTCCGCAACTCACGGCAGCGAGACGCGCAAAAATTGCCGAGGAATACACCAACAACCTGCGTCTCTACATCAAAGATTGGACTGAGAAGGAAACCGTAGAGTTGCGAAAGAAAGTGCAGGAAAGCACTTTCTCAGGTGCGCGATACGAGAATCTATTCCAGAAAATCCAAACCAGTTACGGAGTAAGTAAACGCAAAGCCAAGTTTCTCGCTCGTCAAGAGACGGGCTTGCTCATGGCGAAATTTAAGGAATCTCGTTACACTGATTCTGGGGTTGTCGAATACCGTTGGACATGTGTTGTGGGCTCGCCAAAGCACCCGGTGCGTCCGATGCACAAAGCACTCAACGGCAAAATTTTCCGGTTCGACGATCCTCCAGTCGTAAACGAAAAAGGCGAACGCAAAAACCCCGGCGAGGATTACAATTGCCGGTGCACAGCGAGGCCAATCGTGAGGTTCTAGCGTGTTCCGGTTGGGCGTTTACCTAACTGAGTGCGGACTAAAAGCAGTCGTCGCAAAGATTGATTTGAAAGTGACAAAGCGTATCCTGTTAGGTGCAATTTCCGACAACGATCAGTTGCTTCACCTCCACAAGTGGGATGCAAAAGGTAAGAGTCTCACCAAGGATAAGGATTTCGATCTGGTGAAAGAAGTGGACGAATGAACGCCACCGTTTTTTACGGGTTGCACATGGCGGAGGGTGTTGCCGAATACCAGCCTCCGGAGGGCGATCCGTATCGCCTGTTTCTCAAGGAAGCCACCCTCAAGGAAATGGACACCACGTTCGCCGGGTGTCCAGTTTTCATTGATCACCAGCCCGTCGAGAAAATGTCCTCGGAGGAAATCCGAGAAAAGGCTGTGGGATGGGTTGTTGAAAGCTTTTTCAACAAGCTAGACGGCAAGCACTGGGTAAAATTCGTCGTTACCTCGGATAAGGCCGAAGAGGCGATCCGGAGCGGCTGGCAACTTTCGAACGCGTACAATATCAAGTCGGCGTCGCCGGGTGGAACCTGGCACGCAGTCGAGTACGCGAAAGAGGTAATGGATGCCGCTTACGAGCATTTGGCTATCGTGAATAGCCCTCGTTACGAGGAATCGATTATCCTTACGCCCGAAGCTTTCAAAGCATACAACGCCAAGAAAGCAGCCGATTTGGATCGGATGACAAATTCAAAGGGAGAAGAATCAGTGGCACTCAATTTTTTCAAAAAAGCGAAAGTCGAAAACTCGATCGATATCGCCAATACGATCGTGCAGCTGCCGAAGTCGAAACGTGAAGTTTCGATTGAAGCCATCGTCAATGAGGCGGACGAAATCGCGCTTGCTTCCAGCAAGCCGAAAATGGCGAACGGCGACGACTTGGTAAAAGTCGGCGAAGAGGAAATGTCCCTCAACGCGCTGATGGAAAAATACAACGCCGTTTGCTCGGAGCTTTCGGAAATGAAAGCTAAGAACGCCGAGCCGGAAGAGAAAAAGGGCGACGCCATGGGCAAGGAATCCGCTTCCAAGCTCAACGCCGAAGAGGAAGAGAAAAAGAAGAAAGAGAACGAAGACAAGAAAGACGACAAGGCGGAGAACGCCCGCAAAAAGAATTTTGACGATCTGCGCAACGCCCACAACTCGGTGAAGGGCAGCACGTTTGATACGTCCGTCGATAAGACGGTGCGTGGCAAGCAGCGCTACGGTTCGAAATAACCCATTCCAATTTTAAGGGGGAATATTAGATGGCAACGACAGCTGGAGCACTTTCCAACGTTTCGAAAACTTCGACGACGGTAAATAACTTGAGCGCGGCGGCGACTGCCGGCACCGCGCCGTACACCTATCAGTGGTACCGCTCCACTGTTTCGGGTTTCACGCCTGGCGGCGGTAACATTATCTCCGGCGCCACGGCGCTTTCGCTCGCGGATACGGGCCTGATCCCCGGCACCACGTACTACTACAAAGTCGTGGCCACGGATTCCTCGGCGACGCCGGTAACGGGCACGTCGTCGCAGCTGTCGGTTTTGACCGATCCTCCGACGCTGAGCCCTAACCAGTTCACGCAGGCGCCTTACCTTGGCCAAGTGGACTTGCGCTACGCCAACAACACGGTTTCGGCGCAGATCGACGTGTCGGAAACGAACACGCTCTACGCTGGCCAGGCCGTGAAGATCGTGGACTCGGCGGACGGCGTTCCGAAAGTTGTGGCGGTGACGGCGATCACGGACAACGTGTTCGGCTTCATCAACTACAACATCAAGGACGCTTCGTACGTCGCCGGTAGCATGGTGGAACTGTCGATGGCGGGTAACGCGATTTACCTCTACTCGACGAACGCAATCGCTCGTGGCGCGCAGGTGTGCGTTGCGGTTTCCACTCGTGGCGGCGTCCAGGCGTCTCTCTCGACTGCGAATATCGTTGGCTACGCTTTCGATAAAGCGACGGCGGCTGGCCAGCTGATTCGCGTCGTGCTGAGCACGCCGAGCTTCGCATTCGCGTCGTAAACCAAGTTTAAAAAGGGGAAATTTTACATGAATCCGAAAAAGAAAATCTGCTACTCGGACGGTACAGAAGTGGTGCTTAACGCTCTTGAGCAGCGTTTTGCCGGAATCCTGGAAAACCACATTTGTAACGCCCTCGGTTACGAAATTCCGATCACGACGCTGACGACGATCATGAAGCGCGTGACGGAACAGAAATTCTTCACCGTCCCGCCTGCGGATTACCTCCCGGTGCGTGTCGGTGAAGGCGCGTGGTCTTCGAACCTCGTGACGTATCGTTCGTTCGATATCGGCGCGGACTTCGAAACCGGCATGATCGACACGGGCACCAACAACGGTAAGCTCGCGACGACGGACGCTGGTATCGACGCGGTGCCGGTGAAGGTGTTCAACTGGGCCAAGCAGATCCACTGGACGCTGTTTGATCTGGAGCAGGCCGCGAAGTCGGGCAACTGGGATCTGGTTACGTCGAAAGAAAAGTCGCGTAAACGGAACTGGGATCTCGGTATTCAGCGTATCGCGTTCCTCGGCGCGAAAGGCCAGAATGCCAGCGGTGGCAACTGCCTCGGATTGCTGAATCAGGGCAACGTGAACGTCAACACGACGACGATCACGGAACCTATCTCCAGCATGGATCCGACGGAGTTGAAGGCGTTCACGGCAGTCGTGGTTGAGAACTACCGTTCCAACTGTAACCGCACGGCGATGCCCACTCACTTCATCATCCCGGAATCGGATTACAACGGCTTGGCCTCCATGGCCTCGGCGACGTTCCCGATTCGCTCCACGTTGAACCTGTTGGAAGAAACGTTCCAGACGATCACCGGCAACAAGCAGTTCAAGATCCTGCCGCTGGCGTATGGCGATTCTCAGTACAGCGGGCTTTCCAACAATCGTTATGTCCTCTTGAACTACGACGAGGAAACGATTCGCATGGACATCCCGGTGGACTACACCAACACGCTCGCCAACTCGACGGACAACTTCTCGTTCCAAAACGTCGGTTATGGCCAGTTCACGGGCGTTGTGGCGTATCGGCCTCTCGAAGTGCTCTACTTCGACGACGCGCCCTAATCTACGCTTGCTCGTATGATGGACGCCTGCGATTAATTTCGCAGGCGTCTTTTCATATAAGGTGACAGCGAATGGCTTTCTTCAATCCGACAGGCAAACCACTCGACGAAAACGCATTCATGAGTATCCCGGTGATGCAATTGCCGGACTTTCGAATCGCGTTGGCAGAGCAACGTAAAACTCGCAAAAACATTCTGGTTCATACCGTTGGCGGCCTTGGCGATATGATTTGCGCCGAGCCCACGATTCGTAAGCTTACGAATCTCACCAAGGGCAAATTTACGTTGGTGACTCCGTTCCCGGAGCTTTACCAACACCTCCCGATCCGAACGGTCATCGACATCACAAAAGAGAAATACAACCCGGCAGACTACCTCGTGCTGGAAACCTACCTTTCACCACTCGGATTGGCCGGCGAGTTTCTTTGGCACTCAGGCATTAGCGCCGTTGATTACGCGTCCCTCGCGGTCTTCCGGCAAATGCTCCCACCCTCGGAGCGTGAGCTAGAGATCATGCCGACAAACGACGATATGGATCGTACTGCAGCACTGATTGACGGCGTGAAGAGGCCCGTCGTTGTGCACCCCGGAGCTAGTTGGCCGTCCCGCACGTTCCCTGCCGGCTGGTGGAATGCCGTGATTGCCGGGCTTGCCGGACGTGGCTGCACTCCGGTTCTCGTTGGAAAGAAATCCGAAAATCGCGGCACGGTGGAAGTCGCAACGCATGGCTGCATTGATTTGCGCGAGCGGCTGTCAATTCTCGAAACGATCGCCGTAATGGCGCACTCGGACGTTGTGATTACCAACGACTCGGCGCCCTTGCACATGGCGGCCTGCACCGGTGCTTGGATCGGGTTCGTTTCGACGGCGAAACACCCAGAGCACATGATGCACTGGCGCCACGGCGAATTTGGTTACGGCATGGAAGACTTTTCCAAGGGTGGCCTTTGGGAAAATTTTGTTATGCCCAACGTCTACGGTGAGGCCGTAAACTTTGATGAGGCGACGAAAGAGCAGATCGAAAGCTGGCTACCTACGGCATGCGGCGTTGCCGAGTGGGCTTGGACGAGGGAATAATGGCCTACACAAACCCTTCCGTTTCGGATTTCAAAAGCTACTTCAATCGCGACTTCCCCTATGGCACCGATATCGATACGTCGGTGACGGACGGCGATATTACGAAAGCGATGGAGCAGACGTTCATTACGATCAACCAAGCTTTCTTCAATTCGCAACAGGCGTACAACGTCGGTTACTACCTGCTTTCGGCGCACAACCTCGTTATGAACCTGCGGGCCTCTTCGCAAGGGATCAATGGCCAGGCGTCGTGGCTGCAGCAATCGCACGGTGCCGGATCGGTTAACGAGTCGTTCGCGATTCCACAACAGATCCTCAATAACCCGCTCTATTCCATTCTCACCAAAACGAATTACGGCATGCAGTATCTCAACATGGTGTTGCCGTATCTCACCGGTGTTGTGGGCTGGGTGCCGGGGAGGACGCTGCCGTGAGCAAAAAAAAATTCATTGTGCGCGCTCGTTTCGTCGTCGAGGGCTGGATCCACGTAATGGCCGAGGACGAGGAAGCGGCGCTAGAAAAGGGCCAAGAGCACGCCGAAATGCACGGCTCGCCTGGCTTCCACTTGGACGGCGAGGAAATCGACAGCGTGGAAGTTGAGGGCTTTGCGCAGTGACGCAAACGGATTCCAGCGACACGATAGAGTTTGATCTGAAGGGACTTGAGCAACTGATCAAGGCCCTGAAAGGCCAAGTCCCATACGGTCGCATTGGAGTCCTAGGCAAAAAAACGAATCGGCAGGGCGAAACGACAAACGCACAAGTGGGCGCTGCCCACGAGTTTGGAACGACGCGCCTGCCGCAACGATCATTTCTTCGGATTCCGCTGATCGAGCACCTAAACAAGTATTTGGAAAAGTCCGGCGCCTTCACGGACGCAACCATGAAAAAGGTTATCCGAGAGGGAAGCCTGAAGCCTTGGATGCAGCTTGTTATGATCACGGCGGAGCTAGTCGTTGCCGACGCCTTTCGCACTGGTGGATTTGGCAAGTGGAGGCGTTCGAATATGGCCAAGAAAAGGGTGAAGCAAACGCTGATTGAGACGCAACAGCTGCGAAATAGCATTTCCTCCGAGGTGAAAACCTAATGGCGACCGTAATCCAAAACGGGAAAAACCTGCCGCTTAACCAAAGCTCCGGCACCATGCCGGACTTAAGCGGGGCGATCCTTAACTGGTTTCAGCCGATGACGTTTGGCGTCGTAACGAAAACCGTCGTCAACTTCCAGGTTAGGGAAACGAAAGTTGACGTGACGTTCCAAGGCGTTTGGCAGCCAATGAAACCGCAATCCATTCGGATGAAGCCCGAAGGGCAACGCTCGTGGAAGTGGTTTACCGTCCACGCGCTTCCGTCTCTCCAACTAACCCCTGACGAGGTGATTACCTATTTGGGCGTCCAGTATCGGGTTGCCGATAAGCTGGACTATAAGTTGGACGGCTTCGTTGAGTATCATTTGTGCCAGGATTACACTGGTTCCGGACCTACCAATGCCGCTTAGCATCTCTGTCACAACAAGAGCACTCGCCACGCGCTGTCGCGCTTCGGCTCTTGCAACCGGTGGTACGGCGCCGTACGTCTATTCGGTTGTTGCGGGGGGAGCCGGTGGAACGATCAACTCGTCCACCGGCTTTTATACTGCGCCGAACGCACTGGGTACCGACACCATCCGAGTCACGGACGCGACGACGGCCACTGCCGATATTACGATCATGGTGGGCACGCCGCTCCAGCTGCTCGCCGAAGTCATCCGAAATCAAATGTCCCTGACGGACGATCAAGTTTACCTGTGGGATCAGAAGATCAATATCCCAACAGACTCCAGGCTTTACGTGGCCGTTTCGTCAAGTACGCCAAAGCCATTCGGCAATTCCTCGGTAATCAACAGCGCCGGAATGGAATTGCAGTCGGCAAATTTTCAGGCCCTCGTGGGCATCGACATTTTAAGCCGAAGCAACGAAGCTCTACTCCGGAAAGAGGAAGTGATCCTCGCGTTGGGCTCGATCTATTCGCAGCAACAGCAACAGATAAACTCTTTCTACATAGCGAAACAGTCCGTTGGTTTCGTCAACATTTCGGAAATCGACGGCCAAGCAATTCCGTATCGCTACAACATTTTGATCAGCATTCAGTACATGGTGCAGCAATCCAGGGCCGGCAGTTACTTTGATAATTTCGCAACGCCTCAAGTCGTTGTTGAAGCATGATTTTGGAGGAAAATTATGGGTGAAGTTTCGATTGCGAATGTAATCAACGTAAGCGTTTCGGACGCGCAGACGGGGATCGGCGAATACAACACGTCGAACCTGGCGATCTTTACGCCAGATCCGTATGCGGTGAGCTTCGGTTCGCTGGGCTACAAAATTTACTTGGATCCGTCGGGCGTCGCGACCGACTTCGGAACCAACAGCCAGACATACAAGCAAGCTCTTAAGGTGTTCTCGCAAAAGCCGAACATCTTGGCCGGCAACGGTTACCTTGTCGTGATTCCGATGACGGTGGAAGTGCAGACCATTACGCCGTCGGCGGCGCCTGCGTCTGGAACTTACGTTCTCAACTTCGGTGGCGACGCGACTGCGGCCATTCAATGGAACGCGACGGCTGCCGACATTCAAACGGCAATCCGAACGTTGACGGGACTCGAAGAGGCGACCGTCACGGGCACGCTCGCTACGGCTGTTACCGTTACGTTCAAGGGTTACTACGGCAACGCTGCTCTGATGACCGTCACGAGCAACACGCTGAACGGTGGAATCACCCTCGCGGTGGCGCAGGCGACGGCTGGCGAAACTTGGGACGAGGCGATCGTTCGCACCGAGGATCTGGTTCAATACTTCGGATTGATGGCCACCGAAGTCCTTCCGGATCAGGATATCCTGGACGCTGCCGCCGTCGTGCAGCCGCTCCGCAAAATCGCTTTCGTCGTTTCGAACGATGAGGCTTCAGTGGCGCCGACCACTGGCGTTTTCTCGCAACTCACCCTCGGAAACCTCACGCAGACGCGCGGACTCTTCTACGGCGGGACGGACGAGGCTTCGCTTGGCATGATGGCGGCCTACGCGGGCCGTGCGCTGTCGACGAATTTCGACGGCAGCAACACGACTTCCACCATGCACTTGAAGGATCTGACGGGTGTCCAGCCGGATCCGACCATGGATCAGACGCTGCTCAACCTGTGCCAAGACGCGGGCGCCGACGTGTATTGCTCGATCCAGGGCGTGCCGAAAGTGTTTTGCTCCGGCGCTAACCAATTCTTCGATCAGATCTACAACCTGCTTTGGTTTGTGGGCGCTATCGAGGTTGCGGGCTTCAACTACCTGGCCACCACGTCGACGAAAATCCCGCAGACGGAAAACGGAATGGACGGCCTCAAGGGCGCCTACCGCAACGTTTGCCGGCAAGCCAATACCAACGCCTATTCGGCGCCTGGCGTTTGGAACGATCCGACGACGTTCGGCAACCAACAGGACTTTTTCGATAACATTGAGCAGTTCGGCTATTACATTTACTCGCTGCCGATTGGATTGCAGTCGCAAGCGGATCGGGCGGATCGCGATGCTCCGTTGGTGCAAATTGCGCTGAAGGAAGCGGGCGCAATTCACAAGTCGAACGTGATCATTTACGTCAACCCCTAACGACGGAGATTTGAGTACATGGCAACCGTAGCAATGTCCGGCAACGATACGATCACGATTAACGGCCGAGTCCTCAACGACTTGGCGGATCAGGATTGCGTCGCCCTTACTTTCCCGAACGACATCGCCAACGTGAAGACTGGCAAAAATGGAAATTCCATTTACGGTCTGAACGAAAGCGGCAAGCAGTGCGAGCTTGTTATGCGAATCGTTCGCGGTTCGTCGGATGACAAATTCCTGAATGGGTTGTTGTCTCAGCAACAAGCCAACTTTGCCGGTTTCGTTTTGATGAACGGCGAGTTTATTAAAAAGCTCGGCGACGGACAGGGAAATATCACCAGCGACATTTACGTGTGCTCTGGCGGTATTTTCACCAAGTACGTCCCCGGCAAAAACAATGTTGAGGGCGATACGGAGCAGAGCGTTTCGATGTACACCGTGAAATTCTCGAATGCTCCGCGCGCGTTGACCTAATGGAAAAAAAGGAACTACCCAGTGGCGCCGAGTTGGTAATCAACTTGGCGCCTTTTGAAGAGGCTTTTGAGTTAACGCAGGCGCTTGCCGAGGAATTCAAAAGCACCAACGTAAGCTTTGGCGATACCAAATCGCTTACGAAGGATGTTGTTTGCACCGCCATTTCTTCCAAGAAAATCATGGCGGCCATGTGGAAGTGCATGGCTCGGTGCACCTACAACAAATTCAAAATCACACCGGAGATCTTCGAATCCGAAAAGGCACGCGAAGACTTCTTTGACGTGGTGATGGAGGTGGGGACAGTTAACGCAGGCCCTTTCGTGAGGCGCCTCTTTGCCGAGTTATCTCAAGCGTTCCTCGCCATGGGACAAAGCCCGTCACCGAAGTAGCTGACGATCCTATCGTTGTGCTCTTCCGTTTGGTGAGGGCTGGTTACGGCTCGTTTGAAGAGGTGAGACGGATGAACGCACGCGAAGTAGTGCAGGCAATCGCTTACGAGCAATATTGCGATGACTACGAAGCGGCGTATTTGGAGTTAAACAAATGCCGCTGAATATCGGCGAATTGTTTGTAAAGCTAGGCGTCAAAGGCGTTGAGCAGAGCGCCAAAGGCGCCGAGTCCGTAGCGAAAAGCCTTGGCGGAGTTGCAAGCTCAGGGCTTGCCGCCAAGGCCGCAGTCGTTGGCCTTGTTTACGGATTGCAGCGCCTTACCGGAGCAGCCGGTGCGCAGGGCATGGAACTAAAACAGTTTGCCGATTCCACCGGCCTCTCGGCGGACGCGCTCCAGCGTTGGCAGTACGCGGCACGGCAATACGGCGTTGCTGGCCAAGAGGTAATGTCCACGACTCGCGGAATTCAAAACGCGATGACAAACATGCTCATGGGCAAAGGCGCTCCGGAGGGCATGGGACTTCTGGCCAATACCGTAGGCTTTGACACCAAAAAAGCGCGCGATACTTTTTACGTTCTAGAAAAGCTACAGAAGTTTGCGCAATCGGGCGTGCCCACGGACATGGCGGCAAACGTCCTCCGATCCTTTGGCGTTTCGGAAAGCATGTTTGCTTTCCTCAAAAACAACTCGGTGGATCTGCAGAAAATCGCACCGTCTGCAATCTACTCGGAAAAACAAATCCAAGCGCTCGCGAAAGTCGATGTGGCTTGGGAGAACCTAATCAACCGCTTCAAAATGTTTAGCGGCGGGTTCGTTGCCAAATTCGGATTAGAGGGAATCAGCAAACTTTCTAACGCCTTTACCTTTCTCACCAAGGCGGCCAACGATCTGGACAAGCTCACGACGAAAATGCCGGAGCTTAAGGTTGCGGCTGTTGCCGCAGGCGTAGCAATTGCTGCGGCGTTTGGGCCTATCACCACTGCCGTTGCCGCGCTGATTTACCTACTCGATTACGTCCAAAAAAAAGGCGGCATTGAGAACGCGCTAAAGGCTACGATCGGAACGGCGACCGAAGAGGACTATAAAAAATTCGTCGAGTCCCGGAAGAAAGAATACAGCACCCCAGAATCTAGCTTCAGCAAAAACACCCGCGCGTTTTTGCATTCCATTTTTGGCGCTCCGGAATTTGGCGCTCCAGACACCAAGAAAATGGCAGCGCCATCCATTGGGCGAATGCCGCAATCGGCGGAGTCTAAAACAACCAACAACACCGTAGCTCCAGTTATGAATTTCTACGGCGTAAAAGACGCGGAAGAGAGTGCGGCGCTCTTCCAAAGGAAGCTTAACGAAACCGTTCGGCAAATGGCCGTGCAAGGGCAGGGTTCGTAATGGCAAACCTTTCGAGTCTTATCAACGCAACGACTACGGCGACCGGGCTTGCCAATCTTATTTTGGTAAGCCCGCAGTCCGTCGTTGGGTACCAGCCGCAAGCAACTCCGTCGCAAGACGGCGAGCCTCAACAAAATCCTCCGGCCATTCTCTTCAACTTTGAAGGCGAGCAGAATCTTGGCCTTCAGAGCGACATTACCGATCACTACGTCGAGGACAACACGGCCGTACAAAACCAAATCGCGCTGCGTCCCGAAGAATTCACAACGACAGGTTACGTTGGCGAATTGAACGACGTGGCGCCGAGGTTGCTTCAGCCGTTGAAAGAGACGGTAACGAAGCTAACGATTCTTGCGGCGTACACGCCTGAGCTTTCTACCACTGCGCTGATTGCCTACAACCGTGCGTTTCAGGCGTATCAAGTCGCAAAGAATGTCGCCAATGCCGCCGTGTCCGCATGGGGTTCGATTACCGGCGACAACAGCGGAACGAGCGTAATCAGCGGGCAGGGAATTACGATCGCTCGTAACCAGACAAAGCAGCAAATCGCCTTCCAGCAATTTTACGGATACTGGCGCACGCGAACGCTCTTCACGATTCAGACGCCGTGGGCGATTTTCCAAAACATGGCGATAAAGAGTCTTCGGGCAATTCAATCCGAAGAGACTCGAATGATTACCGACTTCGAGGTGACTTTTAAGCTCATGCGGTTTGCTGAGACGATTACGATAAAGCCCTTGATCACGGACTTCGAAGGCCGCTCGGCGTCTCAGTCCTCGGAGCTTTTGGACTTGGGCGTTTCGACGCCACCGGAGTCGGCGACAAGCTTTACCGACTCGATTGCGGGGATCGCATGAGGCGCATTGAGCAGATCACCAGTGCCGCGCTCCAAAAGCAGCGCCTCGTGCTGCCGGACGGAACCGCATTCGATTTGACGATTTACTTCCGCCCCATGCAGTACGGCTGGTTTATCGAGGAACTTACCTACGGCGATTTCGTTTTGCGCGGCGTTCGCATTACGAACCTGCCAAACATCCTGCACCAGTGGAAAAACAAACTTCCATTCGGATTAGCCTGTTTCTCAAAACAAAACCGCGAGCCCTCTCAGCCATTGGATTTTCAGTCCGGCGATTCCTCGCTCTATATTTTGAGCGAATCCGAAGTTGATTACTTTACGGAATACCGGAATGGACAAGTTTAATCCGAGCTATTCGCTGTCGGTGGAAACGATTCAGGGCACAACCCTGCTTATCGAACCTCCGTTTACTTTGCAGCTGGACGTTACCCGTAACGTTTTGTCGTCAGCTAACGTCTCTGTTTTTAAGATCCTCAACCTCTCGGCGACGAACCGAAACAAAATCCGAAAAAATCGTTGGGACTACGGGGACATTCGAAAGATTTCAGTCCGTGCCGGTTATGGCGATAACCTGCCGGTGATTTTCTCCGGCGACGTGTCGAGGTGTTTTTCCGTGCGCGACGGAAACAACATGGTGACACAGATCGAGTGCTTCGATGCCGGGTTTGCATTTGCGAATGCCACCGTATCGCAACAGTTCCCGGCAGGGACGGATCAGCGCACTGTTATCCAAACCATTCTTCAGTCTCTGCCTGACGTATCTGTTGGCTCTGTTGGCAACTATTCTGGCCAAATCTCACGCGGGAATTCCTACTCGGGAGCGGCCACCGATATCCTTCGAGAGATCTCCGGAGGCGGATTCTTCATCGACAACGGCAAGGCGCACGTTTTGAAAGACGACGAGGTGCTGCCGGGCGCCATTCAAGTAATCAACAGCGCCTCCGGCCTTTTGGGCACTCCCGTTGTGGAAGAGACGTATATCAATTTCGAAATGCTGTTTGAGCCACGGCTTGTGATTGGCCAGGCGGTGAAAATCGAAAGCATTACCGCCGAAAACTTTAACGGCACTTACAAGGTTGTTTCCCTGCGGCACAGTGGGATCATTTCCGAGGCCGTGGGCGGGGACTTGATTACGAGCGTTGGGCTCTTCGCTCCGGGCTTTCTAACTCTGGTGTCCTAATGGCGGAACCGACAGTCCCACTTAATAAGGTAGTCTCGGATCCTTCGCTGAAGGATCTGTTGGACCTATTGAAGAAAGACATTTTTCTTTCTTTGAACTGTCACCACATCGGGATCATTCAATCGTTTGACGCGGCCACGCAGACCGCCACCGTGACGATTGCGTACAAGCAAACGCGTTACGAGCCGAACGCAAAAGGACTCTACGTTCCGATTTTGAAGGATTACCCGATCTGCCTCGACGTTCCCGTTTTTGTCGTCAAGGGAGGCGACGCCAGTCTTACGATGCCCATTTCTCCCGGCGACGAGTGTCTCGTGGCGTTCAACGATAGGGCCATGGACACTTGGTTCCAAAGCGGACAAGTGGCGCCGGTACCCGTTGCAAGGTTTCACTCGCTATCCGATGCGATCGCGTTTGTCGGCGTTTCAAGCCTCGCCAAATCTATTTCGGGTTACGACACTGCAAACGCAGTTCTCCGAAATGGCACTGACTCAAAGGTTTCGGTAGGCACCGCAGCGGTGGAAATGGTTAAGGGCGCCTCCACGGTTCGCGTTGCCGAAAAGATAAAAATCGACAACGGGACAAGCCTTAAAACCGCACTCGATTCCGTGATCAGTTCTATTTTTGCAGCCGGCACGGCTACGTGGACTCAGGCCGGAGGCAACCCACTGCTCAACCCTTTTAACGCGATTGCTGAAACTGCGGCGAAAGCACAGATTGGAGCGGTTTTAGAATGATTGTCAGAGCACTCGATTCCGACGGCGATTGGACGTTCGGAAAAGGCAAAAACGATTACAAGCAAAACCGCGAAGCGGTGAAGCAAAACATCCAAACTCGGATTCTATCGTTCCTCGGCGACTGCTTTTTTAAGCTGTCGGCGGGCATCGATTGGTTCAACCTGTTGGGCGGTAAAGATCCTATAGCCCTCAACCTCGCCGTGAGTGCTACGATCTTGAACACCACGGACGTTACCGGGTTGCTGCAGCTTGGTTTGGACGTAGATCCGGTGACGCGAGTCATCAGCCTGCAGTATAAAGTGCAGACTTCTTACAGCGTCGTGGCGGACATTTTCCAATACGACTTGAACGCCTTGGGGTGACGCAATGGCCTGGACTCTCGACGCAACTGGACTCACCGTAAAAACCCGCGCGGAGCTTATCGCCGAATTCACGGCGGACATGGAAGCCATTTACGGCACCGATATCAACTTGGAATCGGACACTCCCGACGGCCAGTTGATGAATATCTGGGTGCAGTCCGTTTTAGATCTGCAGGATTTGCTTGTTTCCATTTACAGCGGAATGGATCCGGACAACGCGATCGGAAACACCCTCGATCAGCGTGTTGCTATCAACGGAATCGAACGACGCGCTGGCACCTATACCGTCACCAACATTACGTTGGTAAATAGCGCAGCCGTTAGTCTCATCGGACTCAACGATATCGTTACGGACGAATCCGAGGCGTACACGGTTTCGGACAACGAGGGCAACCGCTGGTACCTGGCCAACTCGATAAACATTGCAACGCCCGGAACGCAGGTGCTTGTTTTTCGCTCGGCGGTGCCGGGCGCAGTGCTTACGATTCCCAATACGATCAACGTGCCCGTTACGATCGTGCTTGGTGTCACCTCCGTAAACAACCCCACAACCTACACGACGCTTGGAATTAACGAGGAAACGGATGCGGCACTAAAAATCCGAAGGCAACAGTCGGTTGCCCTCCCGTCGCAAGGCTACGTCGAGGGCCTCACTGCCGCACTCTTAAACCTTGAGTCCGTCACTTACGCAGCTGTTTTTGAGAATGTGACTTCTGTTGACGACGGCGACGGAATTCCGGCGCACGGCATTTGGGTTATCGTTGCTGGCACCGCTACCGACGAGGAAATCGCGAACGTAATTTACGTAGAGCGCAGCCTTGGTTGTGCGATGAAGGGTACCGAGACGTACAACATTCTGCGTCCCGCAGGCGACTACTTCACCGTTAGGTGGGATCCCGTTGTTGCGCAAAACCTTTACATTGAATTTGACGCCACCTCTATCGACGGGGTTTCCGCAATCGACACGACGGCTATTAAAAACGGCCTTGTCGCAAACTATGTGCCTGGCGTTTACGAGGAAGTCGACATCACGAGCCTCGGCACCGCAGTTCAGGCAATCGATCCGAACGTGCTGGTAACGAATGCTGGCTTTAGCTTAAGCGGCGCCGGCCCTTGGACTGACACGCTGACGCCGACGACAAAAAACCGACAGTTCGCAGTGCTCGCGGCAAATATCGCCATTACCGTGGTGTGAGGTTTCGATGACGACTGACGAAATTCTCGACTACTACGCGAAGCTTTTAATCCTTCAGTATCGAGGCCAGCCAAAAGCTTTCGAGACCATTCGCGCTTGGGTGAAGGGCGCGGTGATGGATCAGTTGCCGACGGACGTGGAAAACGGATTCGATCCGGCGACCGCCGTTGGCGCACAGCTGGACGTGCTCGCCAAGTATCAAGGGATCACTCGAAGCACCACTTACTCTGGCGGAACGATTGAGCTAGGCGACAACGATTTTCGCCAAATGTTTCTCTTCGCTATTGCGAGGAACCAATCCGACGGAACGCTTGCGGGAATCGGGGACTTACTACAGCAATTTTTCGGATTGGAAGTTTTGGTTTTCGACTACCAAAACATGCGAATGAGCTACCTAATCGACTCCGCAGTAGGTAGCACAAACCTTTTCATTTCCATTGTTGTGCAAGGGCTACTGCCGAAGCCGATGGGCGTGCAGCTTGCTTCGGTTATCGTCATCCCGGTGATTATTGGTTGCTTTGGTTATCGCACTTACGAAGCGGCAAATCCGATTGTAAACGGTTACAACACCTACACGGCATACGAAACGGATTGGCCGTTCATCGATTACCAAGATGCCATTGTGGTTTGAGGGGGAATTTAGATGCCAAAACTGACGCGAGTAATACAAAAAATTTTCGGATCTTCCGCAGGCGCACAACAGCTTGGCCAGATCGGAAGCTTGGCGGCCTCGTCGCCAACGTACACCACTGATCCCGCCGTAATGCAGGCGCTATCAAACTACCTGACTGGCCTTTACGGAATCGTCGTTGGTTCCAACAGCCCTGCCATGCAGGATATCAACTCGCTGTACTTTCTGATCACACGACAGCTTGCCTATCTTTTCGAAACTGGAGTTGCGGAGTGGGATAGCGCAACGACGTACTACATCGGAAGCGTTGCGCAAGACGGCGCCGGTGTTTTGTACAGATCCGTAACCGACAACAACCTAAACAACGTTCTCACCGACACAAACAATTGGCGAAGGGTTGTTAATTTTACGCCCGCCTCTTTCTTCGGATCTGGCTCTGACGGCAACCTCGTTGCGTCTTCCGGAACAACGACGCTAACGCGAGACACCTATTACAATAACGTTACACTCACCGGCACTGCGAAAATCGTAACTGCAGGTTTCCGCCTTTTTATCGCGGGGACTCTGGACCTAAGTAACGCGCCGGCATTTGCGATCACTGCTACCGGTAACAACGGCGGTAACGGCGGTAACGCAGCCGGCAACGTTGGTGGCGCTGCCGGTGCTGCAGGCGCAGCTATTTCGGCTGGTTCCGTTGGCGGCAGCACCGTTGGAACTGCGGGCCTGATTGGCGTGGCTGCCGGCACCGTAGGTAATGCCGGCGGCGCTGGAACAGCAAGCACTCTTAACAACGGCGGAAGCGGCGGCGGCGTAAGAGCGGCGGGCGCTGGGACCTCTGCGGGCGGTGCGGCTGCGGCTGGTGCCGCTGTAACGGCATTCCCGATTGAACGCTACGCTACGGAGTTGGTTCGTCTTCAGACCACGATCCTTGGTGGCGCAGGTGGCGCAGGTGGCGGATCCGGTGGCGGCTCTTCTGCGCCTGCCGCAAATGCGAGTGGCGGCGGCGGTGGCGGCGCTTCCGGTGGCGGAGTTTTGTACGTCGCGGCGGCAACAATCGTGCGCGGCGCTAGCACTGCCGCAAATGCCATCAGCACGCGAGGCGGCAACGGCGGAAACGCAGGCACGTCCGCGACTGGCGGCGCAGGTGGCAGTAAGGGCGCGGGCGGAAGTGCTGGTGGCGGAGGTGGCGGCGGTGGCTGGCTTTACCTTATCGTTGGCACCTTAACC